>Ga0316197_10000607_pt1 | contig 24858 bp, 22 predicted proteins | sample OudBiesiAoxic_MG_FD_204939 | JGI IMG/M metagenome (GOLD analysis project Ga0316197, IMG submission 204939) | Coastal sediment microbial communities from Oude Bieten Haven, Netherlands - site A oxic | ecosystem: Environmental > Aquatic > Marine > Coastal > Sediment | place: Netherlands... | reverse complement strand
CGCCGTTCTGCACGGCCGACAAGCTGTTTGCCACGGCCAAGCCGAGGTCGTTGTGGCAGTGTACGCTGATCACGGCCTTCTCGATGCCGGGCACGTGCTCCCGGATCATCGCGATGCGCTCTCCGAATTCGTTGGGGATCGTGTACCCGACGGTATCCGGGATGTTCAGCGTGCGTGCCCCTGCCTCGATGGCGGCTTGGAGCGCCTCGTACAGGAAGTCCATCTCGGTTCTACCCGCGTCTTCCGGGCTGAACTCGATGTCCTCGGTGAACGTACGGGCGTACGAGACCATCTCGGTGATCTTCGCGAGCACCTCGTCGCGGGTCATCCGAAGCTTGTGCTCCCGATGAATCGGCGAGGTTGCGATGAACGTGTGGATGCGCCCGTGCTTGGCGGGCGCGACCGCTTCCGCCGCCTTGTCGATGTCTGACTTGTGCGCTCGAGCGAGGCTGCAGATCGTCGGAGGCTCCGACGTCGGGCGCCCTTCGACGCCCGTGACACCAACCGCCTCCGCAATCGTCTTCACCGCGCGCAAGTCGTCGGGAGAAGCCGCTGCGAAGCCGGCCTCGATGATGTCCACACCCAGACGCGATAGGGTCTTCGCCACCTCTAGCTTCTCCGACGAGGTCATCGTCGCGCCAGGTGATTGCTCTCCGTCTCGGAGGGTCGTGTCGAAGATCCGTACGTGATCAGGCTGCATGACTCATTCTCCCGACGCCGCAGCTCGGCGGCGCCTACTTACTCTCCCTGCTTGATTTCTACTGGGTCGACGAAAGGCATCATCGACCGAAGCTTCGCGCCGACCTGTTCGAGCGGCTGTTCCTGCTCGGCACGGCGGATGCGGTTGAACTCCGGGCGACCGTTCTTGTTCTCGTCGATCCAGCGTTTGGCGAAGGTGCCGTCCTGGATCTCGGCGAGGACCTGCTTCATCGCCTTCTTGCTCTCCTCGCCGACGACGCGCGGGCCACTGACGTAGTCGCCCCACTCGGCTGTGTTGGACACCGAGTAGCGCATGTAGTTGAGACCGCCTCGGTACATGAGGTCGACGATCAGCTTGAGCTCGTGGAGGCACTCGAAGTACGCAAGCTCGGGCTGATACCCAGCCTCTACCAAGGTCTCGAAGCCCGCCTTCACCAGCTCGGACGCACCGCCGCAAAGGACAGCCTGTTCGCCGAAGAGGTCGGTCTCGGTCTCTTCCTTGAAGGTCGTGGTAAGGACACCCGCGCGCGCGCAGCCGATCCCAGCCGCGTACGACATGGCGACCGCATCGGCCTGCCCGGTGGCGTCCTGATGAACGGCGAGAAGGGCCGGCACGCCGCCGCCTTCCTGGTAGGTCTCCCGCACGCGGTGCCCAGGGCTCTTCGGCGCAACCATCGCAACGTCGACATCCTTCGGCGGCTCGATCGTGCCGTACCGGATGTTGAAGCCGTGCGCGAACATCAACATGTTGCCGGCCTCGAGGTTGGGGGCGATGTGCTGTTCGTAGATTGCCGGCTGTGCGGTGTCCGGCGCGAGAATCATGATGACGTCGGCTTCCTTCGCCGCATCGCTCACCGACTTCACGGACAGTCCGGCCGCCTCGGCCTTCGCCTTGCTCTTGCTGCCGTCCTGCAAACCGACTCGGACGTCAACGCCGCTTTCTTTCAAGTTCAGCGAGTGGGCGTGGCCCTGGGAGCCGTAGCCGATGATCGCCACTTTCTTGCCTCGAATCAACGAGAGGTCGGCGTCCTTTTCATAGCGAATCTGGGTCATGTGTTTCTCTACTTCTTCAAAAGGGGGGTTAGGCTGCGTCGTTGCGGGAGGCCGGCACAGTGGGATGGGCGAGGTCGTGCTTCTCCGCGCCGCGGGTCATTGCGACTGTGCCGGTCTGGACCAACTCCATGATGCCAAAGGGTCTGAGTACGGAGACGAGGCCTTCGACCTTGTCCCGGGGTCCGGTGATTTCGATGGTGATGCGGTCGGGCGACATGTCGATCGCCCGCGCGCGATAGACCTCGCAGATCTTGAGAATCTCGTCGCGCTGCTCGCGGTCGCAGTTGACCTTGATCAGCGCTAGCACGCGATCGATCGTCTGCTTGTGAGTGATGTCGTCGACCCAGAGCACGTTGACCATCTTGTAGAGGTTCGCCTCGATGCGGCGGGCCTTGTCGGTGTCCGCGTCACAGACGATGGTCATGCGTGACACGCCGGGCTCGTGTGTTGCGCCGACGTTGAGTGAATCGATGTTGTAGCTGCGTCGGCGGAACAAGGATGCGACGCGATTGAGAACACCGGGCTTGTCTTCGACGAAGACCGCGAACGTTCGTTTGACTGACTGAGTCACTACTCGTCCTCCCCTGTCTCGAAAATCGGGTTGTGATCTTGGTTGCCAGGCGGCGGTCGTTCGATCATGTCGTGCAGGTTCGCTCCGGCCGGGACCATCGGGTAGACGGCATCTTCCTGCTCGACGCGGAAGTCGATGACGACTGTGCCTTCGGTCGCCTCTGCCGTTCGGACCGCCTCTTCCACCTCCGAGCGCTTCTCGACGCGGATGCCGGTCAAACTGTGGGCTTCGGCGATCTTCACGAAGTCTGGGCTGAGCAGCGGCGTCGCTACGTATCGCCCCCCGAAGAAGAACTGCTGCCACTGGCGCACCATGCCGAGGAAGCCGTTGTTGATGATGGCCACGTTGACCTTGATGTTCTCTTGTGCGCAGGTCGAAAGCTCGGCCTGAGTCATCTGAAATCCGCCATCGCCGCAGATGACCCACACCGAGTCGCCGGGCTGCGCGAACTTGGCTCCGATGCCCGCAGGCAGCGCGAAGCCCATCGTGCCGAGCCCGCCCGAGGTCAGCAGCTTCCGTGGGTAGTCGTGCTTGTAGTACTGCGCTTCCCACATCTGGTGCTGGCCCACGTCCGTGACGACGAGCGCCTTGCCCTCGGTGAAGCGGTAGATGTCGTGAATCACGTGCGCCGCGTAGAGCTTGCCTAAGTCGGGCAGGTTCTTGATGTCGCGAACCGCCGAATCGCCCTTGAGCTCGTCGATGTATCCGAGCCACTCCGCACGGTCGGTTTGGTCCACATGCGGAAGAAGCTCCTTCAGAACGGCGGCAACGTCTCCGACGATCGGGACCTCGACCCTGACGTTCTTGTTGATTTCGGCCGGGTCGAGCTCGATGTGGATCTTCTTCGCGTTCTGAGCGTACGTCTTGAGGTTGCCCGTAACACGGTCGTCGAACCGCATGCCCGCCGCGATGATGAGATCCGCGTCCTGGATGGCCTTGTTCACCCAGGTCTCACCATGCATTCCCATCATCCCCAAGTTGCGTGGATGGCTTGCGGGGAAGCCGCCGAGGCCGAGTAGGGTGCAGGCGACCGGGATGTTGGTCTTCTCGACGAACTCAATGAGTGTTTCGGTCGCCTGGGACTTGATGATGCCGTGTCCGGAGAAGAGAATCGGTCGCTTCGCTTCCTTGATCAGCTCGATCGCCTCCTCCAGCTGCTCGGAGAGAGGGGCGTAGTCCGGATGGTAGCCGGGGAGCACGATCTCTTCGTCGCTCCACTCGAAGGTGCAGCTTTGCTGCTGTGCATCTTTTGTGATGTCGACGACCACCGGGCCCGGGCGGCCAGAGCGCGCCACATAGAACGCTTCTCGAATGGTTGGCGCAATTTGCTCCGGTTTGGTCACCAGGTAGTTGTGCTTGGTCACCGGGATGGTGCAGCCGGTGATGTCGGTCTCCTGGAAGGCGTCGCTGCCGATGAGAGCAGAGGGGACCTGCCCGGTGATACAGACCATCGGGATCGAGTCGAGCATCGCGGTTGCGATCCCGGTGATCAGGTTGGTCGCCCCGGGCCCGGAAGTCGCAATACAAACGCCGACTTGCCCGGATGCTCGCGCGTAGCCGTCGGCCATGTGCGAGGCGCCTTGCTCGTGCCGCGTGAGCACGTGGTGGATCGGGTACTGAATCATCGCGTCGTACGCGGGCATGATCGCGCCGCCCGGATACCCGAAGCAGACCTCGACCCCCTCGCGTACGAGCGCTTCCCAGATGATTTGGGCTCCGGAAAGAGATTCGCCGATGCGATTCTTGAGCTTGGGATTGGCGGGTGTCACGAGGTTCTCCTTCGTTGCTGGCTGGCTGCAAGTAGTGGATTCGACGCGGCTTTCAAGCTGCGCGCACCCAACAAAAAAGGCGTCCGGTCGAAGCTCGACCAGACGCCTTTCAAGTCGACGAATTCCGGCGTGCCCGAGGAGCGTCGGAAATGTGTAGTTTTGCGTTTTGAGTGCATTTTCATCTGGTTTTGACAACAAAAAAAGCCCCCGCATCTCGATGCAGGGGCCAGAAACTGAATGGGTAAGTGAGTGGGTGGTTCTGGTCCCTGCCTATGCCTGAGTAACTAGCAGGAGGCTAATAATGAGGCTGACTACAACTACAACACCGCTCAGCAGGCTCACGCGACGCGCGTCCATCATCGAAGCAGCAGCTGCGGTTGGGTACTGAACCATACTTCGGCCATTCTGTGCCCATGCTCCCCCAGGGTCAAGGGGGGACAGTTCCGAGCCCCCTAACTGCATGGAATCAAGCGCCTTCTTCCCGCGAGATCACAGAGATCGCAAGAACGCGAGCATCGCTGCACGCTCGTCGCCGGGGAGGTCTTCAAAGCGCGCGCGGGCTGCGCTGGCCTCGCCTGCATGGGATTGGATGGCTTGTTCGATGGTGTCGGCCCGGCCGTCGTGGAAGTAGGGCGCCGAATGGGCGAGGCCCCAAAGCGGCGCCGTTCGGAAGTCGTGGATGCCGGCTTCGCCTTCCGCGACACCCGGCGCGCCCGGTTGGGCAACGTCGTGCAACAGGAGGTCGGTGTACGCGCGAACCTCCACCCCGTTCGCCGTGCGCAAGCTCGGAAGGTGACAACTCGCGCAACCGATACCTTTGAAGACGGACTCCCCTTCGTCCTCGAGTGTCGCGTCCACGCGCCTGCGCGGCGGCGCTCCAAGCAAGGCGATGAACGTCGCAATCGCGTCGATGGTTGCGGACTCGATCTCGGGGTCGGCAACGCCGTCTTCGTCTGTCGGGCGGCCGAACGTGAAGCCCTCCTCGTCAGGGACCGTAGCGCCAAGCTCCCCGCTCAGCGCGTCGCGCACGAATTCGCGGACTGAAGGGACATTGGCTTTCCATCCGAAACGGCCCAGACGTCCGTCCGGAAGCTCGTGCACGCGGCCGGCGATACCGTCTTGGTCTTCGTCATCAGGGTCGGCCTGCGCCTCGATCGTCTCGCGTGGAATCTGTTCGAGCAGACCGAGGCCGAGCGTCGTGGGCGTCTGCCGCCGCTCGAAGAACGCCACATTCGGTTCGGGCTCCGGTCGCTCAGCGGATATCGCGTGGCGAGGCAAGTTCGTGTCCTCGCCCGGTGCTGCGCCTTGTCTGATCGCGTCGACGCCCGCAGGTCCTGCGCCGCCTATCACGGGGTCGAAGTGACACGAGCGGCAGGCGTCGCCGTTGAAGCGCGGGCCCACGCCTTCGGTGAGTGCAAAGTCGCGGTCGAAGAGCGCGCGACCTTGCTCGAAGAGCTCGCGTTGATCGGGGTCGAGGTCTGGTAGCGGAGCGCCGTATTCTCCGTCGGGCAAAACGCCTTCGCCGGGCGGAAGCAAGCCCGCCGTCTGCTGCCCCTTGCCACCCAATGATTCGAGAAATGCGATCAGCTCGTCGCGCCCGGAAGCGCTGAGCGATACATACGCATCCCGGATCGGTCCGGCCTCTCCCCCGTGCCAGCGAATCGCCTGGTCGAGCGTCGAAGCCCGCCCATCGTGGAGATACGGACTCGCGGCTGCTATCCCCCACAAAGGCTGCGTTCGAAACTCCCGACCCGTTGCCGCTTCCATCGGGAACCCGTCGGCGAGCTCGTCTCCCATGTCGTGAAGCAGCAGATCGCTGTAGGCGGGGATCTCCCCGCGCGGCCCCCGCAACGACGGCAGATGGCACCGGTCGCATCCGATTCGCTCGAACGTCGCTCGCCCCCGTTCGGTCTCTCGGGTCGGCTCGTCGGGTGCCGGCGCCGCGAGTAACAACACGAACGACAGCAAGTCGAACAGCTCCGATTCGGAAAGCTCCGGATCCGGAACTTCGTCGAGATCGATGGTGGGCTCGTCGGGGATGACGGCCTGCTTCGTGGCGAAGGCAACAGTGTTCGCGCCAAACGCCGGCAGCGCTGCCCTTCGTTCCTCCGGCAGCGGGTCCGAAGTGATGCCCAGGTGGTTGAAGATCGGCCCGCGCACGAAGAGCTCGAGGCGCGCGGTCTGCGCCTTGCGCCCGAAGCGGCCAATTTCGATTCCGTTGTCGTTCGCACGGCCGCTGATGCCGTCACCGTCCTCGTCGTCGGGGTCGGCGTGACGCATGATCTCCCCGTCGGGGATCTCAGCGAGGAGACCGGCGCCGAAGAATGGAATCGGGTTTCTCGTGGCGCTCAGATTCGTCAGCGGGTCGGACGCCGCCCGTCCCGTCTGGTGAGAGAACTGACGTTGCACGCCGTTCTTACCCCGCGGCACCACGACGTCGGGTGCGAGCTCGTCGCCAACGAGAAGGAAGTCGCGATAGTGACTGGCGCCTCCGCCGAAGACCGGTTTCTCGTGACAGCCGAGACAGAAGGTCACGTTCAGCTCGGGGCCCAGCCCTTCGTCGCGCGTGAATCGATGCGCACCGAGCTCCCGCCCTCGTTCGAATGCGGCCAACTGTTCCGGAGTAGCGGAAGGGAGGGGCGCGCCGAGCTCTCCGAAGATCCCCTCCGCGGTTTCCGGGCGTGCTTCGGACGCGCAGCCGAGCGCGGCCGCGCCCAAGCAGCAAGCCGCGAGCGCTGCGCAGAGGACCCTCTTGTCGCCGTTTGAATCACGCAAGGCTCGTTACCGTTGGTCGAGGTCCATAGCGACTGTCTGCTCGGTGGCGCTCGTCGGGGGAAGGGGCGCCTTGGCCTTTTCGATCTCCGGGCCGAAGACATCCCACCAGGCCTCGGCGTCGGTTCGGGTCCAGCGAGAGACCTGGAGCCGATCGAGCGCATCTGCGAGCTCCTGCGCGGAGCGCGGTCTCTTGGCTTTGTCCTTCTCGAGGCAGGCGAAGATCAGAGCTTCGAGCTCCGGGGGGACATCGTTGGCGTCGAGCTCGGCGAACGGCGTTGGCTTCGTGTGCAGGTGGTGCAGGCAAATTTCCATGATCGTCTTCCCGTCGAAGACGTGGCGGCCGGCCAAGAGGTAGTAGCCCACGGCGCCAAGCGCGTAGAGGTCGGTTCTCGCGTCGATTCCCTGAGGCTCTTGGATCGCCTCGGGGCTCAAGTAGTGCGGCGTCCCCTTGATCGAGAGTGTGTTGGTCTTCTCTAGGTCGTCGATCTGGCCGAGGTTCTTGACGAGGCCGAAGTCGAGCACTTTCGTCACGTCCGGCACCCCGCCTTGGCGGGCGAGCATGATGTTGCTTGGCTTGATGTCACGGTGAATCAGACCGATTTCATGGGCTTCGTGCAGGGCGAGCGCAGCGTCCCTCAGGATGCGCACCACGCGCTCTATCGGTTGCTGCCCGCTAGCATTGACGACCTGGGTGAGTGTGGCGCCGCTGAGCAGCTCCATCGCGTAGTAGAGCTTCCCGTCCGGCGTGCGGCCGTAGTCGAAGATCGTAACTGTGTTCGGGTGCGTGAGCTTTGCCGTGAGCTGCACCTCTCGGCGAAAGCGCTCGAGTGCGTCCGGATCGGCGAGCTCGGGCTTCAGCAGCTTGATGGCGGTCGGCCGTTTGAGCATTCCATGCTTCGCCTGGTACACGACGCCCATCGCGCCTTCGCCGAGCTTTCGTTCCAGGTTGTACTGGCCGAGGCTCTGAATATCGCGGACTTCCTTTCGCAAGCGGTGAATCACGCGAGACGCAAGCGCCGAGAGACCCACGGTCAAGGTCCACCACATGACCGTGATGACGGCCTGGGTCGCCGCAACGCGTTCTTGCGATGGCGCCTGGTATCCGAAACGGCGCCAGATGCCGAGGTCGACCTGCAGGTAGTGCCAGTACATCGCGGCCACCAGCGGGATGCCGATGAGAACGCCGAGCACCACGGTCCTGCGGGCCGAGCTCGGTACGAACACGCTCCGCGCGAACATCACCAGCGCCAGGATGAAAGCCGTGATCGTGTCGGCGCCAACTTCGGCCCGGATCTCGAGTCCCATCCCAATATAGCCGACTGCGGTCAGAAAGATGCCGGTATTCTCGATGGCGTGAATCGCGTTGACCGAATAGTCACCGCGCCGGGCGGTCAGCCAGATACCGATCATCGGGAGAATCGCGGCGGCGTGGATCAAGAAGCCAGGGTCGTTCAGCTCCTCACGCAAGAAGCCGAAGATCAAACCGACGACAATTCGGAAGGCCAACGCGGTGCCGCCGAGAATCGCGCCAATGAGCCCAAACGCGGCGACGCGCCTTTGAAGGAACGCGCGTGCCTCCGGGTTGGCGAAGTAAGTGCTGCTTCTCATGAACGCCCAACCATCATGACTAACTTCTCAAGTTGTAACCACTGCGGAGCAGAGCGCTGGCGACTCCAAGAAGCACCGCAAACGAGGCCAGTACGACTCCGGCGCTTGCTTCAGGTGTGACATCGGCGACCCCGAGGAAGCCGTATCGCAGGCCGTTGACCATGTAAAGTAGGGGGTTGAACAGGCTCACCGCGTGCCACGGTTCTGGGAGCAGGTCGATCGAGTAGAACACTCCGCCGAGGAAGGCGAGCGGCAGGAGCACGAAGTTTGGAAAGATCGCCAGATGGTCGAACTTCTCCGCCCAAAGCGCGGCGACGATCCCGAGCAGCGCGAGTGTGGCCGTGACGAACACGGCGAAGAACAGAGTCCAACCGACGTGATAGAGCGGGAAGTACGTGAACGTGAGGGCCACCAGGTAGACCAGTGTCCCGACGATGAACGCGCGGATCATTGCTGCGCCGACATAGGCGACGAGCATCTCGAAGGCGCCGATGGGGGCCACCAGCACATCGGTGATCGTTCCGTTGATCTTCGATTGGAACAAGCTCGACGACGTGTTGAGAAACGCGTCCCGCACCATCGTCATCATCACGAGTCCCGGCACGACGAACTGGATGTACGGAACGCCGGAGATCTCCCGAAGGCGAGATCCGAGCGCCACCCCAAAGACCAGAAAATAGAGGCTCGTCGTCACGAGCGGGCTCAGCACGGTTTGCAGCCAGACCTTGCTAAATCGACGAACCTCTTTGAGGAAGAGCGTCTTGAGCGCGATCGTGCTCACGCCGCGTGTCTCCCGTCCGCCTTGCGAATCAGCTCGAGATAGATCTCTTCGAGCGAACGTCCCCGATGTCGCTCCAAGAGGCTCTCACGGCTTTCCACGAGAAGTAGCTCGCCCTTGTGCAGGATGCCGATACGGTCTGCGAGCTTCTCGGCCTCTTCGATGTAGTGCGTGGTGAGTACGATCGTCGTGCCCGCTTCCCGCAGGTCCTCGACCTCCTGCCACAGCTCGCGCCGGAGCTCGACGTCGACGCCCGCCGTCGGCTCGTCGAGAAAGAGGAGTCGTGGCTCGTGCACCAGCGCCTTGGCGACGAGCAAACGGCGCTTCATGCCGCCAGAGAGCGTTCGCGTGTACGCGTCGCGCTTCTCGTCGAGGGAGAAGGTCCTCAGCAGGCTCTCGGCGCGTTCGCGGTTCGGCTCTACGCCCATCAAGCCCATCTGAATCATCAGGCTCTCGATCGGTGTGAAGAACGGGTCGTAGTTGATCTCCTGCGGAACGAGGCCGACGAGTCGCCGGGTCGTACGGAAGTCCTTTACGGTGTCGAACCCAAGCACCTCGATGCTGCCCTCAGTTTGTTTGGCGAGTCCCGTGATGCAGTGGATTAGCGTAGACTTCCCGGCGCCATTTGGGCCGAGGAGTGCGAAGATCTCGCCTTCGTAGACCTCGAGCGAGAGGTCTTGGAGCGCGGTGAACTTTCCGTAATTTTTCGCGACGTGGCGGCAGGAGAGCACCGGCGGTTTCATCGGGCCCGACTATAGCGACCTGCCCGCCGATGGCCAGGCTACCCCGGCTCGTGGCGCAGATGGAACGACTTCGGTCGAGTGAGTTGCGCGTATCCGAGCGTCGACAAGCTGCACCCCCGACCTGAATCCTTGACGCCCACCCATGCAAGCTCGGGGTCGAGATAATCGCATCGGTTCATGAACCACGTCCCCGTGTCGATCCGCTTGCCAATCGATTGCGCGTGCTGGAGGTCGCTCGTCCACACCGAGGCGGTGAGGCCGTAGCGGCTGTCGTTCATCAGGCGAATCGCTTCCTCATCGTCGGCCACGGCCATGATGCCGACGGCCGGACCGAACGTCTCCTCGCTCATGATCTCCATCGAGTGGTCGACGTCGATCAAGGCCTGGGGCGCCATGTATGGGAGCCCGCGTTCGGTGGCGTGGAAATGCTTGGGGTCGAGCAGTGGCCGCGCGCCGGAAGCCAAGGCCGCATCGACCTGAGCTTGAATCGCGACAGCGTTGCGGACGCGGACGACTGGCCCGAGGGTCGTGCCGGTCTCGCGAGGGTCGCCCAACACGAGCTGGTTTGCTTCCGACTTGAAGGCGTCGAGGAATGGCTCGTACACGTCACGGTGCACGTATATGCGTTCGATCCCGCAGCACGATTGGCCCGCGTTGTAGAACGAGCCTTCGACGAGGTTCGCTGCTGATCGTGCAACATCCGCATCCGGGCAAACGTAAGCAGGGTCTTTGCCGCCCAGCTCGAGTGCAGCGCCGATGAAGCGTTTCGAGGCTGCATCCTGGATGGCGTGCCCGCCGCCGACTGACCCAGTGAACGCCACGAACGCCACGCGATGATCCGCGATCACGTCCGCTACGCCTTCGTGATCGAGGTAGAGCGCCTGCAGCACGCCGGGCGGCAGGCCTGCGGCCTCAGCCGCTTCGCCGATTCGTTTCGCGACCAAAGGGGTCTGCTCGGAGTGCTTCAGCACCACCGGATTGCCTGCGATCAACGCGGGCACCAGAGCGTTGACGGCGGTAAGCCAAGGATAGTTCCAAGGCGCGACGACGAATACGACACCGAGAGGCTCTCGGCGAATGAACCGAGTGAAGCCTTCGCGTTCGTGGAGATGAATGTCCGCGAGCGCTTCGTCCGCGAGGTGAATCATGGTGCGCCCGCGGAGCAGCCACCCGCCGACCTCACCGCCCCCATCTCGGATGGGACGGCCCATTTGCATGGTGAGCTCGTGCGCGACGGCGTCGGCATCCGCGACTGCGGCTTCCACGAAACGGTGTACCAGGTCGCAACGCTCGGAAAGCACCAATCGGCGCCATGCCGAGAAAGCCTCGTGGCTGCGAGTCAGCGTGCGTTCGATTTCGGACCGATCGTCCAGCGCGCCCTCAAAAACAACGCTCCCGTCGACAGGGGAGATCGTTTGGAACCTCTTCGACATGACGGGTAGCGTTTCGCAGCTGGGCCGCCACGTCAATCGGCGCTTGCATATTCCCCCGGGCCGGTGCAGGACGGGCCGATGACGGTGCCCATGCTCGACGGGAAGGTGCTAATCACCGGCGCCAGCGGCTTCATCGGCGGACAGCTCCGCGACAGCTTGCTGGGCGCGGGCAACGACGTAGTTGCGATTCGACGCCCTGGGTCGCCCCCGTCCAAGTCCGGCCGCTCTGTCGAGGCAGACTATGCGCGCGTCGCCGACTTGGAACGAGTCATCGCTTCGGAGAAGCCCGACTATGTGCTGCACGTGGCCGGCGTCACGAAGGGCACATCGTACGAGGACTTTCGGTCGGGCAACGTCATGCCGACCCGCAATCTGTTGGCGGCGGTGCGCCGCGAGCACCCGGGGACCAAGCGCTTCGTGATGGTGTCGTCGGCCGCGTCGTACGGTCCTGCCGCGACGTCGGCGCCACAGCGCGAAGAGAACCCGCCACGGCCGATCGAGCATTATGGTGCGAGCAAGCTCGAGGCCGAGCGCGTCGTCGAAGAGGAGTCGGCGGAGGTCCCGTGGACCATCCTGCGCCCCTGCGCGGTCTACGGTCCGGGGGACGTCGATCATTTCGCGCTGTTCCAAGGAGCGGTCCTCGGGGTCAATCTCTTCTACGGCAATCGCGACCGGCTCATGTCGTGGATCTACGTGGACGACTGCGTTCGAGGGATCCTCGAGGCTGCGGTTCATGCCAATAGCGCAGGGAAGGGCTACTTCCTCACAAACGACACGCAGCTGACTTGGGACCAGTTCCAAACAGAGATCGCAGTTGCGGTCGGGCACCGAGTCCGGACGGTCGATCTCCCCGAGCAGTTGATGTGGGCTAGCGCGTTCGCCGGCGAGATCGCCACACGGATCGACAAGAAACCCAGGCTCATGAACCTTCAAAAAGCGAAGCTCGGGGTTCAAGAAGCATGGACGTGCTCAGGCGACGCGGCGCGACGAGACCTCGGGTTCTCGGCCGAAGTCAATCTCGCCGAAGGCATCCGCCGCACGCACCAATGGTACGTCGACAACGGCTGGTATCAGAGCTTAGACCCGAAAGAGCTCTTGTCCTCGCGGTCACTCCGCCGCTTGGTCGGCCACCTTCGGCGCGGCGGCTGAGAGCTTGTCGACCAGCCGCTGACCAGTCGTCGTGATCTGGTCGTGCAGGTAGCGCGCCTTGGGCTCAGCCCGTTCGAGGTGGCGCTCGAGGACCTCCGCCCGTTCGGGGTGCCTACGCGCCTGCTGCAGCAGAAGCTCGGCGATCAAGGTGTCGCCGAGGAGTTGAATCAAACGCTCGGCGTGGAGCATCGCGAAGGCGAAGTCGCGCTTCGGGTCCCAGTTCTTCGTGAGCTCTTCGGACCACTCCCCGATGGGCTTTCCGCGAAGGCCCATCACCTTGTTGCCGGCCGTCTTGAGCACGAGGTGCTGCTGGGCGCCGAACGAAAGCGCCTGTAGCTGTGCTACCCGACGTTCGAGCGGGTCGCGGCTCGAGAGCGCGCGCCAGCGCGTTTGCGCCATGCGCCGGACGAACGCTTGCGGGTTCTTGATGATGCCGCCGAGCGTGTCCTTCATCGCCATCAGCCCTTGGATTTGGCTCGTGCCCTCGTAAATCGGCATCACGAGCGCGTCGCGCAGGAGCTTCTCGGGGACGTACTCGGTGATGTAGCCGTTGCCGCCATGAATCTGGAGTGCCGTTCGTGCATGCTCGACCGCCTTCTCGGCGGCGAAATACTTGAGAAGCGGAGTTATCCTCCGCGCCTTGCGCTGGTGCGACTTCAGGAGCCGCGCCATGCTCGCACGCTCCCCCTCATCGAGGTCTCCATAGCGAATGGTGATCGCCAGCTTCTGCGCCATCTCCTCGTGAAATCCGGCGGTCACGGCCATTGCGCGGACCCCCTGGATTTCGGTCTTCATGGTCTCGAGGTACTCGGCGATCATTTCGTGGCGATCGATGGTCTTGCCCATCGAGCCGCGCTCGGCCGCATAGTCGAGGGCCGTGCGATACGCCGACTCACTCAGACCCAGGCACTCGAATCCTACACCCACGCGAGCGTTGTTCATCAGCGTGAGCATGTATTTGAAGCCCTCCCCTCGATTGCCGACGAGCTCAGCAGGAGCCTTGTCGAACACGAGGCCGCACGTGGCAGAGCCATGGTGGCCGAGCTTCTCTTCGACGCGGCTCAGCTGCACGATGCGATTGCGGTTTCCGTTTTCGTCGTCTTCGTAAGTCCGGACCATGAACATCGACAGACCATTGAGCCCCGCCATCGGGTCCTTCGGGTCAGTCGCTTCGGTGCGCGCGATCACGAAGTGATACTTGCCGTGCCCCGACGTGATGAAGATCTTCTCGCCCGTCACGTACCAATTGCCGTCCGCGTCTTGCTCGCCGACTGCACGCAGGGCTGCCATGTCGGACCCTGCGTCCGGCTCGGTGATGTCCATGCAGCCCCACGCTTCGCCGGCGACGATCTCCTCGACGGCTTCGCGCCAGCGCGTCTCGTTGATACGCCCCGTCGTAGGGTCGATGTCCGAGCTGCCCTCGAGGGCCGAAAACACGATCGCGGCCATCCCGATTCCCGCATGGAATCCGTGATGCGCCATCGCCGAGACGTCGGCGCGTGCCATTAGCTCGCCATTCATGAAGTAAACGAGCATCGGCGCGTTCATGCCACCGAGCTCTCGCGGAATCGGCAAGCCATGGAGGTCGAGGTCCTTGATCTTCTCGAAGATCCCAGCCAATCGCTCGGGAAAGACCACTTCGCCATCGACGAAGCCGACGCCTTTCTCGTCAATTTCCTTTTCGTAGGGCTTGATTTCGGTCGCGACGAACTCGCCGAACATTTCGACGATGTCCCGGTAGAAGTCGACCGCTTCCTCGGTCGTGCTGAAGCCCTCGCCCTCGGCGTCCGCAAACTCGTGCTCGGTGATCCGCACCAGCGAATCCCAGTCGATGCCTTTGTCGAAGTAGTACCGAAGATCATCGTTGTCTTTGAAGAAATTGGCCATGCTCACTTCTCGCCTTCGTTGTCTGTGTAGAGGCTCGAGCGCGCCACGCGGATGAGCTCACGCGCGTGCCGCTTTCGCGTCCCCCCTCGGGCCGGATCTTCCGGCAAAATCGTCTTCAAGGTGTCGATGACGGCGGTGCCTGCGACCGCCATCGTGATGACTTCCACCGCGTAAGCCTGTGGGTCGACATCCCGCTGCACGAGGCCTTGCTCCTTGGCGCGCTCGAGTTGGTCGCCGAGGAGCCGGACCCACGGTTGCACGAACTTCACGAGCATCGCCTGCATGCTCTCGGGTCGGTCGAGCGTCTCTCGGAGAAACAGTCGCGCTCGATCGGGATCTTCGATGAAGAACTCGGTCAACGCTTCCATCGTCGCGTCGAATCGCTCCTCGGTGGACGCCTTCAACAAAAGGCCGGGGAGCACGGCGTTCCAATGCCCGAGCATCTCCGCGATCACGTTCTCGCGAAGCTCGTCCTTGGATCTGAAGTGATAGAGGAGGCTCGGCTTACGAATGCCTACGGCTTCGGCGATCTCTTGGACCGACGTTCCGTCGTAGCCTTGCTCCGCGAAGAGCCTGGTCGCGTGGGTCAGGATTTGAGTGCGGACGTCCATGCCTACCAAATGGTCGCCAAATGCCTACCAAATGGTAGAGAGAATGCAAGCTGTCGCCGCCTACTCGACCTTTCGGCCGTAAAGGGCCTGTACGCGGCGCGCGTTGTTTCCCTCGAGGAGATTGATCCGGCGGATTTGTTCCGGGGAGGCCTCCCGGATCTCCTTCACGATCAGCCACTCTACCGTTTCGGTGTAGGGCGGCGTCGTGAGGGAACCGCGGTAGTGGTAGTAGTCGTAGTCCGTGTCGCCGTCCCCAGCCGTGATGTGGACTCGGCCGCCCTTCACCTCCTCGCGACCTTCTCCGGCTGGAACCTCGGCAAGGAAGCCCGTGATCAACGGATCCTCCGCGCCCATCTTGTAGAGGAAGCTCACGACGAGATAGCGGGGAGGCTCCTCCTCGCTCTTCGGTTCGATCATGTTGACGACATGCATCTCCATCGGATACGTGATGCCGTCGATCTGGTGCTCCGATGGCGTATGAAAGTGCAGCTGTTCGAGCTCGTAGTCTCTCCCGTCGAACGTGATCGACGAGCCCCTGGGGAAGTCGAGTTGGATCGTGTGTCCCTTGTTCTCGAGGTAGCTCGGCTCTGCGTGATGCAAATTGAGGGCGACCTCGTGCTGGCCACGCTCGGCTTGGCTCGTGATGATGTTCACGGGTGACTGCAGGAGACCGTGGTTGAGGCCGGGGAGGGCGTAGGGTTTCGGCGCCTTGGTCTCCGGTGTGCGGGTCTGGTGTTCGCAAGCAGCGAAGAGCGCGATAGGCAACAAAACAACACTCGAGATGAGTAACCGGGTCGGTTCAGCCATGGTGCCGACGATAACACGAAGCGCCTTGCGCGACGGGGGCCTTTGCGCTTCCCTATTGGTCCCAGGAGGTCAACGATGAGTACTGACATGCAGGTTGCGGATCAAGAAATGCTCGGCACGATCAAGCGCCACGCCGGTGTAGGCATGGGGGTCGGCATTCTCGTCGCCATCGCCGGCATCCTCGCGCTCTTAGCCCCGCTCGCGGCCGGCTTGTCGATTGCGATCGCCGTCGGCTTCCTTCTGTTGTTGTCGGGTGTGTCGCGCCTCTTTCTCGCATTTCGCATGGGGTCGTTCGGACACGGGCTGCTCATGTTCGTGATTGGCGTGATGTCAGTGATCGCAGGCGGGTACATGGTGGCGCGCCCCGGTATGGCGCTGGCTACGATCACCATCGTCTTGGCGGCCTACTTCATCGTCGACGGCGTCTTTCAAATCATTTGGGCGTTTCGTCTACGCCCGATTCAGGGGTGGGGCTGGACGTTGTTTAGCGGCGTCGTTGCCTTGGTGCTCGGCGTGATGATCTGGAGACAGTTCCCGGTGTCCGGAGTTTGGGCGGTTGGGACGTTGGCGGGCATTCACATGATCTTCGGCGGCTCGTCCGTCGCATCGGTCTGCAGCGCCGCTCGAGCCGCCGCAAAAGACCCCGACGCCACCTGATATGAAGTTGCTCAACCAGCTCGACCTCCCGGCCATCAAAGCGGCCTTCCGCGCGGACCTTCCGACGCCGGTCGATGTCCTCAACCTGATTCACTTCGAAGACGAGGACGCCTACAAGTGGTACGGCGTCATGGCGATGCCCCTGCTCAAAGCCACCGGTGGCCAGGTCGGGTGGATGGGTGCGCACAAGCATTCGTTTCTCGGAGAGCCGCGTGCTGAAGAGCTCATCGTCGTGCGCTATCCAAACCAGCGTCGTTTCTTCGCGCTGGCGCTCAACCCATACTACTTCGCCGTCGCCAACCGTCAGCGTTTGAAAGGCGTACGCAAGTTCGAGGCGTCGTTCACGCACTCACCGGATTCGCTCGACGCGCTGCGTCCGTGCAGGTGGTTGCTTGCCGTGCACTGTCACGAAGGCCTCGATGCGATTCAGCGTATCGTTGAACGCGTCGGCGGGCGCTTGGTGTATCAGAGCCGAGAGACGTCGCCCATTGTGATCGCCAGGCGTCCACACCCCGCGAACACCAATCCGCTCGCGTTCAAGACGACTGCACTCTTCCACTTCGAAGACCAAGAGGGTTGCGCTACGGCCATGCAACCGGACGTCCTCAGCGAGCTCGAACGCGCCGCCGGGGAGCTCTCCGTTCAGCTGTACCGGCGAGTTCCTAGGAAGGACGCGCTTCCAACTTCGACCGCCGGCTTGTTCCGCTAATCTACGCGATGTCACGTCTAGAGGAAGCGTTCCGTCGGTTCGACCAGGCAAACGCGGAGGATCCAAACACCGAGCCCGTAGACGGTCGCCCGCTCCCGAAGGAGCTCGTCTACGGCCAACGAATGTCTGCACGCTTGGCGGTCTTTGCCCCCGACGCCTCGGAGGCGGTGCAGCTTGCCGCACGCGCGCAGCACATCCGAAGGTGGGAAGTGCCCCGCGAAAGCTACCCGGTGGGTAGGGCGGGCTACCTCAAATGGCGCACCGACTTGTACAAGCGACACGGCGACACTGCCGCCGAGATCATGGCGAGTGTCGGCTACGACGCCGAAACCATCGAGCGCGTTCGAACCCTCCTTCGGAAGCGGGGTCTCAAGACCGACCCCGATGTTCAACTGCTCGAAGACGTGATCTGTCTCGTGTTCCTCGAGCACTATTTCCACGACTTTGCGAAGAAGCACGACGAGGAGAAGCTGGTCTCCATCGTTCAGAAGACCTGGAATAAAATGACGGAGCGGGCGCACGCGGCAGCGCTTCGACTCGCCTACGCGGCCGAAGACCTCGCGGTCATTCAGAAGGCGCTTGTCGACGCTTAGTTTCCGGGGGAATCGAATAGGTCACCGTCGCGTGAGCGACTGGTGCGTCGGACCCGTCTGAGTAGATGGTGACTCGTCCGACCGCGAGCCGCCTCCCGAGCTTCAGCATTTCGGTTTCGGCGATGACGTCCGCCGGCTTCGGCGCGCGGAGGAAGTCGATGTTGAGATTCGTCGTCAACGCCAGCGCCACGGGTCCGACCATCGCGAGCACCAAGTAGTACATGCCAGTGTCCGCAATCGCCATCAGGGTAGGTCCGGAGACGGTTCCCCCGGGACGCAAGTTGCGCTCAGTCACCGGAACGCGGACCTTGACAAAGCCCTCTCGAAGCTCCTCGATCTGCGCGAGCGAAGGGTGTTGCGGAAAGGCTTGCCTGACGAAGTCCATCACCTCGTCGCCACTCATCTTCAGCATCAGAGCTTCAGCCGTCCTTCCTTGACGTCGATCCAGCGTTCTTCCGTGAGCATCTCGTAGCCAGCGTTCGTCCGAACGTAGAGCGGGTCGCTGATCTTCGCCGGATCTACGCCGTCTTTTCGGAGATCGTTCTTCTGAATCTTGAAGGTGCCCGTCTTCGCGAGGCCTCCCATGACTCGGACGAAGCGCGGTTGTGCGTATGAAGGGAGGTCCGATACGGCGCGCCAGAATCGGTCGGGATCGAAGTCGCCGGATGGAACGACGGCCGCGAGCCCGGCCTGTCCCTCCATGTTCGGAACCGACACGCCAACCACCGTGGCTTCGTCGATGCCGTCCCCGTGGGTAATCACGTCTGCGACCTCTGCGGTCGAGACGTTCTCGCCCTTCCAACGAAACGTGTCGCCTATCCGATCCACGAAATAGAAGAAGCCGTCGCTGTCTCTGCGCAAGAGGTCACCTGATCGGAAGTACTGGTCTCCCTTTCGAAAAACGTTCCGAAGAAGCTTCTTCTCGGTGGCGGCCTCGTCGGTGTAACCGCGATACGCGAGGCCACCGGCAGAAAGTCTGGGCACTCGAATGAGAAGCTCGCCGACCTCGTCCGGCCCGCAGGCGATGCAGAAGCCGCGCGGATTCCGGACATGCTCGTCGCTGTCGACATCATATTGAACGAGCCGAAGCCAGCCTGCGCCGCCGAGCGGGACGCGGCCTACCGACCCCTCGCGACCGCTGATGTTCGCGATGAACCCCGGGGCCTCCGTGGCACCATAGAACTCCCGAACTGTGTCGATTCCGAAGCGGGTCTTGAAGCGTGGCCAGATATCAGGGCGGAGGCCGTTCCCAACCGCGACCCGAATCGGGTTCGGACTCTCCCTGGGATGCGGCGGTGAGTTGACCAAGTACCGGCAGAGCTCCCCGATGTAGAGGAGCGCCGTCGCGTTGTACCGATGCACATCGTCCCAGAAGGCGCTCGCACTGAACGAGCGGCGTATCGCCATCGGGACGCGGCAGATCATGGCCGACGCAGCGCCCAAGAGCAGTCCGTTCGCATGATAGAGCGGGAGCACGCAGTAGAGCTTGTCTCCCGGCTCGAACTGGTACATCAGCGGTCCAAATCCGACGCCTGCAAGCACAGCGCGCGCATGCGACACGCGACAGGGCTTGGGCAATCCAGTGGTGCCCGAGGTGTAGATGTAGATGAAATCCTCGTCCGATTTGACTCGCGCTGCAGGGTACGGCGTCGTCGGTGTGTTCGCGAGCAGGCCAGAGTAGGGGTTGTCGTCGAACACGAGGATACGATCCAGTGATTGGCAGAGCTCCTCGCACTCTCGAACAGAGGATTCGAGCGTGTGGCTGACCAATGCGAGCCTGGCCTTCGAGACGCTCACCGCGTGAGAAAGGGTTCGACCCCTCAAGTTCGTGTTGATGAGCGCAGTCGTCGCACCCACGCGGGAGACTCCGAGCACGGCCGCGATGTAGAATGGTGAGTTCTCTGCGAAGAGCGCGACTACGTCGCCTGCCTTCACGCCTGCGGCGGCAAGGGCGTGCGCGACTCTCGATGTGGTCGTGTAGAGCTCCGACCACGTGAGGTGCTGATCGTCCATCTCGAACGCCAGGTCGTGTGGGGCCGACTCCGCGTTCATTTTGGCGACATCCAACAGGCTCTCGACCTGCTTGAGCCCCGTTCGAACGAGCCAAGGCACCGAAGAATGAAGCGCACGAGGGCCTACACGCAGCTCTGCAGCGATAGAAGCGCGCCACCATGGCGAAGTCAGGCGCTGAAACATGTCGGGAAGTGTACGCGCCGCATGTCTAGATTCGAGCCCTTTTTTCCAGGCTCGTATGGTACAAACGTTCGCCCGTGCCGACGTGGACTGACATCCAAGACCACGCGAGGTCCAGCTACAAGTTGGCCGAGGAGCACGCGCACAGCTTCAAGGTGGTTTTCGAGTACCCGGGTGGTCGGTTGCAAGCTGTCATCGCCGCGCACTACGAAGCGATGGGACGATCGTGGGTGGACTTCTCGTCTGCTTGTTGCAGGGCGGATCGCCTCGACCCGCGGGCCGCGCTTCAACAAAGTTTCAACCTAGCGGTCGGCTCACTTTGTTTGGATGGGGAGGTCTACGTCGTGCGGCATACGGTCCACGCGGACCATCTGCAGCTCGGAGACATGGAGCTTCTTATGCACGCGGTTGCGCGTGCGGCCGACCAGATAGAGCAATCCCTGGCGACGTACGAACCGGCGTCTGGAGTCGTATCCGCGGTGGAGGAGGAGCGCGCCTGATGTCGCGCAGTGTTGCATCGTCGGCTTCATAGGAGCCCATGAAAAAGCGTTCCATCAAATCGTCCGGTCCGGACTCGATGAAGGACTTCGTCGGAACCGGCGGGCCTGCTTCGGGAGGCCGGAGGTAGGTCGTCGCCACTACACCGTGGCCGTGGTCGAACACGGGCAGTCCGGCTTCGAGCAGTGCCGGAACCCAGTCTTCTCTGAGACGCCCATGCCTAGTAGCCCATCCCGCCGAACCGGTCACGGTCGCCGCGGTAGATGAACCCGATGAACGGTTCGACCCACCACTCCGTCCGGTCGAAGAATTGGCCGGGGCCGCTGAGCGAATACTTCATCCCCACGTCGAGGTAGATCGCGTTCTTCAAATGAATCCCGAGGCCCACCTTGCCCGTGAACCCGGGAGCGAACCTCGCACGGCCTTGCTCGCGGCAGTAGAACCCGGCGCACTCGTTTCCGAACGGATCGAACTTCCACATGTTCGCGTCGAACACGCCCGTGATGTAGGGCAGCACCGCGTCGATGGTCGGTATCTGAAGCCGCACTCCCGGCGAGAAGTGGAGTCTGATGAGGGGTTGAAGGCCGTTCGAGCGGAAGATGTCGGGGATGTTATCGGTGTTGATCATCGTCCACTGCAAGCCAAAGCCCATCTCGAAAACGAACCAGCCGATGTCGAATCCGCCCCAGCCGGTAAGGCTCGCGCCTGGCCGAACGACACTTCGGTCGACGTTCAAGAAGATGGGCACGCCAACCTCGGCTCCGCCCTGAAACCGGAACTGAACGCGGCGGTCGTCCTGCGCAGCGGCCGACGACGCGATCAAGCAGAAGCCAAGGGCGAAGACGAGGGACGCTAGGCGAGGGTTCACGGGCCGGACCTTAGAACAGCGCCAGCGCCAGCGCCAGCCCGTACAAGCCATGCTTCGCGTCGCCCACGGACTTTCGGCGGCGGTGCAAAACCCGGTCGTGACGAAGTCACTTCACGGGGTCAGATCTGATCGTGGATCCAGGTTGGGAAATCCGTGTAGCCGATCTCTCGATGCCGATTCGTGATCTCCTCGGCCAGGGCTCTCATTGCGTCGACGCTCATCGGCTCGGCCGCGGCTGCTCGCTCGGCGACCGCCTCAGCCTCGGCTGAGGGTCTGTCAGGCAGCTCGTCCGGTTCGCCGCCGACTCCAAGGTAGGTCGCCACGACCTTCTCGATGATCTCGATCGCGTTCGCGCGACTGTCTTTGATGTTGCCCTTCCCGGTGAGCACGTTGCCAAGCCCGAAGACCCCCGGGAGCCCGTGGACCTCCCCGGTGTCCCAACTGTCGAAGTGGTAGAGCTCGCCCTTCGTCGGGATGCCTTGGAGCGGCTTCGGGATACTGCCTATTGAGCTGATGACCAGCGACGAAGACACGTCGAACTCCGTCCCTTCGAGGCCGCGGACCCGCCCGTCGACGACCTCGGTCCTCTGAAATCGAATCCCGGTCAGTCGATCGCCCTCGGTCAAGGTATCGATCGGTCGGCACAACGGCTCGAACTTCACGAAGTACTTATTGATGACCCGATCCATGATTTTGATGCGAGCGGCCTGGAGCTTCGCAAGCTTCTCGGGGGTGGGGTTGTCGGCGCTCGCCAGCGGCATGTCCTCTTTTCGGCGCCTGTAGTAGAGGGTCGCGCCCTCGATGCCGAGCTCTTCGGCCGTGACGCCGTGCGCCTCGAGGGTCCGAGGAATCCCCTTGAGCTCCATTTCGGTGAGGTCCACCTCGATGCCTCGGCCGCGAAGCGCGCGTGCGTAGAGCTCGAGGTTGATGATTTTCACGACGTCGATTGATGCGAGACCGCCCCCGACGACGATCGCGTCGTCAGGGATCTCGAAGACGGGGCCGTCGTAGCCCACGTCCTCGTAGTGATTGAACCAGTAGACGAACTCGTTCTGGTACACGAGGCCGCGGCCGTCGTACGCATCCGCCCCCTCGACAGGAAGGGCGCGGTCTCGCCACGCTCCGTTGGCGAGCACGATCGCGCTCAATCCGAGCTCGCCGTACAGCCTTGCCCACGAGAGGTCCGCTCCGATTTCGGTCTTCGGGACGAAGACCACATTGCCCGCCCCGAGGTTCCCGTTGATCTTTGCGTACTCCTTGTCGCGCAGCTTCTCATGCCAGCGCGGGAGCCCGTCTTCGATCTTTCCGTAGGGCCTCGCGCCTTGTTCGAACACGACGGGGATGACCCCCCGCGCAGCGCACGCGGCGGCAGCCTCCGACCCTGCGACGGCTCCCCCGATTATCGCCACGACTGGCTTCGGCTCCGTCGCGTCCCTCAAAGCTTGGAGCGCGTCCACGACGGGGGTCTAGCCCGATTTGCGCGCAGGAACAACCGATGCGCTAGATGAAACGCGACGTGCCGCGGACACCGGTGCTCTGCAAGTCGTCGCTGAATTGGTACTGGGGGTCGAGCAAACCGTTGATCCGATTCATGACGACGTCTACCGCGCCTTGAAACTTGTCGCGATGTTTGTGCTCGGCTTCGGCTGTGAAAGGTTCGTAGGGCTCGTTGATGTGGAACTCGGAGAGGTCGTCATAGGTGATCGGTGTTCCGACGCGATATACGATGGCGCCCTTCTTCGCGATTGGCAGCGAGCCCGTGTAGACGAGGTCGCACCCATTGCATCCGATCGGGACGATGGTCTTCCGATAACGCATCGCGACTTCCATCATACCGATTCGCCCTTTCGGCAATCGAATCGAGCGCGTGCCTTGTGGAAACACCAATAGGTCGAGGCCGAGCTCGAACGAACGCTCGTTCAGCTTCACGAACTGCCGCATCATCGCGTCGAAAACGCCGTTGATGGCGTCTTCGTAGGACTGGCGACGCGGGTCGAACTGGACGCCGAGAATGTCGCGCTTCGTCGTCAGGAGCTCGGGGGGGATACCGGATGTGTCGACGGTGCTTGCGGCTTCATCGGGGTCCGCCGCGCTGTTCACCAGAGCGCGAAGCGTGTCGTACTCCGCTTCGGTGGGCCGCCGGTCCATGGTGAGCGTGAAGTCCTTGGTGATGATGTAGCCACGAGACACGGTGGGGAGGTTGCTGGTCAGCTCCATGAATGTGCCGACGACGGGGTTCTCGTAGTACTTCCCCTTCACCCAGACAGTGATGTACCGCTCCTTCAGCTTCCACATCTTGTACATGAACGGGAAGTAGTTGAAGCGATCGGTGTGATTCATTGCGTAGATGACCGGCTCGTCCGGGATGTTGTCGATTCCCTCTATCTGGATGTCGACGCCCGGGAGGCGGCTGTAGCTGGGCATCAAAACCGTGTGGCCGAAGAAGACTTGGCCGATCGGGCGCTTCATGAGCCGGATGCGTTTGAGTCGTGGAAGATCGAGCATCGGACCCCGACCATGATCTGTTCTGGCTGACTTTTCCACGGGGGGTGCTACAAAAACGAGAGCGGGGTGGGTATCAACAGAGATACGGCCCGAAGTGGCAACATGGTCGAATCGGACTTAGGTTGCGACGATAGGAAAAGGAGACTGAGTGGCGAGACGGAGCCCAAGAGGTAGGAAACGCAAGTTCGAGCGCAATTTCGAGCAGGACGACAAGCGCGACGATCACATCAAGCTCAACGGTGTGGTGAGCCAGGTGTTCGCGGGTGGCCAGTTCGAGGTGACGACCGAGGCTGGGGCGGCAGTGCGCGCGCAGCTCTGCGGTCGAATGCGGAAGTTCCGGATCCGCGTGATCCTGGGTGACCGCGTGACGGTGGCCCTGTCCCCATACGACCTCACGCACGGCATGATCGTGTTTCGCGACAAGTAGCTCCCTGTGTACGAAGGAGCGTTCCGCATCCTCAGAGCACTCGGCGATGGTCGACCGCGCTCGAGAGATGAGGTCGTTCACGATGCGGGTGAAGCCTCGTCGGTCGTCCGAGAGGTGTTCGAGAGATATCCGAAGTGGTTCGACGAGACCGAGGGCCGCATCCGGTGTTCCGAGCGCGGCCTTGCTGCGCTGGGGCGTGAGCTCGTCGCGAGGGGCGCCCAGGCGCCGGGGTCTTCCGACTGGCGGCCGGACTACGAGGCGATGGCCGCCGAGCGAGGCGCGCCAAAGCGCGAGCTCGACCAAATCTATGTCACGGCGGACACCGCCCTGCGTCGCGCCGAGCTTCTACTCGCCGCAGGGGATCACCAGCGCGGCCTCGTGTTCTTGGGTGACGACGATTTGACGAGCGCCGCCGTGCAGCTCGCAGGCGCCGGGCGCAAGGTCACGGTCCTCGACAGCGACGAAGAGGTTCTCGCGGTGCTCAAACGCAACGCCGACGAGCGTGCTTGGGAGCACGACATCATT
>Ga0316197_10000606_pt1 | contig 24888 bp, 21 predicted proteins | sample OudBiesiAoxic_MG_FD_204939 | JGI IMG/M metagenome (GOLD analysis project Ga0316197, IMG submission 204939) | Coastal sediment microbial communities from Oude Bieten Haven, Netherlands - site A oxic | ecosystem: Environmental > Aquatic > Marine > Coastal > Sediment | place: Netherlands... | reverse complement strand
ACGTCGATCTCGAAGTACTCGGTCGAATAGCGCTTGGTTGAGCGATCGTAGTTTTTCTCGACTGCCGTCGAATGACAGTCGGCGCAGGAGTAATTCCAATTGTAGCTGGGTGCGGTCCAGTGTAGGGCGTCGCCCGGCTCCACGTATTCGTCTGGCTGCAGGTGAAACCAGCGCTGACCGCCCTGCTCTTTCGGCCGCGTATCCCAGGCAAACAAAAACGACTGAAGACGTCCGGGCTCGATCTCTACGAGGTACTGTTGCAGCGGTTCGACACCGAACGTGTAGATGACGGGAAAGCGCCCGCGTTCACCATCTGCGCCCACCGCTTCCACGAAGAATGCATCACCTTCGCGAACGAAGCGGGCGGTCTCTTTGAAATGCTTGACCTTCACATCGTTGAAGTCGCCAAGCACCGTCTCCGGCGTGGCCTTCTGCATGGCGAGATCATGGTGCGACCCGAGCCAGCGCTGATGTTGCTCCTCGTGGCATGCAGCGCACTTCGGTGTGCCCACGTAGCTCGCAGGCCCCTGTGGCGCGGTGGCCACGCCTGCTCGGACCGGCTTCGGATCGGAAGTCGCAACTCGCTCTTCCGTCTTGATGCCGCACCCTGATGCGACCACCGCGAACGTAACCGACAAGAACCAAGCTAGCCCACCTCGCATGACCCACTCGGTCTAGCGCGTATCGTGAAAAGGGGACAGCGGCCTTTTCGTCGGGATACAATCAAAGGGTGAAGATCGAGCGGAGCAACGCGGTGCGCCTGGTGCGGTTTCTCGTAGGACTGTTCTTTCGCCGCGTAGAGGTGAGCGGAGTCGAACGCGTTCCGAAGACCGGTGGCGGGATTCTGATCGCCTGGCATCCGAATGGACTGGTGGATCCTGCGCTCATCATCAGCGGTTTTCCGCGTCGCGTCGTGTTTGGAGCGCGGCACGGGCTGTTCTCCTGGCCGGTCGTCGGGCGCCTGATGCGCGCGCTGGGCACTGTCCCGATCTTTCGCGCGGCCGATGCGAAAGACGGTCACGTCGACGCGCGACGAGAAGCCAACCAAAAGAGCCTCGATGCGATGGCTCAAGCGGTCTGCGACGGTGGCTTTGCGGCCTTGTTCCCCGAAGGCGTCAGTCACGACGATCCTTTTCTCCAGGAGCTCAAGACCGGCGCGGCGCGGCTCTACTACCGTGCCAAGCAACTCTGTGCAGAGAGCGGAATTCCCCCCGTGATCATCCCCGTCGGCCTTCACTACGACGACAAGACGATGTTCCGATCCGATGTGCTGATCGAGTTCCACACGCCGTTGGTGCTCCCCAGGGAGCTAGTGGCACCGATTCCGGAAGGCGACGACGAGGCCCTGCGCGCTCGAAGCAGCGAGCTGACACAAGTTCTCGAGCCGGTGCTGCAAGAGGTGACCCACGCGACCGAAAGCTGGGAGCTGAACCAGCTGATGAGCCGCGTCCGAAGCCTGGTGCGAGCCGAGCGGGCAAAGCGGGCCGGCGTAAGCCTCGAGGCTCCCGACATGGCCGAGCGATCCTTGGGTATGGCGAGGGTTTGGAAAGCGTACTACGCGCGGCTCCAAACCGATCCCGACGGAGTCCAAGCCTTGCTCGATCGCGTCGAGGCCTATGATGCAGCGCTTCGCGAGGTGAAGCTCGAGGACGACGACCTCGACAAACCGCCCCCGATCGAATCCAAATGGCTCCCCGTCCTGTTGACTGCCCAAGCCGCCGTGGTGTTCCTGGTGTTCCCTCCCGTGCTGGTCCTGGGTTTGTTGATCAACGCTGCGCCCTACTTCCTCATCAACGTCCTCTCTCGCATCGCTTCGAGGCAATACAAAGACACCGCGACGATCAAGTTGCTCACCGGCCTGATCTTGTTCCCGCTCGCCTGGTTGATTTTCGCGCTGCTGGTCGGCCTCGGGCAGCTCGAGTTGCACAACTCATTCGCGGGGATTCCTCGGGCGCCCTGGCGAGCCGGCATCACGACCTTTTTGATAGGCGCGTTTGGTGGCGCGCTGGCCTTGGTTTACCTGGAGCTGGTCAGGCGTACCTGGACGTCGATCAAGATCCGCGCGAAGCGCCAGTGGGGGTCCACGATCATTCGACAGCTGTCGGCAGAGCGGGCGGCGCTCTACGAGGCGATCGAAGAGATGCGCGAAGGGCTCGACTTGCCTGGGGACGTGCTCGGCGACGGTCGGGTGGGAACGCGCGACTTCAGCCTCGACCCCGAGGACATGCCTTAGTCGCCCAGACCCTTCCATGGGATGTCTTCGACACCTGCGCGGTGGTTGGCGTATCGCGCCAAAACGAAGAGCAGGTCGCTCAGCCGATTGATATAGCGGAAGAGCTCGCCCCGAAGCGTCTCCTGTGCGCCGAGCGCGACCAGCGAGCGCTCGGCACGACGGCAAACGCAGCGCGCAACGTGAAACCTCGCTGCGCCTTCGCTTCCGCCAGGCAAAACGAACGAGGTCAGTGGGGGCGGGCCTTCTTCGTACTTGTCGATCGCACGCTCGAGGGCTTCGACCTGACTCTCGGTGATCAGGGGCATCGTGCTCTTCTGCTTGCGTTCGGCGGTCGAGCCGAGCTCGGCGCCCACTTCAAACAAGTCGTTTTGGATTTGATTGAGCAGGGCATTGAGCTCCGGATCCGGCGCTGCTACGCGCGCCCAACCGACGGCGCTGTTCAACTCGTCGACCTCGCCGTAGGTCTCGACCCGAAGCGATGCTTTGGACACCCGATCTCCGCCAAAAAGTCCAGTCTCGCCAGCGTCGCCTGTCTTTGTGTAGATCTTCATTGCTCGGTCCCTTCGCTCGAAAAGCAATCGCCAACTGCAACCCCGCGCCCGCTTGCGAAGGAGCGCGCGTCGACCCGCTTCCGGCCACTCTCTTGAAGCTCCTGAATTTCGAGCGTTCCCTCGGCACAGGCGACGAGGATGCCCTCCGGATCGAGCGCGATCACCTGGCCGGGGCAGGCCCCTTCCGGATCAAGGCTCGTCGCGAGTGAGCGATGCACTTTGATTCGCCGCCCGCCAAGAACCGTATGCGCGCCCGGCCAAGGATTCATGCCGCGGATCTGATTGTGCACGGCGCGCGCCGATTTGTTCCATTGGATGCGGCCGTGTGCCTTATCGAGGAGAGGCGCCATCGTCGCGGCGGCGTCGTCTTGGCGCCTAGGGGTGAGCTCGCCGGCGACGTAGGGCGGCAGATATTCCCGCAGGAGCACCGCGCCCATGGTCGAAAGCCTCTCACTGAGGGTGGCGGCGTCGTCATCGACTTCGATCCGGGTCGATGCGGCGGCGAGGATGGGACCGGTGTCCATGCCCTCGTCCATTTGCATCAGGGTGACCCCCGTCTCCTCGTCGCCGTGCACGATCGACCATTGAATCGGCGCCGCGCCTCGCCAGCGTGGAAGCAGCGAAGCGTGAACGTTCACGCAGCCGGCGCGGGGCGACTCGAGCACGGCAAGGGGCAGGATTCGACCGTACGCGACCACGACGGCCACGTCTGACTCGAGCGACTTAAGGCGTTTGGCAAACCCGGCCGTTCGCACTTTGGTCGGTTGCCAGACGTCGAGCCCGAGCTCCAATGCGCGCTGCTTCACGGGCGGGAGCCGCATGGCAAGCCCACGCCCAGCGGGCCGGTCCGGTTGTGAGATGACGGCCACGACCTCACTGATCTCGTGCAGTGCATCGAGGCAAGGCACCGCAAACTCGGGGCTGCCGAAGAAAATCGTTCTCACAGGCTGTCACTGCGCGGCGTCGACCGCCGCGCGCTTGCTCATCGCGCGATGCACCAAACGACGGCGCAAGACGCTGAGATGGTCGATCATGAGCTCGCCATTGAGATGATCGTTTTCGTGTTGAATCGCGATCGCCAACAGGCCCTCCGCCTCCAGCTCGAAAGGCTTGCCGACTTGGTCGAGCGCCCGGACGGTGATGCGTTCGGCTCGGTCGATGTCTTCGCGAATACCGGGAAACGAGAGGCAACCCTCGTTGAATGTAGCTTCGCCTTCGGCAGCGATGATTTCGGGGTTGATGAAGACGCGTAGGTCGCTCGGCTCGTCCTCGCCAGAGGCCACATCCACGATGAAAAGGCGCTTGGAGATGCCGATCTGAGGGGCAGCCAAACCGACACCCGGGGCCGCGTACATCGTCTCCGCCATGTCGTCGATCAAGCGGTGCAGCTCCGCATCGAAGACCTCGACGTCTTTACCGGGCTCGCGGAGCCGTTTATCGGGGTAGAACAGAATGGGGCGAATCACTTGGGAACCTCCGAGCGGCCGGGCGCTCAGGACCGCTGAAACGTAAGCATTTTGTAGCGCTGAGCAAGCCCGGTCGCAAGATCGGGGCGTTTGACACGCGCACAACGCTAGAACATGTTCTATTTTCGAACCGACCCTGAGAGAAGGAGCGCCGCGATGGCGGAGTGGGACCGTACAGTCGATTTGCTCGTAATGGGAAGCGGAGCCGCCGGCATGGGCGCTGCGGTTCGCGCGCACGATCTGGGGTTGGACGTACTACTGGTCGAAAAGAGCGAGTTCTTCGGTGGAAACTCGGCGATGTCGGGCGGCGTCTGCTGGGTCGCCAATAACCCCGGCATGGCCCGTGAAGGAATCGCGGATTCGGACGAAAAAGGCTTCGAATATCTGAAGCACATCACCAAGGGTGAGGTGCCCGACGAACGCCTCTGGCTTTACATCCGCGAGAGCAGGCGCGTGCTCGCATACCTGCACGAAAAGACACACGTGCGCTACGTCCCACTCGCGAAGTACACCGATTACTACCCCGAGGCGCCGGGTGGGCTGCCCGGCGGCCGGTCGATGGATCCGGTCCCTTTCGACGGGTCGCGGCTGCGCGAAGACTTGATTCGCTTGCGCAGGCCGCACCCGCAGTCGCAGATTCTCGGCAAGTTCGGCATCACCGCGAAGGAGGCACAGGCCGCGATCGGCGTGGGCTTCAAAACCATGATGTTCATGGCTTGGCAGATGTTTTTGTACATGCTGCGCTACTTCAAACGGAAACGCTGGGGGCGCGACACGAAGCTCTGCGCCGGCAACGCTCTGATGGGTCGCCTTCTGCTTTCTGTCAAAGAGCGAAACGTCCCAGCCTGGCTCAATACCAGCGTCGAAGAGCTCGTTTTCGAGGATGGCAAGGTCGTCGGGGCGGTGGTCCGCAAGGAGAACGAAACGATCCGCGTGAAGACGAATCGCGGGGTCGTGCTCGCGGCGGGCGGCTTTTCGCGTAACCTCGAGATGCGTAAGCAGTATCAGCGTCAACCGATCACGACCGAGTGGACCGCCGGAACCCCGTCGAACACCGGAGACGCGATTCGCATGGGACGCGATGCCGGCGGCGCGCTCGACCTGATGGACGAGGCCTGGTGGACGCCGGTCTCGATGGTTCCAAAGTCACCTTTTTCCTGGGTGCTGGTCGTCGAGAAAAGTCTGCCGCATGGGCTGTTTGTCAACCAAGCGGGGAAGCGATTCACCAATGAAGCGGCCCCTTATATCGATGTCGTCAACGGCATGTACGACGATGTTGCGAAAACGAAGGCGACCGACCCTCGCTGGTTTCACATCTTCGATGCGACATACCGGAAGTCGTCGATCGCCGGGCCCGTTGCGCCGGGCAAAGTCATGCCGGACAAGCAGCTCCCGCGTCGTTACCGGGACGGCAAGTTTCTCTACAAAGCCGCGACCCTCGACGCGCTTTGCGAACAACTCGATATTCCGGCGGCGACGGTGAAGTCGACGATCGGGCGATTCAACGAGCATGCGATCAAAGGTGAAGACCCCGACTACAACCGAGGTTGGAGCGCGCAAGACCGCTACTATGGCGATCCGAGCGTGAAGCCCAACTGCTCGCTCGGACCGATCGAAACGCCTCCTTTTTACGCGGTGCAAATTTACCCGGGTGACCTCGGGACCAAGGGGGGGCTCGTGACCGATTCGCACAGTCGGGTGCTGAAAGCGGACGGGCACGTGATTCCGGGGCTCTATGCGGCAGGCAACTCGTCGTCCTCGGTGATGGGACGAAGCTACCCAGGCGCCGGCGGCACCATCGGCCCCGCGCTGACCTTCGGGTTTCTCGCGGCGGAAGACGCGGCGCGAGCGCCGAGCAGTGAGAATGAGCAGGAAGCCGCCGAATGAGCGGACGTGATTGGCGCCTCTTCGGACGGCTCCACACCAAGCTCTACCAACGCTTGGGCGGCCGCTTCGTCGACAGCGTTGGCCTCGGTCGCAAAGTCTTGCTCCTCACCACCACGGGCCGAAAATCCGGCCAGCTACGCACGACGCCCCTGGTCTACATGCCGCACGGCGGCGACCTCATCGTCTACCCGAGCAACGGGGGCAAAGAATCCCCGCCGGCCTGGTGGCTCAATCTTCAAACGACCCCGGAGGCCACGATTCAAATCGGCCGCCACACCCACCGAATCCAAGCCCGGAAGGCTACACCCGAGGAGTACGCGACCCTCTGGCCACAAGCCGCGGAGTACAACCCCCACTGGCGCGCCTACGAACAAACCGTCCGCCGCCCAATCCCCCTAGTCATCTTAGGGGGTCACTCTCCTACCCCATAAGCACCTGAAAACGCTGCAATTCTCAGGCAGGGATCGCAGCTACACGGAGAAAGCTTGCTGACGGGTCGCTGCGATCTTTGCCGCAGAATGTGTTTGGTTTCAGGGACTTGGAGGGGTGGAGAGTGTCCCCTAGAGCGGGTCGATGTCTAGGGTGGCGTGGGCGGGGGGGAGGCCGTTTTCGATTCGGACGGCGAGGTGGGCGGCTACGTTGCGGAGGAGCTTTCTGTCGGGGGACTTCAACAGAAGACGGTAGTGGTAGCGGCCTCGGAGGCGGACGAGGGGTGCCGGGGCCGGACCTAGGACTTGGACGGCGCCGTCTTTGACCGACTGATGTCGACGGGCGGTGTCGGCGAGTGCCTGTGTGGCACGGCGCGCCTCGTCTTCGGCGCCAGCATGGACGCGTACGCTCACGAGGCGTGCGAAGGGTGGGTAGCCGACCTCTTGCCGCTCCCGGATCTCTTCGACGTAGAAGCTCTCGTAGTCATGCTGTGCGGCCAGACGGACGGCCGGGTGATCGGGCTGGTAGGTTTGAAGAATGACTTCTCCAGGGCTGTCCGCACGGCCGGCGCGGCCGGCGACTTGCGCGAGCAGCTGAAAGGTCCGTTCGGAGGCGCGGAAATCCGGGAAGGCGAGACTTTGGTCGGCAAGGGCAACACCGACCAGGGTGATCCCGGCAATGTCGTGTCCCTTGGTAACCATCTGCGTACCGACGAGCACATCGACTTCACCGCTCCGCAGCCGGTCGAGGACCCGCTCGATCCCATCGCCCGACGCCGTATCGCGATCGAGCCGCGCGACGCGGGCCTTCGGAAAGCTCTCCTCGATAGCTTTCTGCAGTTGTTCGGTACCGACTCCAAGTCGCTTGTACTCCGTGCTCCCGCACGCCGTGCAGGGAACGGCGACCGCCCGATGGAAATCGCAGTAGTGGCATCGAAGCGCGCCCTGCCCCCGATGCTCGGTCAGGGCGACGCTGCAGGCAGGGCACTCGGCAACCACGCCGCAAGAGGCGCATCGAAGGCTTGGCGCAAAGCCGCGCCGATTGAGAAAGATGATCGCCTGATGACCGTTTTCCAAACAGCGGCCGAGCGCGGCAAAAAGGGGCCCTGAGACGAGGGGATGGCCGGTCGGTCCGATTCGGTGTCGACGCAGATCGACGACTTCGACGTCGGGCATAGTTGCACCGGTCGCTCGCGTGGGCAGTGAAAGCAAGCCGATGAGCCCTTGGTTCGCGCGGTGGTACGTTTCGATCGAAGGCGTGGCGCTCCCAAGCACGCAGACCGCCCCAGCATACCGCGCCCGGAGCAAGGCCATGTCCCGGGCCTGATAGCGAAAGCCCTCGTCCTGTTTAAACGACGGGTCGTGCTCCTCGTCCACGACGATCAAACCGAGGTCTGCGACAGGGGCGAACAATGCGGAACGCGCTCCGATCACCACCTGAACCCTTCCTTTGCGAAGCGCTTGCCAGGCATCGTCTCGCTGACGTGCCGTGAGCCCGCTGTGCAGCACGGCAATGTCGTCACCGAACCGCGCGCGGAATCGTCCGACCAGCTGCGGGGTGAGCGCGATTTCGGGCACGAGCAAAATTGCTCCGCGGCCGGCCTTTCGAACTTCGTCGATCGCGCGAAGGTAGACCTCGGTCTTTCCAGACCCAGTCACGCCATGGATGAGAAACGCCTGCCCGCTACGATTCGCGAGCGCTTCGACGACCCTATCGATTGCGATTTGCTGCGCTGCAGTCGGTGCGTGTGGCTCGTCTCGCTTCACCGGAACTCGAAAGAACGGATCACGAATGGCTTCGACCTCTTCGAATTCGAGAAGCCCCTTTTGCGTGAGTGAGCGGACGACGGCGCGGGGGTCGGCGACTTCGCCGCGCAACTCCTCGAGAAGGATCGAATCGCGATCGGAGAATCGATCCATGAGTTTCTTCTGCCGTGCCCCAAGCCGCAAGGGCGACGGGTCCTTGCCGGTCGCCGTCACCTTCCAGGTTCGGTGATGCGCGACGCGCTGCCCGGGGAGATTCTCGGTAGCTTCCAAAAACCCATCCTTACGGAGCCGTCGCATCGCCCCCGACGGCAAGGCGGGGGCCGCGGCGCGCAACACCTCACCGAGCGGGTGCATGTAGTACTTGGCCGCCTGGTCCAGGAATCGCAGCAGCTCGTCCGTAAACACGGGCTCCAATTCGAGCAGGCCCGCGACGGGCAGTGCGCGCGATACTCCTTCCGGAAGGTCGTCACGTCCGCTCACTACGAAGCCGGCTAGCTTCCTGCGACTGAAGGAAACGGCGACGCGGCTTCCCGGCTTCAGCGTACCCTGCAATTGGCTCGGTACATCGTAGGTAAACAGCTTTCGAAGTGGAACTGGAAGGGCCACCTCGACGTAGTGCGATTCGATCGACTCAGACGCGCTCGCAGACATGGGTCGCCTATGTGCGCTCGACGAGCGTTCCGTCTCGGCGGAATTTGCCCCGGCGCCGGTCCGGGTCGCGCGAGTAGACAGCAAACGAAAAGTCGTCTCGCTCGCCGGCCGACAGGCGGTGTGCCGCAGCCATTGCGATCATCGCAGCGTTGTCGGTGCAGGAGACGGGAGGGGGAACGAAAAGCTCGACCCCAATCGCGTCGCAAGCTTCCTTGGCTCGGGCACGTAGTCCGCGATTTGCCGCAACGCCTCCACTGATCACCAACCGGCCGAGCTCTTCGCGCTGGCAAGCGAGAACCGCCTTCCGAACGAGGCTCTCGACGATCACCCCCTGAAAAGAGGCGCAGAGGTCGGCGAGCTCTCGCTCGTCGGTAGGGACACCGTGCTGCTGAACGTGGCGTGCAAGGGCCGTCTTCAGGCCCGAAAAGCTGAACTCCAAGGTCTTGCGCGACGCCATCGGGAGGGGAAACGAAAATGCCCCGGCGTTCCCACGGGCAGCCAGGCGATCGATCATAGGGCCTCCGGGGTAACCGAGACCGAGAAGCTTTGCAGCCTTGTCGAAGGCCTCGCCGGCAGCGTCGTCTCGAGTCTGTGCGAGAAGCGCGATGTCACCACAGCCTTCCACTCGGTAGAGCGCCGTGTGCCCACCGCTCACCAGCAAACCCACGAACGGCATCGCCGGCCCTGACTTGGGCGGATCTTCGCCCGGCCGTCGCAAATAGACTGCCAGGAGGTGGCCATCCAAATGGTTCACGCCGACGAGCGGCTTGTCGATACTCCAGGCGATAGCCTTCGCGACTTGGACACCGACCAGAAGCGAGCCCACCAAACCTGGGCCCTGGGTGACGGCAATTGCGTCGACCCCCTGAAGCCCACCCGGTGTTTTGGCGAGCGCTTCACGAATGACCGGAATGATCGCCTGCATGTGTGCCCGCGAGGCGAGCTCTGGGACGATGCCCCCGTAGGGCCGGTGCATGGCAACTTGGCTCGCGACCACATCGGCCAGCACCTCGCCCGAGTCAGTAACGAGTGCGGCTGCCGTTTCGTCACATGAACTTTCGATACCAAGAACGCGCATCAGAGTTTCTCTCTGTGGAGCCCGAACACACCGAAGTAGTCACACGCCCCGGCATCGATGACACCGCAATCGGATGGGTCGCAAATTTCGAGACCGGGGCCGGCAACCAAGCGTACCTCGATGTTGCCGCCTCGGAGGAGCGAGAGAAACACCATCACGTCCCGCCCGGCAAGAGGGCCTGAATCGGGCCGCGCGACGAACATGTAGTTCCGAAGCCTGCCGCTCCCCGGAAACTCGTAAAGTCCGAGCTGATCGTGCGCCAGCGCCGGAATTGGAAGCAGAGGCGTGTCGGAGAACGTGGGGCCACAGGGTTCGCCGCTGGTCGAAATCGTGCCCGGGTTGTCGTACTGCCGCTCAGGATCGAAAGTGAGCTCGAGGGTCACGCCGTACGGAAAGCCTCTGCGAATGAACGAGCAGTCAATCCCGTCGGGACAGTTGAGCGGGTCGTTCACGCCGACGATGTCGCCCCGGTAGATGTCCCCCTCGCCGGTGCTGAACTCGCCCAGCGGGTTGCAGCCAGACGCAGCAATTAGAACGAAGATCCACCAGCAGCGCCGCATGTCGCGGAGCATAGCAGAGTGCTAGATGCTGGCCCGGAGCGTTTTACTGGCCGAAAGCCAGCGCCGATAACCGGGCGCATCCCCCGCCTCTGCTGCCAAGTTTGCGGCCTCCTCGTATCGCGTCTGGGCGTCCCGCGCTCGGCCGGCCAGCTCGTCGATCGAGCCGAGCATTCCAACGGCGCGCGCCACGAGACTCGAACCACCGTTCGCCCTCGCATCCCGCTCCACATTCGCGAGCTCGTGGGCGGCACCTTCATGATCGCCGGCCGCGGTCAGCGCATCGGCAAGCTCGAGTCGGGTGCGCGAGACGGTGTCGCTGGTCGCGCCGATTTCGCTGAAGAGCTCGAGCGCGCGCCGATAGGCGTTGGCAGCATGCCGCGGGTCGCCTTCGATACGGCGAATGCGGCCGATGGCAACCTGCAGATGGGATTCGACCGACGGCTCGACGCCGGCGACCAGCTCGAGCGCTTGGCCATAGTGCCGCATGGCATCCCGAGGCCGGTCCCGACGCGCGGCAATGCGCCCGAGCGACAAGAGCATCTTGGCGCGGTCGGCGCTGTTCGGCGCCGTGAGGTCGAGTGCCTCGCGAAGCACGCCATCCGCACCGGAGGCATCGCCCGATCGAGCGAGCGCTTCTCCGAGCTTTCTGCTGAACGTGGCGATGGCTCGGTCGTAGACGGTATCGCCGCTCTCCAAAGTTTGGCGCCGAGCAAGCTCGAGCGCGCGCCGGTACTGCAAGACCGAACCGAGATGATCGCCACGGCTCATCGAAGCATCGCCGGCCTTTTCGAGCACGACGAGGCTGGTCACCGGATCAACACCGCTGTACGCATGGACGGCACGCACCTCCTGAGGCGCTCGAAGCTCGCTCAAGACTTCGAAGGCGCGGCGATGAAGCGCGCGGCGTGCCTCGGCGGGAATCGACGCAGCGACGAGGTCCACGATGAAAGGATGGACGATGCTCACCTTGCCTCCGTCGAGTTGGACGAGCGAGTTTCCGGCGAGCTCGTCGAGCCCTTGTAGCTCGTCGTTCTCCGAGACACGGCGTAGGGCGTCCAAATCGCAGGTTCGGCCGAGAACCGCAGCGGCTTGAAGAAGGCGCTGGGCATCGACTTCGAGACGTTCGATGCGCTGGGCGATTGCATCGGCCATGCGCGGCGACGGTCCGTCGTCCGGGGCAACACCAAGCGCCTCCAACTGCTCCAAATGCAACGGAAGAACCTGACCGCCCACCGATTCGGTGAGCTTGTCGAGCCCCGACACCAAGCGAAGATGGAACGATCCCGCCAAGAACTGCTCGGCCTGCTCCGAGTCGAGACCCTTCAAATGAATCGCTTCATCTGCGAGGATGCCTCGATCGTCGTCACCAGCAGTCACCAAGAGCACTGGCTCTGTCCCGAGCGCACGCGAGAGCTCCACGATGGTGCGCTGGGTGAGCCCATCGCAGTGTGAAAGGTCATCGACGATCAACATCACGCGTCCACTGGCTGCCCGCGCGCGAGCGCTGCGCACCGCGGAGGCCAATGCCTCGGCCACAGCGCCCGTCCTGGATCGGCCGTCGCCGCCGAGCAGACCCGCAGGATTCATCACCTCATCAACCCCCGCACTCGCTAGCGCCGACCCCAGTTCATCTCGACGGAGGGCCATCCTCGCCAGTTCCGAATCATCGACTTCGAGGAGCTCGGCCAAGATGGTCCGAATTGCGGAGTATGGGACCGGAGCGCCGGTCGAATGAGCGCCGGCGCCGATGACGAGGTCACCCTCGGCCGCAGCAACCTCGGCGATCTCGGTGAGGAACCGCGTCTTGCCCACGCCCGGTTCGCCAAACACATGAACCCAATGCGCCCCTTGTGTGGCCGCATGACGATGCTCCCGAATCTGGCGAAGTTGATTCTCGCGCCCCACGAAGAGCCGCTGCGAGCCCAGCGCCGGATAGAACGACGGGCGGAGGGAACGATTGCTGCCCAGAGCGGGCTCGGGCCCAGCAAGCCGAGCGCCGCACTCGCCGCAAAAGTTCTGGGCGGGCGACGTGGGGGCGCCACAGCTCGGGCAGGGAACGAGCGAGGCCCGAAGGACCAGCGTATCTTCGAGGGCGCCACGCAGCGCCTGCTGCATGTCTCGAGCGATTTGAAAGCGGTCGTTGGGGTCTTTGGCGAGCGCCTTCATGGTCACGTCCGCCAGTCGATCCGGCACCTCACGCGGTGGGTTTCCTGTGCGTGGGTCGGGAATCGGGTCGTTGATGTGCTTCAAGACGACACGGGTGGGCGTGTCGTCGATGTAGGGCAGGTGGCCTGCCAGGAGCTCGAAGAGCACGACGCCAAGCGCGTAGAGATCGCCGCGCCCATCGACACCATCACCCCGCCCCTGCTCGGGAGACATGTAGTCCGGCGTGCCGCAGACCAAGCCAGGTTTCGTAATCGAGCTTTCTTTTCCGACGATGGTCGCAAGGCCGAAATCGACGACCTTGACCAGGTCATCCCCCGATCGAAGCGGACGCAAGATGATGTTCTCCGGCTTCAGATCTCGGTGGACGATGCCGAGCTCGTGGGCTTCGCCGAGCGCATCGAGGGTGTTGATCAGGATCTTGCAGATTCGATCGACCTCGAGCGGTCCCTCTTCGTGCATCACCAGCGCCAAGTCCTTGCCGCTGAGGAACTCCATCGCGAGATAGAGAATCCCATCGTCGGTCCGCCCGAAGTCGATGATGCTGACGCTGTTCGGGTGATTCAGGCGGCTCGAAGCGCGGGCTTCCTGATAGAACCTCGCAACGGTTTGCTCGTCGCCGAGCAGATGCGGGTGGATGACCTTCACCGCGACGGTCCGCCCTAGCGTCGATTGCTCGGCCTTGTAGACGCGGCCCATGCCCCCGACACCGACGACCTCTTGCAGAAGGTAGCTTCCGCCGACGATGCGGCCGACGAGTGGGTCTGCGCCGCCGCCGCCCTCTTGCTGGTCAGAGAGCGCTCCGCAGGCAGAACAAAAACGCGCGGCATCCTCCACCGACGCGCCGCACTGGTGGCACAGACGCACCTCGACAGCATATCCCACGGCGTGCCCGGCTCAAACTGGCGCGGCGCTGAACACCTGACCGGTGCTAGCGCTGTTCTTCGTCGAGCCGACGCATCGCTTCGAGCAAGAGGTGGTGGGTCGGAATCCCAATGACATCCGTCACTGGCGCGGTTTGGGGCTCCAAGGTGAAATCCCCATCCGTGAGCCGAAGCACTCCATAGACGGCTTCAGCCCCTGAAAGCTCGCCGAAGCGCGCGTCGTGAATCGAGCCGTCCTGGAACATCAGCTCACCCTGCGACGCGCCGTTGCGAACCTTCAGGATCCCATTCTTTCGACCATTGGCGATCATCTGAATCAAGTCGGGGAGCGCCATTTCCTGGAGCGAGCCGGAAACGCCACGGCCGCCGGGCTTCTGCGCTTGGCTGTTCGCGATCATTCGACCTGCCTTGGCCGCAATCACTGCGGCCGACGTGGGCTTCACCACGTAGTCTGCCGCTCCGAGCTCGAGGCCGCGATTGACCGAAGACTGTGCGCGTTCGGACGTGACGAACATCAACGGCGTCTGGGTGTGGGCGTTCTTGCGCATCAGCTCGAGAAGCTCGAAACCTTGACCGTCTGCTAGGTTCACCTCGCTCACCACAACGTCGTACGCGTCGGTGTCCAAACAACTCAGCGCACCCTTGATCGATCGTTCGATGCTGACGTCGTAACCCTGACCGGCAAACTGAACCTCGAGGACCGAAGTCTCTTCCGGGTCCGGGTCGACGATGAGGACGCGATGGCGCGCAGACATGAGTTGAGTGCTGAGCCCGTCGTCGAGGACGATGTGGCGCAACCAATCGACGACCGCCGGATCGAAGCTCGTTCCCTTGTGGGGCTCCAGCGCGTCGCAGGCTTCTTCGGCGGAGACGCGCCGCCCGAGCCCGTTGGCCTTACTCTGCGTCAGATCGATATAGCTCTCTGCAACGGCGAGAATCCGGGCACCGAGGGGAATCTCCTTTCCACTCAGGCGTTCCGGAAAACCCTTGCCATCAAACCGCTCGAAGCGGTGCCGAAGGGCATCGACCGCCGTCTTGGCAAGGTCGACCGACTCCAGAATTCGAAGCGGCGCGCTATAGAATCGGCGCGCCATATCGTGTTTGCTCTCGTCGTGCGCGACATCGAAGGGCGTGGCGTGCGATTCGGTCGAAACGCCCACATCGTGCAGGTACGCCGCAACTAAGATGCCTTGGACCTGGGCCTTGCTGAGTCGAATCCGCTCGCACACTTGCTGACACATCCGCGCAACTCTCATCGAGTGCGCACCTCGATCGGGATTGAGCTGCTCCATCAGCGTCACGAGCACGCTCAGGGTTTCGAGGTAGACTTCTGGGCCGACTGCAAGGTCGCCGCCCTCCTCAGGCGCCGACAGCTGCTCGATGAGCGTCTGACCTGCTGGAATCTTCGGTTGCGTCTGCGGCGACGGCTCATCGACCTCGTACTCGACTAGCTGATCGTTGGCGGACTGTTCCCCTTCGAGTGACTGCTTCCTGCGGCGACGGACCAGAAGCCCGTCTTTGTCCTCGAAGACCTGACCCCATCCGGGTACGGGATCGGAATCCGGCGACGAGCGGACCTCGCGCGACGAGGCGCCGCTCAACAGCATCTCGAACGGCTGGTTGTCCTGGTCGTAATGCTTGGCGATGGCCGCGCGAATGGCAGCCTCCCGAGCCACGTAGACGTGTACGCCTCGCGCACCGGTAGCGAACGTCATTTGCTGTCGCACATCCTCGTCCGTCATGTCTGCGGCGACGACCGAAACCATCCGGCTCTTCGCGTCGTACAAGATCGGGAAGGCGGTCAGCCGCTTGGCGAGCTTGCGCGGCACTTTCTGGAGCAGCCCGAGATCGATAGCCGCCTTGGCAAGCCGCTCGGAGCTCACGAATCGGGTTTTGTAAATGCCCGCGATGTACTTGAGGAGGGCCGCTTCGCTCATCAGACCGAGTTGCAGAATCGCTTCCTCGGCGGTCGACTGCGTCCGCTGCGCATGGATGACCACCTCGTCGTACCGGTCGGGCGGCAGTTGCCCCTCCACGACGAGCCGGTCCAAGGTCGCGAGGCCGCGAATCTGTGTCGACTGTTCTGGTTGAGCCCCCCAACTCACAGTCACTACAGTCTAGCGAACGAAAACGGGCCCGGCCCGCCTGGGGTACGAAAAGCCCAAATCGACAAGAATGCCCGGCCTGCTAGAGTCCGCCGCAGTGAGGCGGCGGCTGGCAATCTGGCTCTTGATGAGCCCGGCAGCGATAGGCTGTGCCACCACCGGCACGCTCCAAAACGGAGTCTACCGGGGTGTGGAGACCTCCTATCGAATCGGCCCGGTCGGCGAAGGCTGGGCAGCTGTCACAGTCGACCGGCAAAACGACCTGGCCTGGCACAGCGCCTCCAAAGAGGCCGTCATTCATGTCGACTCCGACTGTGACCCTACGCTGGACATCCCGCTCACAGCGCTCCGAAACCACTTGATGATCGGCTTCACCGAGCGAGAGCTGGTCGAAGAGGAGCGCGTCCCGATGGACGGTCGCGAAGCGCTGCGGACGCATTTCACCGCGAAGCTCGACGGTGTCCCACGCCAGATTCTTCTGCAGATCCTGAAGAAGGACGACTGCGTGTACGACTTCGGGCTCATCACTCCGCTCGACTCGAGCTTCGACGAGGCCCTGCCGGATTTCGACCGCTTGGTCGCCGGATTTGCGACGACGGGTCAGCCGTGACTTCCGCGTCGCCATCGACCCGGCCTCGCAACTTCACGACCTGGGCCGACTTCCAGATCCGGCGTCTTCGGACGTTCGTCGAAGAGGTGGGCGCCTCGACTCTCCTTTCAGGGCGTACGTTGCGTACGATGTTCACGACGCGCTTCGACACCAGCGAATTCATCTACCAACTCGAGCAACTCGGCGTCCGGAGCCTGGCGATCGCAGCGGCGACGGCGATATTCGTTGGCATCGTCATGACCATTCAGTTCGCGGTGTCCATGGAGGCATTTGGCGCAAAGGACACTCTCGGCCGGGTCATCGCGGTCTCGGAGGCCCGGGAGCTCGCGCCTTCGCTGACGGCGCTGGTCGTCGGCAGCCGGATCGCGGCAGGGATTGCGGCCGAGATCGGCTCGATGAAGGTGACAGAGCAAGTCGACGCCATCCGCGCGCTGGGCGCAGACCCCATTCGCAAGCTCGTCGTGCCGCGCCTAGTCGCCTGCGTGGTCATCATGCCTTTGATCACATTCGTCGCGTTCATCCTCGGGATGATCAGCTCGATGCTCGTTGCGGCACTCTCCTACGGCATTCCGATGGAGTTCTTCTTCTCGACGGCCCTCGACTCGCTGCGAATGAACGACTTCGTGAGCGGCGTCTCCAAGACGCCATTTTTCGGCTTCCTAATCGCCATTCTGGGTTGCTACTTCGGACTACAGACCCGAGGCGGCACCGAAGGCGTCGGCCGCTCGACGACTCGCTCGGTCGTGGTGGTCTCGATCAGCATTTTGATGGCCGACGCGCTGCTCACGCAGATTTTCGTGAGCTTCGGTACGCTCTGAGAAATATCAGATCCGAAAGGGGCGTTGAACGTCCTACAAGATATGACTCGCTGGCTTTTCATGGCGTCGATTTGGATCGCGGGCTGCTCGTACGCTCCGGAGCCGCTTCGCTCGAAAGGGCAAGACCTGAGCCCGTCACTCATGAGCGCTGGCGTTTTGGATATTACCAGAATCGCCAAGACCGACGATTGTGCCAACTGCCACTCAGACGTAGCGTCACACTGGGCGAATAGCGCGCACGCATATGCGTCCTTTGACAACCCGTGGTACCGCGCAAGCATCGACCAGTTCCGCAAGGAGCGAGGCGCAGATGAAAGCCGATTCTGCGCAGGCTGCCACGACCCACTTCTGCTGATGTCCGGGGATATCGACCGGGATGTCACGCCGGAAAACGAGATCGCATACGCCGGCATTACCTGCTTGGTCTGCCACAGTGTCGAGTCCACACGCCCGGACGGCAACGCTAGTTTCTCGCTCGCGAACCAGCCCGTCCTCCTACCCGACCCGGCGAACCCAGAAGAGATCGAAGCACACCGTGCCCAGCTCACCATGAAGCCGCTTCGCACCGCAGCCCTTTGTGGCTCGTGTCACCGGTCTTTTTCCGGCCCGTCGATCGGAAACGCAAACCACCTTCCTGGAATCGACGACCTGGGCGACTGGTCATCGTCGGCCTTCGCCGGTGCGGTGCAAGATCATCTCACGTCGGTCGACGAGAACAGCTGCCAGGGTTGCCACATGCCTTTCGTGCCTGCTTCCGACGCGGAGATGGCGGGTACCTTCGACGGGATGGTGAGCAGTCACCGGTGGACCGCGTCTCATACGGCGATGGCCGTCCAGTTGCCGGACCCAGGGCACGCTGAACAGGCCGCCGGTCAGCTCGGAGGCGCCGTGGTCGTCGACGTCGGGGCTGTACGCGCGGGCTCGCGACGCTACCTGCTTCCCGCAGAGTCGAGGCTCCGGGGTGTAGAGCGGTTGGTCTTCGACGTTTTGCTCGAAAATAGAGGAACCGGCCACCGATTCCCCGGCGGCGTGCGCGACATGCAGGATGTCTGGTTGGAGGTCGAGGTTCGCGACGCGTCTGGCAGGCTGCTCGGGCTCTCGCGTCCGAACGGGGACGGCGAGGACGATGTTTTCATCCTGCGGGCCACGCTTCTCGATGCAGAAGCCACGCCCGAGATTCTACATCGAGTTCATCGATTCTCGGCCCCGGCGTTCGACCGCACGCTGCCGGCACACGATGCCCAGGCCGTTCGCTACTCGATGAACCTTCCAGAGCAGCTCGCGCTCCCGCTGCAAGTCGAAGCGCGCCTGCTGCACCGCAAACACAGCCTGGAGTTCCAAGCCGTGGCCTGTGAAGCCAGCCGCACGGACCGAGGCATCGACTTCGCGCACGGCGCCGAACAGCGAGGCAAGGTCGCGCTCGATCCCTGCCTGGCGCAGCCGGTGACCGAAGTAGGCGCCGCCACGGTTTGGATGGGGCGTGGAGCAGGCGCGCACAAACCCACGGGAGGCGCGGGGCGATCTATCGTCGAAAGGTTGCTCACACAGGCGCTCGCCCTCCTCCATGCGAAACAGGAACACGTGCATGTTGCCAAACCGAGCATCGAGCGCGCGCTGCGCTTGGCTCGCGAATCCAAGTCTTCCGTCTTGAGCGCGCGGGCTCTGGTCCTGCGCGCACGGCTCTCTTCGGCTCAGGGCCGGCCGAACGAAGCCGCCGCGTTTACCAGGCGCGCCGAAGCGTTGATCGGGCCGAATCCGGTTCTCGATCGCGTACGGGGAGACGCGTACGCCCGTGCCTGGCGCTGGACCGCAGCGGCCGATGCTTATCAACGAGTCGCCCACGCGTCGCCCCTCGACCCACGCGCCTGGCGAGACCTCGCACGGGCGTATGGCAGCCTCTCCCAAGACCTGAACGCCCTTTCTGTCGCAGATGCCGGACTCCGGCTGGCGCCCCGCGACGAGAGCTTGCTGCGGAGTCGCGCGTTGGCCCTCGAAAGCATGGGCCATCCGGAAGCGAGGCGGGCAAAAGAACGATGGCTGGCCCATAGGGCTCCAGACGTGCAGCCGCAGCTCCTCGCAGCCTGTGAGCAAGAACACCAGAGGTGCCGGCGCGACCGACAACCGATACCGCACTACACCCTCTCACCTCCGCGAAAAGCAATTCACGCGAGCGTCGATCCCGGATAAGATGGCAAGGATGTCGAAGCGGTATCAAAAGAAGAGCGTCAACACGAAGAAGCGAGAGAAAAAGGGCCATGGCCCGTCCCGCAACACGGTTGGCGGGCAAACCACGGGTGTCATGGGAAATATGATTGGCGGGTTTCGGCGTGCCGTCGGCTCGGAGAGCTCGAAAGATGGCAAAGGCGGTAGCCTTCTTTGGACGGCAGTCCTCGTCACTGCTGCCATCGCGATCATTGCCTGGAACTTCGCGCGCTAGAACCGTATCGCTTGCCAGCGCAACCAGTGGTCGGCCAGCACGAGCGCGACCATCGCCTCGCCCATCGGAATGAAACGCGGCAGCAGGCAGGGATCGTGACGGCCGGTCGTCCGGATCGTCGTCCCGTCGCCCGCTGACGTGACGGTGTCTTGGCTTCGCGGAAGACTGCTGGTCGGTTTGACGGCAGCGCGAAGAACAATCGGCATCCCGCTCGAGATCCCGCCCAGCATGCCGCCGTGGCGGTTGCTGCGTGTTCGGATGACACCCTCGGCGTCGGTCTCGAAGGCGTCGTTGTTGTCGCTGCCACGCGCGGCAGCAACCGCGAAGCCTGCACCGTACTCGACCCCCAGCACCGCCGGTAGACTGAACAGAGCCTTGCCGAGGTCGGCCTTGAGCTTGTCGAAGACCGGCTCGCCCAGGCCCGCAGGCACATTGCGCGCGACGATTTCAGCAACGCCGCCGATCGAGTCTTGATCTTTTCGCATCTTCTCGATGAGCCTGACCATGCGTTCCGCAGCGTCCGAATCGGGACACCGGACGATGTTTGGCTCGCCGTCCGGCAGCGTTTCGACCTGATCCAGGGTAACCGTCGCAGGGATCTTCGCTTCGATATCCCCGATCTGGGTTACGTAGCCGACCACCTGCCCGCCGAAGGCCTCTGAAAGGAGCTTCTTTGCCACGGCGCCTGCCGCCACCCGCGCCACGGTCTCGCGCGCGCTGCTGCGGCCGCCTCCGCGGTAATCGCGGCGACCGAACTTCGCATCGAAGGTGTAGTCGGCGTGCCCCGGGCGGTACACGTCCTTGATCTTGCTGTAGTCGCGCGAACGCTGGTCTTTGTTTCGGACGATGATCGCAATGGGCGTTCCCGTCGTCTCGCCTTCGAACACGCCAGAGAGAATCTCTGGGCTGTCCGGCTCCTTGCGTTGCGTGACGATTTTACTCTGCCCCGGACGACGGCGCTCGAGATCCGGGATGAGGTCTTCCTCCGAGAGCGGAAGACCGGGAGGACAGCCGTCGATGATGACCACGTTGGCTGGGCCGTGGCTTTCACCCGCCGTGGTCACACGGAAAAGATGGCCGAACGTACTACCAGGCATGCGCGTTCACTTTGGAGAGCCCGCGTGCCGGCCGATCGCACGCCCGACGAAGAACGGACCCATGTGCTGAATGTATTGCGAGGTCTGCACGGTGCCCCGCATCGACTGAACGACGTGCGAAAGCGGATGAAGGGTCGACCCGATCAAACCAATGAGGAACTCGTTATCGTTGACATCGAGTCCATGACAGGCGAGGCGCACGTCGTGTGCGAGATCTTGGTCGCCGTAGGCGCGCCCGATCGTGGCATGCTCGCGGAGGATGCCACCCTTCTCTCTTCCTTCGAGCTGCTCGAAGGCCCCGGTGCGACGAAGTGGATACCAGACCGCCCAGTTCCAATCCGGGTTGAGCACCGTCTGCCTGGGGCGATCGAGCAACCAGAACTCGAGGTCTTTCTCGTAGCCGCTGCTGTAGGTGCGGCCGATCATCGTGAGCTCGGGGCGTAGCGTCCAGTCGCGCAAGGGCGCAACCTCGAACAACGGACGGACCGAATCGACGAAAAGCGCGGGATCCTCGCCGAAGGTCAGCAGAGCCACGCCTCGGGGGTCGTTGGCGTCTGCGTAGACCACCGCGGGGATGTCGGCTTGTTTCAGCGCCGAGAGCAACGCCTCTTGGTTGGCCGCGATCGACGTCCCCGAGGGCACCTGAAACACCAACAACTGCATGAAGAGCCTGCGATCCATGAATTGAGGCTCACCGTCCTTGGGGGCGCCCCGCTCGCGCGTGTCGATCGTTGGCGAACCGGCTTCTGCGCCACCGTGTTGTCCGTGCGAATGGGCCATGGGGGGTCTCATAGCGCTTTTACGCCCCCTCTGCACAGTGTAGGCTGCGCCGAGTTCTCATGATGCGCGCGTTCAAGATCCTAGCGGCGATTCTCATTGCGGGGCTTCTCGGCCTGGCCGTGCTGGGCTACTCGCTCAATGAACCAAGGCCCGAGGGCCAGCCCGGGCCCGAGGCTGACGCGCTGGCGCGATCGATGGAGGCGGCCGTCAACAAGGAAGCCTGGGAGCGCACCGGCGCCGTGCGCTGGTCGTTCTTCGAGCGACATCACTACGTCTGGGACCGCGATCGTGACCTCGTCGAGCTTCGCTGGGGCGATTCGCGCGCCCTATTCCGGACCGGCGATCGAACGGGCCGGGCTTGGCATTCCGGCTTGGAGCAAACCGGCGAAGATGCGACGGAAGCGCTGAGCGCTGCATACGCGTACTGGATCAACGATTCCTTCTGGCTCAATCCCGTCGTGAAATTCTTCGATTCGGGCGTCGAACGCTCGCTGGTGAAGCTCGACGACGGACGCGACGCCCTTCTCGTCAGCTACAGCTCGGGCGGCGTCACGCCCGGCGATGCGTATCTCTGGATCCCCGGCGATGACGGCCTTCCCGAAGCCTGGCGCATGTGGGTGCAGATCATCCCGATCGGCGGCATCGAAGCGAGCTGGGAGGGCTGGATGGAGCTCGCCACCGGCGCGAAGGTCTCCACGCAGCACGAAGGCTGGGGGCGTACGATGACCTTCATCAGTAACGTCGAAGGGGCCGAGAACCTCGAAGGCCTCGGCGTCGACCCCAGCTTGTTCGATCTCCTGCTTCAGGACTGAGGGCGCCGGGTCAGGCTGAAGACGCCAAGCACGACCAGGAGCGCACCGACGATGCTGATCGTGTTGGGGTACTCGCCGAAGAACAGGACCCCCCAGCTGTATGCCAGGACGATCTGGAGGTAGGTGACGGAGGACGCCCGGCCGGCGGTCTCGAGCTTGAAGCCTTTGGTGATCTCGATTTGGCCGAGCTGTGCGGCAACGCCAATCCCCAACAAGAGCAGCCACTCGATCCCCTCCGGAAGCACGAGGCCTTCGAGGGCCAAGAGCGGCAAAGATGCGGGACCGGTGACGAGCGGAAAGTAGAGGACGACGACCATATGGTGCTCGGTCGAGCCGAGGCGGCGGATGACGACGTAGGCGATCGCGGAGAAGATCGCGCCGACGATGCCAATGACGACGGCCACTGGATCCAAGTGCGCGCCGCTGGAAAATAGAAAACTCGGTTGAGCGACCAGCACGACGCCCGCCATGCTGAACAGGGTCGCGAACACATCCAAGCCTCGCAGCCGCTCCTTGAGCGCAACCGCCGCAATCAGCGCTGCAAGCATCGGATTGCAGAACTGAATCACCGTGGCGTCGGCGAGTGGCAGATGATTGATCGCGTAGAAGTAGCAACTCAAGCCCATGAAGCCGGCGAAGCCCCGCATCAGAAGCAGCTTCTTGTTGTTGCCCCACGGGTAGATCCCGAGGCCGCGAATCGCCCACCAGCTCATGACGAGAGTCACGAGCACCCGCGCGAGAACGAGCTCCATGGTCGGCAGCCGCTCGCCCGCAAACTTCGCGAACACGGTCATCGCGCTGAAAAACAGCGTGCCCAGCAACATGTGGCGAATCCCGGGCGTGATGCGATGCCAATGTGGGAAGAGGACCGGCACCCCGCGCGTTCTGTCTGGTAATGCGCAGGGCGCAAGCGGGTGATAGGAGAATCGCATGAGAACGCTGACGAGAAGCTTCGCGCAGGGGCTCTTGGTCCTTGCACCGGTCGCCATCACCATCTGGGTCGTCGTTTTTACGGTGACAACGCTCGATCGCTGGCTCAATGCGCGAATCCCCGGACTCGGGATCGTGATCGCCGCCGCTGGGATCACGCTGATCGGCTATTTGGCCGGCAACGTGGTCGGAGACAGGCTGATCTCGAGATTGGAGGCGGGCATGCGGCGTGTGCCGCTCGTTCGGATCCTCTACAACTCGCTCAGAGATCTGTTCGGCGCCTTCGTCGGAAGCAAGCGCAAGTTCGATAAGCCAGTCGCAGTGGAGGTCAACCGACACGGACTCAAGGTGCTCGGCTTCCTAACCAACGAGCGCTTCGACGATTCGCATCTCGCCGGGCACGTCTCGGTGTACCTGCCGGAGTCCTACAACTTCGCGGGCAACTTGATCGTCGTCCCACGCGAACGAGTGCACCTGCTCGACGCCGACGGCGCAGAGTTCATGGCGTTCATCGTATCGGGCGGCGTGACCGATATGAACGCGGCGAAGACGGTGATCGACGGCCAGACGGTCTGACGCCGGGATTGGCGCTGGCACTGGCGCTGACACTGACGCTGGCGCTGGCACTGGCGCTGACGCTGGCACTGGCGCTGACACTGGCACTGACGCTGGCGCTCACACTGGCACTGCCGCTGCCGCTGCCGCGGATGTGGTGGGGGGTGGATGTTGATCGTGGAAGCAGGTTTGGTTTAATTACACCGCCCGCCCACCCCCACCCGTAATCCTCCCTGCGCGGCATTCGCTTCGCTTTGCCTTGCCGGCGCTTTGCGCCGGGCTTCGCCGTTCCGGCTCGCGCTGCCGCCTGCTGTCTTCGGGAGAGCAGCATAGGGCTCCACCTCGACGAGAGGCTCGATGAGGTGTGCGCCATCACGTGGTGCTTGGGGCGCAAGCTCTAGCGGCCTGAGAGCCTCCAAGACATGGCGCAGACCTCATCGAGCGCGACGTCCACCTCTGCGACTTTCGTGCCTGGAAGGTAGCCGTACGCGACGGCGAGTTGGAGTCCGGCGCGCACCTCCTTGGCTGAACCGCACGCCGATGCGAATCGAGCGCGAGCCGTCCCGGCGTCGTTTCCTTCGGCTTCGGCGATGTTGAGAACGACGCTGTTCATCGCCCGATGGATTTGGTCGAACAATGACCGATCCCGCTTCCGAACCACCGGAAGCACCTGCCGCAGCCCTCCCGCCGCCTGAAGCGCCCGTTGCTGAATGATAAGTCCCATGAGTGATCTCCTTTTGGCCCGCGAGTGGGGTTCCCCAGAAGGGCGCAGCCCGACCCCACTCGCGGGCCAAAAGGAGATCACGATGACGAAGTCACGTCACACGAGCACGTGTCGCCGGCACTGGCGCTGGCGCTGCCGCTGACACTGACACTGACACTGACACTGACACTGACACTGACACTGACACTGACACTGACACTGACACTGACACTGACACTGCCGCTGACACTGACACTGACACTGAATGGGGGTATCCTTTGCCGAAATGCCAAAGACCATCTTCGAATCCCCTCACGACCTCAAGAACGCCGTCGGCAAGCACTTGGGCTACAGCGGCTGGCTCACCATGGAG
>Ga0316197_10000605_pt1 | contig 24896 bp, 26 predicted proteins | sample OudBiesiAoxic_MG_FD_204939 | JGI IMG/M metagenome (GOLD analysis project Ga0316197, IMG submission 204939) | Coastal sediment microbial communities from Oude Bieten Haven, Netherlands - site A oxic | ecosystem: Environmental > Aquatic > Marine > Coastal > Sediment | place: Netherlands... | reverse complement strand
ACGTCGGAGGTGAAGAACGGTCCAAGCCAAGCCTGCCATCCGGATCGCCGGTTGACTTCGAGGCGACGGGTCTTCGTCGTCACAATGCTTCCTTCCGTTGAATCGCCGGAAGTGATCTACCACGCGGGCGTTAGGTTACTGCACGGATTCGGCTCTGTTTCCGAACGGACGCAATCCTTGTATTACAAGGCGCGCGTCCCGGTTTTGGGTTGACAAGCGCGCGCGGGGTTGGGAGAATCCCAAGGTTGTAATTACAAAAACCACAGGAGCTCCATGTTCGGCGAATTTCTCGAGGCCCTCCAAGCTGACGGCTTCGACATGTCCTGGCAGGATTTCGCGAACTGTCGCGGAGCGGACCCAGACCTCTTCTTTCCTGAACGCGGTGCGTCCACACGCACCGCCAAGGGCATCTGTCGCGAGTGCACCGTGCGTGACGAGTGTCTCGAATTCGCCATCGTCTCGAGTGAGAAGTTCGGGATCTGGGGTGCGATGTCGGAACGCGAACGGCGCAAGATCCGCAAACAACGCCAGATCGCTGCAACCCGCCGCAGAGCGGTGTAGCTCGCATTGCGTGCGGCATAGTCAGTAGTCAGTAGGCCGCACTTCGTGCGGCGTACTCCGTGTTCCGTATTCTGTATTCCGTAGGGCACCGGGCGTGAATCCGCGCTGGCGCGGTACGGACGGAAGACTACTGACTACGGACTACGGACTACGGACTACCTGTGAGGATTGGCCCAGGTAGAATGTCGGTCGTGCCGCACACATAGGGAGCCGGGTTGAGTCCTACCGTCACCATCATCGTCGCCGTCATCGTGGGGTTGGTCCTCATCGGGATCGTTTGGGCAGTTGTCTCGGCCGTTCGGAGCACTACGTCTGACTCGTTTCTCACGTCTCGGCCGACACCCGACGCGCAGGATCGACTCCGTCCGCAACTCATTGACTTCCACGTGAAGGACGACACCGCAAGGATCTACTACGGAGTTCCGCTGCCCGCCGGTGACGTCGACAACCACCTCACGGATGTGCTCTGTCACGACGCTCCTCTGGTGTTGCACGAGAAGCGCGCCCACGGGCTCCCGATCGAACAGGTCGTGCGGGCAGAGGTGTTCGGGCAGCGCGACGGCCGGCCGGTCGAGGTTGCCGTGCTGGAACTGGAGGAACCGGGCATGATCCCCGAACTCGTGGTTCCGGATCTCGTGCCGCACGCTGCGGCTTCCGGCTACGACCCGCTCGCCCACCTCGGTGAACAGGAATTCGAGATCCAGCCGGGCGTCGCCGGCACGGTGCCGACACAAGGGCTTCCACCCTTCTCTGATGAGATCACGTATGCGAAGTCGGTCGAGGCTGCCTTGCGCGCCGTCGGAGTAGACCCGTACGACACGTCACTCTCGGACCTCTCGCTTGCGCTGCTCCGGATCGGGGGCTACCAGGTCTCGCCCGCACCAGCGGGCACGGAGAACACCCATATCGCCGTGAAAGCAGGATCAACGGCGCTCGTCGTCGTCCATGAGCATCAATTCGGTGAACACCCGGAACTCCCCGAGCAGGCCGTCAACGGCTTCGTCATTGCCGTGGCGCAGAACAACCCGCAGCGTGCGCTCCTGATCACCGACATGTTCAGCCCGTACATGATCTACGAGAAGGAGCGCAGCGACCCACGGTGCCGCTTCATCACTCGGGAGCGGCTCCAGCCGTTCGTAGATAGCTTCGCTCTGCAGTGAGAACCGGCCGCCGGTGTCGTCCGTGGTCCGTGGTCCGTGGTGCCTACGTGCCGTCGAAGCGGTCGAATCCCGGTATTCGATCATCTGTCGCTGGACGACGAGAACTCTCCTAGACTGGGAATCTGAAAGGAGAGCCGTGCTCTTTGCCTTTATCAGGAACATTGGTGGCCCCGAGCTGCTGATCATCCTTGTGGTGGTGCTCCTGCTCTTCGGTGCAGCGAAGCTCCCGAGCCTCGCCCGGTCGATCGGCGCGTCGGCGAAGGAGTTCAAGAAGGGTGTCGACGAAGGTGTTCCCGATGAGGACGCCACCGCCGACTCTGAAAAGACCTGATCTCCGACTGAGGTTCCGGGAACCAGATCGGTTCGCTTGGCGTTCTTTCCACAGTTGTGGGGAAGATCATTACTGACGAATTCACACCGACCTGGGAAGACGTTGCGCATCGCTATGGGCGCAAGATCTACAACTTCGCCTACCGGCTCACCGGAAACCCGGACGACGCAGCAGACCTGGTACAAGAGGTGCTCCTCCGCGTGCGGAAGGGTCTTGACTCGTACCGGCCCGGCTCGTTCGATGGCTGGCTCTGGCGCATCACGCGCAACGCGTTCCTGGACGGGATTCGGCGAAAGCAGCGTCGCCCGGAGTCTGCCCTGCCGGAGGGCGACCACCACACCCTTGGATCGAGTCCCTCCCCTGACGAGGTGCTTTCATCCGTCCGACTCTCGGACGATGTGCAGTCGTCACTCCTCAAGCTTCCCTACGAATTCCGAGAAGCCGTGGTGTTGTGTGATGTGGTCGGCCTCACGTACGACGAGATCGCCGAAGCAACCGACGCGCCCGTCGGCACGGTTCGCAGCCGGATTCATCGCGGCCGCAAACAACTACGAGAGCTGTTGACATGGCCCGTCTGATTTCCGATCCCGACGCGCGGGGGGAGCTGTTCTCAGCGTATCTCGATGGACAGCTAGCGCCGGATGAAGTTGTGCTGGTCAGCAACCTCCTCGACGGCGACGAGGAGGTGATCCGGGAATTCCGATCCCTCCAGAGGATTCGCCGATCGCTCCGTCTGCTGCCGGAATTTGAAGTGCCGGCCAATCTCCTCCCAGACGGTCACCTCGGTGATCGCCTCTCTGCATATCTCGACGGAGAACTCGTCACACTCGAACACCGAAGGGTGACCCGGCACGTTGTCGATTGCCCCGATTGCCGGATCGAGCTCCAGGAGCTCGATCGGGCGCGCATCGCAGTTCGGTCCTTGCCCGGCGTTGACACGACGTCGACCGGTGAGATTCCCGTGACCCCCCCGGTGAGGCACACGCGGCGATATGTTGCCGCAGGGATCGGCGCGGCCGCGGTGGCCGCGGCGCTTGTTGTCGGTTTGGCCGTGGGCAATGGTGACGAACCGGCGTTCTCGCTCAACGATCTCGGCACCCGTCATGTCGCCCGCGCATCGGCAGAGCCTGGATTCGCGGTATTGCCCGCCAGCGTCGAGGTGTCGTTCCCATGATCGTGCGACGCATGCTCGTTGTGGGTGGATTGGCAGCCGTGTTTGTGGTGTCGGCGGCCGGTTCTGCGCTCGCCGATGACCTCGCCGAATACCTCGAGGATGCGAGAGATGCCATCTACTCGGGGGAGCGACTCGTTGCGACGTCGTGGGACGGCATTGAGAGCATCGGGATCTTCGAGATTCAGCACCACGGCGGTATGGCGAGTGTTGGATCAGGCGCAGGATCCGCAACGATCGGGGCCGGCCGGATGTACCACGGCGGACCCCAAGAGGCGGCTGTCTCGTATGTGATGCACGCCGAACCAGAAGTTGATGACCGCTATAGCGTTGAACGCGGTGAGGCTACGAGACATCTTGGCCGTTCGGCAACGGTTGTTGAGGTGCTCGAGGCCGGTTCCGTGCGGGTGCGGATGGTGGTCGACGACTCCACATCGGCGCCCGTTGCGACCGAGGTCTTCGATGATGAAGGCGAGTTGTTCCGCTACTCAGCCATGACGGAGTTCTCGGTCTGGGTTGACCCGGCCATGGCCGCGTTCGACGACCGGGAATATCGGATGATGCTGCCTCTCGACGCAGCCGATCTCCCGGTCGATCTTGCCGGGTATCGACTCATCGACGTCTACGCCGCCCCTCAAGACGGACGACAGGCGTTCTACACGGATGGATTGTTCTCGTTCTCCGTGTTCACGACGCGCGGCCGGGCGGACTGGGCGAAGATCGCAGACAACGAACACTCGTACAGCGCCGACGGCAACCGCTACCTTCGCGTCGTCTCGCCGACGAGCGTCACGGTGTTGTGGAATGCCCCGACGACCGCGATCGCCCTCGTCGGTGACCTGCCGCCGGACCATCTCGAAGAGGTGCTCGGCGAGCTTCCACTCCCCGGAACCGACAACTGGATGAAGCGCATGTGGCGGAAGCTGTTTGGGTACTAGGTAGCCGGAGATCTCGAGTTGCCGGCCAGGAGCCAGAAGACCCGAGACCCGAGACCGTCTCAGATCGAGGGCGCGGCAGCTTCCGGCTCTGCGGACTACTCCCGGTCGTCTTTGGACTCGTCGTAGTAGTCGAGCCGATCGACGGGGAGCACCAGGGAGGTCAGGAAGTTCATCACGTGAGCTGTGATGCGCTTGAGAAAGCGGAAGTAGAGTGCCCGAGCGACGGCGTCTGATGCCGGACCGGTCGATTGCGATGCGGCCTTCACGTGGGCGTCGTATTCATCGAGGAAGCCGTCGGCCTGGGCGATGAGGTAGCGGGCCCGGTCCTCGTCGCGTTCCTTGAACGTCTCCGCCGCATCGCCGAGCAGCTTCGAGACTCGATCGCGATAGTCGGCCAGCAGTTCGTGATCGGGTGCGTGCTCGAAAGCCGCGCCGTACTTGACAAGGTCGTAGAAGTTCTTGGAGTAGTCGCCAATCCGTTCAGCGTCCTTGACGGTGCTCATGTACGCCAACACGAGGGGAAGGTCCACTGTGTCGTTGACCGAGGCGTGCAACATCAGATCCCGGCGCACGTCCTGTTGGGCGGTGTTGATACCACGATCGGTCGATTTCAACTCCTGCTTCGTCTCCTTCGACTTTCCGCCGCCAAAAAGGGCGTCCATGGCGGTGTCATACACGTCGCGCCCGTCGAGAACCATCTGGACGAGTGTTGCTTCGACCACGTCGATCGTCGACTCGCCCCCCTTGAAGAACTGAAAGACCATGTCCGCCTCCTATGTAGCGACGATAACGAGCAGTGGCAATGCGATGAAGGCCCCCGCAACGTAGGCCATCGCTACCCACTTGCGGTTTGCTGCGATCCCGGCCAGCCATCTGGCGAGCCGAATTGGCACGATACGAATCCTCGGAATCGGGTAGAGGATGAGGATTCCGAGCAGGTTGAAGAGCAGATGAACAAGCGCGATCGTGAGGCCATCAACGGTTCCCGCGGCAAAGGCGGCAAGCAGCGCAGTGACCGTCGTCCCCACATTCGCGCCGAGGGTTATCGGGTAGGCGTTCTGCACGAGCAAGAGTCCTGAAGCAACCAGGGGGATCAGGATCGAGGTCGTGATGCTCGAGGACTGAACCGCCATCGTGATAACAACGCCGACGGACATTCCGATGAGTCCACTCTTTGCGAGCGCAGCGTTGAGCGATCGCTCGATCCGCGCAGCGATCAGCACCTTCATGTTCTTCGTGATGTACGTGAGGGTGAAGAAGATCATCGCGAGGCCGACGATCAGGAGCAGGAAGCCGAGGGCACGCTCGTTGTCCGTGATCAGCTCCAAGAAGGACTCGATGTGTCCGGCCCCCCATTTGACTGCACCCTTGATGGGGCTGTCGAACTTCCCTCCGCCAACTTCGCCCGCAAAGGCCTCGGCCATGGCGGCGGCCGGTTTGGAAACGATGCCGAAAGCCAACTCCAGCGGAAGAATGATCGCGACCGCGAGTACGTTGAAGAAGTCGTGCATGGTCGCGGCCGTGAACGCAAGTTTGAACTCTTCCGACCGTCTCGCGTGCCCGAGGGAAACGAGGGTATTCGTGACGGTGGTGCCGATGTTGGCGCCCATGATCATCGGCACCGCGGTCTCCATAGGGAGACTGCCTGCCGCGACCAGCGCCACGATGGTCGCGGTGGTGACCGAAGAGGACTGGACGAGGACAGTGGCAAGGACGCCGACGGCCAGGGCGGCGATCGGACTCGTGATGCCTTCGAAGAGGCTCTCGTTGGCGCCCCCGCTGACCCCCTTGATGCCGCCTTCCAAGAGGCGAACGCCGACCAGGAAAAGATAGAGGAGGGCAATGACGAGCAGCGTTCGCGCCCATCCGGGAAGGCGGCGTGTTGCGATCGGTTCTGCTGTTCGTCCAGATTCGGTATGGGCGGTCACTGACGTCCGGTCGATGGAGGGGCCCTTGCGGGCAACCGCAGTCTGAGTCAGATAGCCGAGCCGCCCGCGCACTCAGCTGGGGGAGTGCGAGCCGGATCCTACTCGGGGCCGTCGATGTCCTCGCCGTCGGGGAACACGCCGGTCATGACGTAGGTGACGTTCTGCGCAACGTTGACACCGTGATCGGCGATTCGCTCGTAGAACCGTCCCACGTGTGAGAGCTCGACGGCGCATTCGAGGCCGAGTTCGGTGCTGTGAGCGTGGACCTTGGCGAAGAACCGATCGGTCGTCACGTCGACGATGTCATCGGATGCTTCGGCGTTGATCCCAATCTCGGGGTCGAGGTTCGCGATTGCATCGATTGCCTGCGCGAATACCGTTGCGGATTCCTTTGCGAGGCGGGCGAGGAGGCGGTTCAGATCTTCGATCTGCGGGAAGCCGTGCTGCGACGCGGTGCGATTCGCGATATTTACGGCGAGATCACCGGACCGTTCGAGTTCGTACAGCATTCGGGTGGTCGCGATCAGGAATCGTAGATCTGATGCAACCGGCTGTTGGAGCGCCAGAATCTCGAACGTGCGTTGCTCGAGGCGTTGGTAGAGATTGTTGATCGGCAGATCGGCTTCCCGCACGGTGTCGACGAGATCGAGTCGATTCTCGACCGCAACCACACCGGCCCGCTGTACGTTCTCGAGCACCATTGAGGCCATCGCAACGAGGCCGCGGCGGATGTCGTCGAGGTCGTCATCGAAGTGGTGACGGATCTCGATCTCGCTCTCCGGTTCATGCGCGTGTTCTGGGTGCAGCGTCGTCATGGTGCTCCTATCCGAATCGCCCGGTGATGTAGTCCTCAGTCTCTCGTTCCTCGGGGTTGGTGAATAGTCGTCTGGTGGGATTGAACTCGACGAGGTGGCCCGTTCTCTGCCCTTGCTCGTTCACCTCGACGCTGAAGAACGCGGTGCGGTCGCTGACGCGAGCAGCCTGCTGCATGTTGTGGGTGACGATGATGATCGAGTAGTCCTTCTTGAGCTCATACATGAGCTCCTCGATCCTGAGCGTTGCAATCGGATCGAGTGCCGATGCCGGCTCGTCCATCAGCAGAACGTCAGGGCTTGTGGCAATGGCCCGCGCGATGCAGAGACGCTGCTGCTGGCCGCCGGAGAGGGCATAGGCGGATTCGTTCAGCTTGTCCTTCACTTCGTCCCAGAGCGCCGCCTTGTGCAACGTCTCTTCGACGAGATCATCCATGTTGTCTTTGTAGCCGGCGATCTTGGGCCCAAAGGAGATGTTGTCGTAGATGGACTTCGGGAACGGGTTCGGCTTCTGGAAGACCATGCCGATGTGGCGACGGACTTCGACCGGGTCCACGTTCTTGCCGTAGAGATCAACACCGTGATACTCGATGGTTCCGAGGACACGTGCGCTCTCGATCAGGTCGTTCATGCGGTTCAGCGACCGGAGTGCTGTCGACTTGCCGCACCCCGACGGTCCGATCAGCGCGGTGATCTCGTTCTGCCTGATCGGCAGCGATACGTCCTTCACCGCGTGGAAATCCGCGTAGTAGACGTTGAGATCGCGTACGTCGATGATCACCGGGTTCGCGTCGTCGGCACCAGCAGAGGCAGGGGCGATACCCGTTTCGAGCGTCAGGTCCCTCGGTGGCGGTGGCGCAGGTTCCGCGTCGCGAATCCGCTCGTACATGGATACGGCCTCGGCGGGAGTCTCGCTTGTTGTGTCTGTTGCGTCGGGCATGTCGTTCACCATTTCTTCTCGTACTTGTTCCGGAAGTAGATCGCGACCGCGTTGAGGGAGAAGAGCACCACGAGGAGCACCACGATCGCGGCCGGAGCCAGGGTATTGATGAACTGGGGATCGGTCTGCCTCGACCACGAGAACACGATGACCGGCAATGCGGTGTAGGGGCCGGTCAGGGTGTCGAGGAAGCTGGCATCGGCCGACGCGGAGAAGAAGCCGGTAGCCACTCCGATGACGAGCAGCGGGGCCGTTTCACCGAACGCCCGGGCGAGGGTCAAGACGGTCCCCGTGAGAATCCCCGGGAATGCCGAGGGGAGCACGTGACTCCGGATCACTTCCCATTGCGTTGCACCAACGCCGTAGCCAGCCTCTCGGATGGAACGAGGGACGGCGCGGATGGCTTCCGCAGACGTGATGATGACGATCGGCAGCACCAGCGCAGCCATAGTGATCCCCGCCGCGATCACGTTCCTGCCACCGGTCGAGCCGCCGAGTCCGATCCCGTTCACCAGCGTGACGAACATCGCCAGGCCGAGGAGCCCGAACACGATTGAAGGGACTCCGGCCAAGTTGCGGACTGCGGTGTCGATCCACTGGGTGAGGGTGTTGTCCGGCGCGTACTCCTCGAGGTACACGGCCGCGCCGACGCCGATCGGGATGGCGAGCAGAATGACCATGAACGCAATGATCAACGATCCAATGATGCCGGTCCATACACCCGCCGTTTCGGGGTTGAGCGAAAGCCCGGAGAGCACGAAGTCAAGGCCTCGGTCACGGAAGGTCGCCCATGCGCCGGCAAAGATGTCCGCGAGCAGGACCACGAGGATGAGCAACGAGGCAAGGAGCATCACGATGAGCATCAGGCGGAAGATCACTGCTCCCGGCTCGGATCGTTTCCCCTCGATCTGTGCCCGCACTGCTTCCTGCGTGGCTCGCTGGCGGTCGCTGAGCTTCGCCGTCATCAGTAGACCTCCCGGAAGCGCCGGACAATCCGGTTGCTCGCCCAATTCAGCACCAAGGTCATGAGGAAGAGAAGCAGCCCAACAAAGAACAGGCTCTGGAACGCGAGCCCTTCGCCGGCGACCTGGTCGGTACCCGTTGCAAGTGATGCGATCGCCGCCGTCATCGTCTGACCGGGATCGAGGGGGTTGACCGTGAGGAGCGCTCCGCCAACGGCACCGGCGGCCATGAACACGATCATGGTCTCTCCGATCGCCCGGGAGAACGCAAGGATGAGTGACGCCGCGATCCCCGATATCGCTGCCGGAACAACGACCCGGATGGTCGTGGTCGCACGGTTCGCTCCGAGCCCAAAGGCAGCTTCTCGAAGGGACAGGGGGACGGCGCGCATCGCGTCCTCCGATACCGACGCCACGAGTGGCGTGATGAGCACGCCGACGGCAATCCCGGCGGACAACATGCTGAAGACCCCTGCGGTCGGGAAGATCCGCTGAACGACGTCCGGTCCGATGAACGACAGTGCCCAGAATCCGAGGACCACCGAGGGAATCCCAGCGAGGATCTCGATGATCGGCTTGAGCGTACGGCGCGCCCTCGGGGAGGCATATTCGGCGAGGTAGATCGACGCCCCGAGTCCGAGCGGCGTGGCTATGACGATCCCGATCACAGCGATGATGAACGTTCCAACGATGATGGTGCGCAGGTCGTAGAGGCCGCGGCGGGGGAACCATCCAATCGACCAGAGTGCCCCCAGATCTCCCTCGTCGATCAACCCCTTGATGAAGGTCCATGCCTCTCCGAGGAGCGAGAGCACGATCGCGATGCTGATGACGATCGAGATGAGTCCGGCTGCGAGAAACAGTCCGCGAACGATGCGCTCACGTGTTCGCCGGCGGGAGTCGCCGCTGAGATCGAGCTTTGGGGATGTAGTGGTCATGGTTCTTGTGGGAGAGATGCTAGAGGGGCGAGCGCAGGTGTTGCACTCGCCCCTCGTTGGATGCGAACGCCGGCCCTTCGGGTTACTCGGAGAACGTCCGGCCGATCACTTTGTTGTTCCATGTGTCCTTGGTCGGCCCGTAGTCTGCGAGCGGCACGTATCCCGCGTTCTCGACCTGGGCCAGGCCTTCGTCGGAGACGTAGAAGTCCACGAACGACGCCAGGGCCTCGTTTTCTGCGGCCTTCTGCGCGTTCACGTAGATGTACAGCGGGCGAGACAGGGGATACTCGCCGCTGGCGATGGTGTCGGATGTCGGTGTGACACAACCACTTTCTCCGTCACTGACCTCCAGCGCTGCCACTTTGTCGGTGTTCTCGGCGTAGAAGGCATACCCGACCCAGCCGAGGGAGTACTGCGAGCCCGCGATCCCCTCGATGATGACGTTGTCGTTCGGCGAAGCGACATAGTCGGGTCGAGAGGCAGCGTCCTGGCCGCGCTCCTCGGCCAGATCTTCGATGACGAATTCGACGTAGGTGTCGTACGTGCCCGATTCCTCCCCTGGACCGGTGATGACGAGGTCTTCGTCGATGTAGTTGGTGGCAGACACGCCGCCGATCTCCTGCGCGAGGTCTGCAGCAGCGGACCAGGTGCCGAACCCGGTCGACTCGGGGCCGGTGAGGGCGTAGAGGTCGTTGAATGTTACGCATGAGATCTGGTCGTTCTCAGGCGACGTCAACACCGAGAGGCCGTCGATGGCGACGTACAGCTCGACGAAGTCGATCCCGGATTCCGCGCACGCTTCCATCTCCGAGTCCTTGATGGCACGCGATGCGTCGGAGATGTCGGTTTCGCCGGCACAGAACTTCTTGAAGCCGTCTCCCGTGCCGGGCCCTTCGACTGTGATGCCGACTCCGGAATTCGCGTTGGCGAATTCCTCAGCGACGCGGGCTGAGATCGGCTCGACGGTCGAGGAACCCGAGATGATGATGGTCCCGCTGGATCCGCCTCCGCCGCTCGAAGCTGCGGTTGTATCGGTGTCGTCGCTGCTGCTTCCGCACGCTGCTGCGACGAGGGCGAAGGCGACGAGCGTCGCGATCAGCCAAGTCTTCCGTTGCATGAATGGCCCTTTCTGCTTGCTATGAGTAACGAACGCTGAATTCGACCGTCGGCACGCTATCGGACGGGATTGAACCTCATCGGGCCGGAAGTTGAACGGGAAGTGAACTCTTGGGGCGCGTTCTGGCGCGCAGCCAGCCCCAATCGACGGTGTCCCTATGATCCTGGTGTGTTGGTAGCCATTCTGACCGTGATGCTGGTCATCGCCGTCGTCGGCCTTGTGGTGCTGGCGATCCGCTATCGGCAACTCGACCGCGACGTAGATCGCATCCTGAGCCGCCTCGAGATTGCCTCGACTTCGAAAGTGGCGTCTCGAGCCCTCTACCGCGGGGTGCGCGGTCTCGAGCGCCGGCTCGAGGATGCTGAGGTCGCCACACACCGCTTGCGTGTTGCGGCCGAGACGTCGAATGTCGGCGTGGTGATTGCCGACGCCGCCGGCGACATCGTGTACGCCAATCCCGCCGCCGAGGCGGTGATCACTGGGCGACTCGGCGACGCGGTCGCCGGAACGCGAATTGTTTCCTTGCTCGAGCGTGTGCAAGCCACCGGTGTGGAGGAGGACCTCGAGCTCGACCTGTACACACCGGCGCGGCGAATCGTACGACTGAGGGCAGTTCCGTTCGAGGAAACCGAGGGTGTCGGCGGGGCGGTTGGATACGTCACCGACCTCTCGGAGCTCCGCAGGGTCGAGGCGATGCGCCGTGACTTCTTGACGAACGCCGGCCACGAGATGAAGACGCCTCTTGGTGCCCTCTCCGTCCTTGCCGAGACGATCGCCGACACCGACGACGCCGCGACTCGGCAGCGGTTGACGGAGCGTCTCAGGATCGAGGCGAACCGGATGGCGCGGGTTGTTGACGATATCCTGACCCTTGCCGACATTGAGTCCCTCGAAACACCGTTTGCGCCGGTGGCGATAGTTGACGTTGTTGATGCCGCCGTTGCTCGCGTTTCGGTGATGGCTGCCGATGCCGGGATAACGATCGATGCCAACGCGGCCTCGGGCGACGCCGTGGTGGACGGGAATGTTGAACAGCTTGTGTCCGCGGTGGCGAATCTCCTCGACAATGCACTGAAGTACTCAGATCCGGGTGAGGACGCGATTGTTGAGATTGTGGTCTCGACCACCGAGGACCAGGTGTCGATCTCTGTGCGGGATTACGGTATCGGGATCTCTGAGGTTCACCTCGAGCGGGTTTTCGAACGGTTCTACCGAGTCGATCGAGGCCGGAGCCGCTCATCGGGGGGAACCGGCCTTGGTCTGTCGATCGTGAACAATGTCGCGAGGACCCACGGCGGTTCGGTGGGCGCCGAATCCGTGCTCGCCGAGGGAAGTGAGTTCACCATGACGCTGCCGTTGAGGAAGGAGTAGGCGATGCATGTGCTGATCATCGAGGATGAGCCGGCATACGTGGATGCGCTCACGGTTGCTCTCGAGCGAGAAGGCTACGACGTGTCCTCTGCGACTGATGGTCGCGCGGGCGTCGTCGCGTTTCTCGAGCGGCCTCCTGACATTGTCTTGCTCGACCTCATGCTGCCGGAACTATCGGGCCTTGACGTGCTTCGGCGGATCCGCAGGGAATCCGACGTGCCCGTGATCGTGCTCTCGGCCAAGGATTCCGAGTCGGATGTTGTCACGGCGCTCGAACTCGGGGCTGATGACTACCTGACGAAGCCGTACTCCGTCCGTGAGTTGCTGGCCCGCGTTCGGGCCACACTTCGCCGATTGCCCTCAACGATGGAGGCCGACGACGAAGGTCGGATGGTGAAGGTGGGCAACGCGGTGCTCGACCCGGGCCGGTACCAGCTCAGGGTCGGAGAGGTTGTGTTCGACCTTCCGCGCAAGGAGTTCGAAGTCATGGAGTCACTCATGGCAGAGCGCGGGCGTATCGTGTCTCGCGATCGGCTCCTCGACGAGATCTGGGGGATTACCTGGACCGATTCGAAGACGCTCGACCAACACATCCGCCGGCTTCGCAGGAAACTGGAGCAGGTTGAGGGTGCACCCCGGATCGAGACTGTTCGCGGGGTTGGCTACCGCCTCGACGTCTAGGCCGTTGGGGCGGCCGGCGCGTCGGCAGCGGGATCTGGACGCCGGAACCACCAGGCGGCCAGGCCGATAGCGAGGGCCACGAATCCGACGATGGCGCTGATCAGGAGGTATCCGTTGAGCAGTGCATCCCAGACGGATCCGGCCGCTTCCCGGTAGACCTCGTTCTCGACTCTCCCGCCCGCGTACCCAGCGAAGAGGCGAATTGCGATGAGGCTGAGAAGGGTTGCGATCGCGAGCCCGATTCCAAAGATCTGAACCGGTCGGAGCCGTTCGCGATCGACGAGAACGGCCAGACCCAGAACGAGGAGAGCCACGATCGGCAGCACCCACACGCCCGCGTGGAACACGTTTACGAGGCTCCGCGGCCCGGCGAGCATCTCTGCCTGGATGAACGTGATCTCACCAACCGAAGTCTCGATCTCTGCGAAGAGGTCGATGCCTCGTTTGTCGAGTTCGTCAAGGACGAGTCCAGCCGTTCCCTCGAGGCTGAGTCCGACATCACCGGTGGTGGGGTAGGTGGGATCGCCGTCGAGGATGCCGATGATCACCGCGTGAACCGTCTCGAGGCCCGTTGTCCAGACACGCGAGAACGCATCCGACTCGACGAGGCTCCGCGTGGCGTCGTACACCTTCTCCTCAACCAAGTCGAGGACGTTCGGCGTCAGAAACGCGAGGCGTTCCGGGAGCACTTCAGCGACCCTCGACTCAGCGGTACCACTCGCGCTGAGTACGTCCACCGTCTTGGTAGCAATTGCCGTCGACACCGCAGGGTCCTGGGGGAGGGGAGCCAGCGACTCGACGAAGCTCTCGGTGTCGAAGATCCGATCGTGGAGCCAGAAGGCATCAACCGCCATGGTTGCGAGAAGAACGGCAATCACGGCAAGGGCAACGGCCGAAATCTGGCGGACGCGGCCGGAGTCGGTGATGGGATCGCTGGTGGCGTCTGGCACGGTGGTGTCTCCTTCAGTGGATCCTGCCGAGGGCGCCGATGTACTCGGCCAATTCTCGGGCCGTGCCGAGCGAACCACTGTTGATGATCGTGCGTACGACGCCGTTCGCATCGAGAACGAAGCTCATCCGGTTCGCAACGCCTACAGCGTCGTTGAAGGCGCCGTACTCCTTGGCCACGGTGCCGTGCGGCCAGAAGTCGGCGAGGACGGGAAACGTGAAGCCGTTCTCATCCGACCACTTCTTGGCCACCGGGACCGCGTGGCATGTGATGACGACGACGCCGGCGTCGAGATCGTTGAGCGCTGCAAGGCTGTCGCGGATCGCACACGCCTCGCTGTCGCAGATGCCGGTGAAGGGGAAGGGGATGAAGACGAGGACGGTCTTCTTCCCCGCGAAGTCGTCGAGACTGACCACGTTCCGGTCCTGGTCCATGAGCGAGAACGCGGGAGCGAGGGAACCAGCTGTGGCGGACATCGGGTGTCACTTTCGACTTGGGTCGCGCTGAATGTAGCGGAGTGCGAACGGTCGGGAGACATGAGACTCGAGAAACGACGAGAGACATGAGACACGTGTCGCGAGACAAGAGCTGCGTTCAAGTCTCGGATCTCAAATCTCGAGTCTCGGATCTCGGATCTCAAATCTCGAATTGATCCATCATGACTCGTGCGGTCCAACCCACGGGGTCGGTCAGTTCGGGGAGCGTTGGGAGGTTCGCCGGCTGTTCCCACACTCGCGCGAGTGCCTGGTCGCCCCAGCGTTGTTCGATCTCGACGCAGAATTCGGCCGCATCGGTGGCACGGTATCGCTGAAGCTCGAGCCCGACCATCTGCTGCAGGTACTGCTCAGCCTGGTTTGGTTCGGAGCGCCGCCGGGTGTTGGCACTCTCGATCCGACCGAGATCGGGGAGGAGTTCCGCCCCGGACCTACGCGTCATGAAGTCGCCATACCCTTCGATGAACGCGGTGCATGCCTGGATTCCGGCGAGGCGGTCCGGGTCGGACGTGCCCTTCAACAGTGCCGGGCCCGAAGCGCCATCTTCTCCGAGAAGGTCGCGGATGCGGTCCGGATCGTCGAGCGCCCCCATCTGCCCCATCAGGTCCGACATGTCGAACTCGACGGTGTCGTAGAAGGAGTTGACCACAGACACGAAATGGCCACGAAGCCACTCGATTTCCATCAGCCGCTGGAACAGCATCTCGTGAAGTGCCGCCCACAGGCGAACCTGGCGAACGTCCACTTCTGCCTCGTAGGCGAAGTCCTCGACGTTCGGAACGACCAGGTAGGGCTGATCGTGATCGATCGCGGGGATCCCGGTATCGAACTGGCCCAGCACGCGATGTGCCATGAACCCGACCATGGTTCCTGCCTGCATTCCGAGCAGGGCCGGACCGAGCGGTTGGAGCATCGCACCCATCTGGCCGAGCGATTCGGCTCCGGGGATGCCGCCGAAACCCCCCGAGAGCTTGTCGCCGAGTGGTTCGACGAGGATGCGGAATGTCTGCTGGTTCTCCAGTGCCCACGTGGTGCGGTCGGTCGGATTGAGGTCACCCGGCGAGGGGGCCGGGAGGTCCGCCGTAGCCTGGATCCGAAGCTCAGCCACATGACCGAGCTCTCGGTATTCCTCGGCGACATCGGGCTCGATCGGCTCCCGTTCACCGGCGAGATTCTTCGTCAGCTCGCGCGCGAGTTTCCAATTGACGGGCCCGGATGACTGGAACAGTCGGAAGAGCTGCGCGAACAGATCGTCGCCATCACCACTGAGGGGGAGATCACCCGTCACCGGGACTCTCTTCATCGGTTGGTGGCGGAGAATCCTCGGGACGTTCATCGAGAACCACCGGGGCGCGGAACGGCGCGCCGTCCCGATTGGCCGTCAGTACGATCTCGTCGCCGACGTGGAAGAGGCGAAGTTGGACGACGAGGTCCTCCATCGTCCGTACGGTGACACCGTTGACCTCGACGATTGCATCTCCAGGAACGAAACCTGCATCGCCGGCAGCCGAATACTCTTCCCAGAGGTCCGTGATTTCGGCACCCGCCGGCACGAGCGCGCCGTCTTCGGCGTCGGCGACGTAGTTGGTTCCGACGATGCCGATGAATCCGTGTTTGACCGTGCCGGTGTCGATGAGTTCGTTGGTGACACGCTCGACGAGCTCAACGGGGATCGCATACCCGATACCTTCGGCCCCGGCCTGGCTCACGCCGATCGCCGAGGTGATTCCGATGAGCTTCCCGTTCTCGTCGACGAGCGCCCCACCGCTTGAGCCCGAGGTGATCGGTGCATCGGTTTGCAGCATTCCGTAGAGAGCCGTTTCGGAGTCGAAGACCACCGTTCGCGAGAGCGCTGAGATGACCCCAACGGTGAGCGACGACCCTCCCTCTTGTCCGAGGGGATTGCCGACGGCCACCGCCATCCGGCCGATGGTGAGATCCTCGGTGGATCCGAAGTCGATCGGGGTGAGCCCGGCGATGTCAACCTTGAGAACGGCGAGGTCGGTCCACGCGTCAGAGCCGATGATCTCGGCGTCGTAGGTTCTGCCGTCCTGCAGCACGATGCGGCTCGTTGTGGCGCCGTCGATGACATGGTGATTGGTGACGATGAATCCGTCTTCGAGGATCACTCCGGAACCGGAACCGGTGAGGGTGAGCGTGCCACCCTGGAGATCCCCCACTTCGACAGTGACAACGGATGGAACAACTTTAATGGCGATGGCCTCGGCCGCTCCGGCTTCGGCCGGATTGGTCACGATCTCGGTTGTGACTTCTCGAACGATGGTCGTGGCCACCGGCTCGTCGGCGGCTGGGGCGGCGGCCTCGGTTGCGTCATCGGAGAAGAGGCCAAGGAGTGCGAGGATACCGACGACGGCGATCGCCCCAACAACTGCGGAGATGAAGGCCACGGCTCCCGTTGCGACGTGGCTCTTCTGCTTTGGCGGTGGAACCGGCGGAGGTGTCGGCATCGGCCGTGTCGCCGGCCCGGTCTCGCGGCTCCACGGCCGCACGTACGCCACGTAGGGCGGGTAGAGCTCGTCGGTTGGATCGGGCTCGGGCACCGATGGTGTGTTTCCGCGGGTAGTGTCGTCCACGGAGCCGATTGTATGCCCTCAGACCACCTATCCCAGCAGTCAGATCTGATCGCCGTGTCCGCCGATGTGGTGGATCCCGCGGACGTCGTCGCGGCTGTTTCGGCGCCGGATGCTGGTGCGGTCGTGCTCTTCGTGGGGACCGTGCGAGACCACTCGCCGGGCAGGACGGGCGTGACTCACCTCGAGTATGAGACCTACGACGAGCAGGTCATCGAGAAGATCGCGGAGGTTGTCGGCGAGGTGCGGGAGCGGTGGCCGGTCAGCAAGGTTGCTGCGATTCATCGTGTCGGTGAGTTGGGTGTTGGAGAGATCTCGGTTGTTGTGGCCGTTTCTTCACCGCATCGGAGTGATGCCTTCCCTGCGGGGCGATACCTGATCGACGAGATCAAGGCTCGGGCTCCGATCTGGAAGAAGGAGCACTGGCCGGGCGGGGCCGAGTGGGTGAGGGAGGATCTCCATCACTCCTGATGCGACTGGTGCCGCCTACCGGGAGGCCTTGGTTCGGCTGCTTGATGGCCCGGTGCCGTTTCTCGACCACCCGGACGCCGAGGTGCGACGGCTGGCAATCTCGGTGTGTGTCGCGTCCGGGCTGACCGAGGGTTCGATTATCGCGATTGGCCGCCTGGCTGGGAAAGACGAAGACGGCGCCGTGCGGGCGATGGCGGCTGAGGCGCTCGGGGGTGCCGGCGAGCAAGCCGTTGCCGTCCTCTCCACCGTGCGTTCGGACGATGACCCGAGGGTGCGTGAGGCCGTTGCGACCGCCTACGGGGAGTTGAGGCATGGTGCGGCGGTCCCGTGGCTGATCGACCTGGCGTCGGGCGACGGCGAACGGGCGAGCCGGGAGGCGGCGGTCGCTGCGCTCGGCGCCATTCGAGATGACGCGGCCCTTCCGGTGCTCCTGGATTTGGTGGCGGATGCCCCTCCTCAGGTCCGCCGCAGGGCCGTTGTCGCGCTGACCGTCTTCGACGATCCCGCCGTCGAAGCGGCGATACGCGAGGCGGCCCGGGATCGGAATCCGTCGGTCCGCGAGGCAGCGGAAATGGTCGTCGGCCGCCAGGCCGACTGAGCCAACCATTCCGCGGGCTGGTGGCGCCGTATGCGGGGTGGTGAACCCTGGGTTCGTGGCGTCGCGGTTCTGTGGGCTGGTGGCGCCGTATGCGGGGTGGGGAACCCTGGGTTCGTGGCCTATCGCGAGCAGGGTTCGGTTGAAATCTCTATTGTGGATCGGGGCCGGAGAATCGGAGGCGATAGGGCAGTGACGACCACGCTCGAACAGACGGGTCGACCCGATCTATCGGGCGCATGTCGGACCGTGGCCCTTATGGTCCGCGATCGTTCTCTCGCCTCACCCGATGGCGTCGCGATGCGGGACAAACGCTTCGGGATCTGGCAGGAGCAGACGTGGGCCGAGCTCTGGGAAGAGATCGTCGTTGTGGCGCACGGCTTGCTCGCCCTCGGCGTTCAACGCGGCGACGTCGTGTCTATCCACTCCGAGGACCGTCCAGAGTGGGTGATCTTCGACCTCGCGGCCATCGCTATCCGAGCGATGTCGACCGGCCTCTACCCGACGAACCCAACTGCCGAGGTGACGTACCTCGTCAACGACTCCGGGGCGCGGGTTCACCTTGCCGAAGACCAGGAGCAAGTCGACAAAGTCGCCGAGGCCGACCGAGACGCCTTCCCCCACGTCGAGACGATCATCTACCTCGAACCTCGCGGGCTTCGTTCCTACGACGACGACCGACTGCTGTTTTGGGATGACTTCCTCGATCTCGGCCGAACCCACCGTGAGCAGCATCCTGGGACCGTGGCCGCGGCGATGGCCGAAGCTGAGCCGGACGACATCGTCACGCTCGTTTACACGTCCGGCACCACCGGCCCGCCGAAAGGGGCGATGCTGACCAACGCGAATGCAGCATTCGCCATCGACAACCTCATCCTCGCTCCAGATCGTGCGCCGGACGGGAAGGTCCCGGGTCCGTACGACCTGATCCTCACCTACCTTCCCCTTGGTCACGTCGCGGAGCGGATCATGTCGACGTGGACGATGTGCTCGTCCGGCGCCATCCTCAATTTCGCCGAGTCGATCGAGACCGTGCAGATCAACCTCCAGGAAGTTCAGCCGACGTTGTTCTTCGCCGTGCCGCGTATCTGGGAGAAGATCCACGCAACCGTCCTCATCAAGCTGAACGACGCCTCGTTCTTGAAGCGACTCGTCAACGCGTTTGGTATGAAGATCGCTTCCTTTGTCGGGCGCAGCCGCGTCAAACACGGCGGTGACTACACGTTCGGTACCCGCCTGGCCTATTGGGTCGGCAACGCAATCATGTTTCGGGCCCTCAAGGAGCGGATAGGCCTTCGCCGCTGCCGCTGGGCGGGGACGAGCGCCGCTCCCATCGCCCCGGAAGTCATCGAGTTCTTCATGGGATTCGGCGTTCCGATGTATGAGTTGTACGGGATGACTGAGAACAGCGCCGTGGCAACGCTCAACTTCGGAGGTAGGGCGATCGTCGGGACGGTGGGCGAGCCGTACCCGGGAATCGGGCTCCGCCTCGATGAGACGACGGGCGAGATCCAGACGAAACACCCAGGCAACTTCCTCGGATACTGGAACAAACCCGACGAGACCGCCGAGACGTTTACCGAGGACGGCTGGTTGATGACCGGCGACGTCGGTGTGTGGGTCGAGGGGACCCATGTCAAGATCATCGACCGGATCAAGCACATCATCATCACGTCCGGCGGGAAGAACATCTCCCCGTCCGAAATCGAGAACAGCTTGAAGACCTCGCCGTTCATCAAGGAGGCGATGGTGATCGGTGACGGCCGGAAGTACCTCACCACACTCATCGCGATCGAGTATGACGTCGTCGGCGGTTGGGCCCTATCAAAGAGCATCCCCTATACGACGTATCGCGACCTCACTGAGAAGCCCGAGGTCATCGACCTCGTGCAGGGCATCGTCAACGAGACGAATCAGAAATTCGCGACGGTTGAGCAACTCAAGGCCTTTCGGCTGATCCCCAAGGAGTTGGATCACGAGGACGGCGAGTTGACGGCGACGCAGAAGGTCAAACGCAGGACGATGGAGGGCATGTACTCCAATCTCGTCAATGGGATGTACGAGTCATGATCGTTGAGGCCGTGATGTTTGCGCAGGCGGGAGGGCAAGACGCCGCCGAGAAGCTCGCGAACGCCACGAGCAGTGGAATCGCGCTTGGCGCTATCTACGCACTTCTCGCGCTGGGTCTTGTCCTCATCTACAAGGCAACGCAGGTGCTCAACTTCGCCCATGGTGCTCTCGCCGCCCTCGGTGCGTTCTTCGCCGCGTACTTCGCTACCGTCATCAACTTCCCCGGTCGGTACATCACATTCGTTCCCACCCCGGTGCAGTGGGTCCTTTCCGCCCTCGTGGCCGTGCTCCTCACCGCCGCTGTTGGCCTCGTGGTGGAACGCCTTGCTATCCGTCCGATGATCGGCGAGCCGCTCTTCTCGGTTGTGATGATCACGATTGCCCTCGACATCGTGTTGAGGACCATCACTGACGACCTCATCGGAAGTACTCCTCGCCCGCTCGGCGATCCGTGGGGAGCGGACGTCGTGAACATCGGACCGGCGCTTGTTGCCAAGACAGAGATTGCGACGCTTGTTGTGACCGTCCTCTCGCTGATCGGAATCGCCCTGTTCTTCCGCTCGCGCTACGGCGTAGCAATGCGCGCGACCGCGTTCGATCAAGAGGCCGCGATGGCCCAGGGCATCAGCGCAGGGCGGATCTTCGCGATGGCGTGGGCGATCGGCGCCGGTCTCGCCGCGATCGCCGGCATCTTCTCATCGGTGTACCCGCGATCCGCCCTCGGCGTGGGTGCTACGACGGCGTTCTTTGCCTTCCGAGCCCTGCCGGCGATCGTCATCGGCGGCCTTGACTCGATCACCGGTGCAGTCATTGGGGGCTTCATTGTGGGCCTCGCGGAGACATACGCCGGCGTCTATCTCACTGGCTCAACGTGGTCGTTCCTCGGCGTCGGCTTCTCTGGGGTGATGCCGTACATCGTCATGCTTGTGGTGCTGCTCATTCGTCCGTACGGCTTGTTCGGCACCGAAGAGATCCGACGCGTATGAGGAACCGCCCCCGGCTCTTCGTGACCTACTCGTCGGAGATGTCCCTTCTGCCGACGTGGACCCAGAAGGTCGCGGCGTTCGTCTTCCTCGGAATCCTCGTGGTCATTCCTTTCGGCGTGATTCCGGGACTCGGCTTCCTGTCCGACAACGACTGGCTCACGATCCTGAGCCGCGTAGCTGTCTATGCGATTGGCGCCCTCGGTCTGCACATCCTGTCTGGGCTTGCGGGGCAGGTCTCGCTCGGCCATGCCTTCTTCGTTGGAGTCGGCGCGTATACAGCAGTGGTGCTCGGAGGTGACGCCAGTAGGACTCTGTGGGGTCTGGCGCTGCCGATCTGGATCTGGCTTCCCGCCTCGGGACTTGTCGCTGCGCTGGTCGGGGCACTGATCGCCCCTGCGGCTGTTCGGGTGCGAGGCATCTACCTCGCAATTGTCACACTCGGGCTGGTGTTTATCGGAGAATGGATCTTCCGAAGCACCGTCGCCATGACGGGCGGCGCCCAGGCGGGGCGCGAATTCCCAGCATTCGCGTTCCGCCTCTGGAAGGAAGAGACCCCGCTCATCGAATTCTCGGTGGACGGTTCGTGGTTTGGCCTCGAGATGACGAGCGAGGCGAAGACGTACCTCCTGCTCTTGGCGTTCCTTGTCGTGGCAATCATCGTTGCGAAGAACATCCAACGAACCCGGATCGGCCGGGCGTTCATGTCGATCCGCGATCGAGACATCGCCGCGGAGGTAATGGGCGTTGCTGATACGCGGTACAAGGTGATTGCGTTCGCTCTGTCGTCTGCCTTCGCCGGCATGGCTGGCGCACTGCTGGGAGCGTTCCTTGGTCGCCTCGTTCCCGAGGGGTTCTCACTGCTGATGTCCATCCAGTTCGTAGCGATCCTGCTCATCGGCGGCCTCGGCACGGTATCGGGCACGCTGCTCGGCGCCGCGTTTGTGATCATCCTGCCCCGCCTCGTTCAGGACTTCACGGGCTTGCTTGCATCGACGGTCGAATCGGGGAACGGCTTCCTCTCCACGGTTTCCGGCATCTTCGTGTCAACCGGGGTGGGGGATCCTGGGATCGTTTCCACACTTCCCGGTACGTCCCCCGGTCTCAACGTGTTTCAGCTCAACCTTGTGCTCTACGGCCTTCTGCTGATCGGGTTCCTCATCTTCGAACCGCTGGGCCTGTACGGAATCTGGATCCGAATCCGCAACTACTGGAAATCGTGGCCATTCACCTACTAACAATCGTCCGATCGCCCTTGGCCAGGGCGTGAGATCGGACCGAAGGAGGAGACCGTGAAGAAGGCAAGGATCTTCGTTCTGATGCTGGTGCTGATGCTCGTTGCAGCAGCGTGCAGCAGCGATAGCGACGACACGACAACAACGGCGGCGGCCGAGGCCGAAACCACAACAACGGCAGCCGGAGCCGAAACCACAACAACGGCGGCTGAGGGCGAAACCACAACAACGGCTGCAGCTGAGCCAATGGAGATCGCGGTCGACTACGGCGTCGATCTCGAAGCCAAGACCATCACGGTCGGTCAGTTGGCCGACCTGACCAGCCCCGCATTTTCGGCGCTCATCAATCCGATCATGGCCGGGCAGACAATGTACTGGGACTACGTGAACGCCAACGGCGGGATCGGCGACGGTCTCATGGTCGAGCTTGAGACGCGCGACACGCAGTACGACCCTGAGTTGACAGCCGCTGCGTATGCGGAGATCCGCGATCAGGTCGTGGCGATCAGTCACGGCACCGGTTCTGTGGCAAACCTTGCCATTGCGGCTGATCTCGCAGAAGACAGCATGATCCTCGTCCCGGCGGCGTGGTACTCCGGATGGACGGACACCAACATCGCCCCAGGGATCGTGCACAACGGTGCGCCGTACTGCCTGGAGTCGATGAGCCTCCTCGACTGGATTGCGGAAGAGTCTGGAGTCGAAGCACCGACGCTCGCAATCGCGTCGATCCCCGGCGACTTCGGTCTCGATTCGATGGCCGGGGCACTCCTATGGGCGGAGGCCAACGACATCGAGATCGTGTATGACGGCTCCGGGTTGATTCTTCCGGGCCAGGACAACACACCGATCGGTGCCGCCATCGCCGCGTCGGGTGCGAACCTCGTGTTCGTGACGACGACGCCCACGACGTTCGCTGAGGTGTATGGCACCGCTGTGGCTTCAGGGTTTGAGGCGCTGTGGTCCGGTGGGGGCCCAACGTTCAACCCGGCGTTCATCGGTCCCGATTCGCCGATCGCCGCGCCGATTCAGCGTGATTGGTACGGCGGCTTCTACATTCGGGCGTGGGACACTGAGTCCGCCGGCATGACGCTCGTGCGCCAACTCTACGAGGAGGCGGGACTCGATGAGCCGCTGAAGGACTACGTCACTATGGGCGTCTACGAAGCAATGCTCGTCGAGCACGCACTCCGTAGGGCCTACGAGAACGGCGACATGACGCGCAAGGGCATATTCGATGCGCTCTACTCGTTCGACAGCATGGACTTCATGGGAATTGGCCCTGCTGAGACCTACACCGGTGCGACGTCGGACCAGGTGCAACGTTCCATCTCGCTGTACCGGCCCAGTCAGGAGGATCTCCTCTCGGGCGGTTCCGGAGCTGCGACCGTCGATCCCGACTTCGTAGGACCGACGGCCGAGGGCTTTGACTTCCAGGAAGCCTGCTGGACGTTCTAGTCGCCAACGAGATAACCAGGCGGGTGGCCGGGTCAGAGGGCCCGGCCACCCACCCAACAACGAGAGGATCGGATGCTCGAAGTAGCGAACCTGGAGGTCGTCTATAACGACGTGGTCCTCGTGCTGCGCGGATTGTCGCTCGACGTGCGCGACGGGCAGATCATCGCCCTGCTCGGTGCCAACGGTGCCGGCAAGACGACAACGCTACGGGCAGTAACCGGCATCCTCGGCATTCATGAGGGGAACATCACGAAGGGCTCCATCACCTTCGACGGCGAGCGCATCGACGGAACGGACCCAGCAACCATCGTCAAGATGGGAATCGGCCAGGTGCTCGAGGGTCGGCGGATCTTTGCTGAGATGTCGGTCGACGACAACCTCCGCGCCGGTGCGTTCACGAATTCGGACCGCTCATCAGTCGCCGCCGCCTTTGATCGGGTTATGGCTCTCTTCCCGGTACTCGAAGGCCGTCGGAAGGACACGGCCGGGTACCTCTCGGGCGGCGAACAGCAGATGCTGGCCATCGGTCGAGCGCTCATGGCCGATCCGAAGCTGTTGATTCTCGACGAGCCGACGCTCGGGCTGGCCCCGATGCTCGTGCAACAGATCCGCGACATCATCGTGGATATCAACCGGCAGGGAACTTCGGTTGTCCTGATCGAGCAGAACGCGAACATGGCGCTGTCAATCGCCGACTACGGCTACATCTTGGAGACCGGGAAGGTCGTGATGGATGGGGATCCGAAGAAGCTGTTGGGAGACGAGGACGTCCAAGAGTTCTACCTCGGTCTCCACGCTGAAGGTGACCGCAAGTCATTCCGGAACGTCAAGCACTACAAGCGGCGGAAGCGGTGGCTTTCATGACGTCGCGCAAGACGGCACTCCGGTCCGTCGCCGACGGCGAAGGCGGGACCTTCGAACATCTGCTCGAGTTCCAGGATGTGAGTCTTGCCTTCAAGGGTATCAACGCACTCGATGACGTGAGCTTCACGGTTGCCGACGGGGAACTGTTTGCCGTGATCGGACCGAACGGTGCAGGCAAGACATCGATCTTCAACTGCATCAACGGCGTCTACAAGCCGCAATCGGGTTCGATTCGGTGGAAGGGCGAGGAGATCCTCGGCCGGCGGCCAGACCGGA
>Ga0316197_10000604_pt1 | contig 24919 bp, 26 predicted proteins | sample OudBiesiAoxic_MG_FD_204939 | JGI IMG/M metagenome (GOLD analysis project Ga0316197, IMG submission 204939) | Coastal sediment microbial communities from Oude Bieten Haven, Netherlands - site A oxic | ecosystem: Environmental > Aquatic > Marine > Coastal > Sediment | place: Netherlands... | reverse complement strand
TGTCACGTCTGCGACTGCAGCGCTCATGCCGCCTGCCAGGACTGCAGCGATCAGGATCGGTAATTGTTTTTTCATCATGCTGGACTCCCCCGGAAACATTGGAATACGGCTTACCTGACAAGCCATCTATATGATTAGGAATCTACCCAATCAACTGCAAAAATGCAACACATATTTCCATTATGTTGCAAACACGCAACACAAAAGAAAACGGGGCCAGACGGCCCCGTTTCCCGGTTCTGCTCGATCGTACCGATTAGAACGTGTGCTTCATACCCAGCGCAAAAGCGGTGCGCTTGTCGCCTTTATCAAAGTCCTGCGAACCATAACCAATATAGGCCTTGGTACGCTTGCTGAGGCTGTGTACACCGACGATTTCATAGGAATCATATTCGGAAGAAACCACCTCTCCTACTAGAGCAAGATCTGTACTATCGGTAACAATGGCACCTTTTTTATCGCCACCTTGACCATAGGCTGCGTAAAGCATGTTGTTGCCGAAGGTTGCGGTACCACCGAGGAACCAGGTATCGGATTTATCACCCACACCGTCCAGTTCACTGAAGCTCCCATCAACAGCAACATCTGCGCTGAACCGATTAGCGATAGCACCCCCATCCCCTTCATACTGACCAAAGATGGCGAACTTGTCGAAGCCATAACGGCCACCGACCTTCCAAGCGTCGTTGTCTTTATTGTTATCATCGCTATCGCTGGTGATGTAGTTAGCAAAGACGAGGAAACCACCGCCCTGCCACTGGCCACCGACACCCCAGGGGCTATCGGCCTTCGAATCAGCATCCGTTTCAGTCTGCACGGTGTAGTGACCCATTACCTTGAAACCGGAAAAGGTCGGGCTGTCGTAACGGATGGTGTTCTCGGCACGACCCTGTGCCGCGGACTCGCCGGCACCCGTGTGCAGGTTGGACTGGAAACCCCAGTCACGACCCTGAAGCACGGTACGGTAAACTGGATCCAGCAGGGAACCGGTAGACTTGTAAGTCGTGGAAATGGTACCAATGCGCACCTGACCCCAGTTGCTGCCCAGGCCTATCCACTGGTCACGATCGGTGATTGAACCGTCAGCATTACGCTCGGTGGTGTCGTACTGGAAGTCGATCTTGAAGATCGCCTTCAGGCCGTTACCCAGGTCTTCGCTGCCCTTGAAACCGAAGGAACAGGTCGTACAGTTCAGGTTGTTGAGGGTATCGCCGCTGAGGTTTTTGTCCTTGCTGCTGGTAAAGCTGGTGTCGATGTGACCCATTGCGGTCACGTCGGCAACAGCACTGGACATACCACCCACGAGGGCGACGCCAATCATTGCCGGTAAGATTTTCTTAATCATGATTAATCCCCTTTACAGAGTTGAAGTAGAGTTAAACAAAGTCGCTTGTCATTGCACGATGCAAACTCTACAACAACAGAATACAAGAATGCAACACTTTTTTCCAAAAAAACCACAGATGGCCCAATTATGTTGCTTTGTTGCTACATTTGACGGCAGCCTCCTCCACACCGAAACCTGTTCGCCCTCATAGAATAATCTTTTTTATATTTAAATACATGATGTTAAATAACACTCTCCGTAAGGTGACCGCTAACGAGCCCACAGTATGCAAAGGACCAGCCGTTCAATTTTTTCTGGATTTGCCCTCTTTCTGGACGTTGCTTTGCCACCACAGGTATTTATTAGGGTTGCGAACACCGGCCGAGACCGCTCCTTGACCCAAGCCGAGAAATGCATGAACCCATTCAGACAATCTTTATGCACCAGGGAACACGCCTGCAAAGATGCTGCAGCGTCATGAAGAGAGTCCGTTACGGGAATCCGGTGAAGGCGCTGTCCGTGACCTTCAGAATAACCAGCGATGAGTGATACGCCAGCGAAACCGGGGTTCCCGGGTCACACCGGTGTTGATTCCAGAGTTCCAGGACTCGCTGCGTGGCTCGTACACGCAGGCAGCAACGACACCGTTACCGGCCAGATCCCGTTTTGATCTTCGACCCGGCGTCAGATCGTCATAATGCGTTGCAATAAAACACTACTGACTATTTAATGCTGTTGAAATTCATCCATTAGATGTCAGGCATGGCGAAGGATAACGTGACTCACCCTCATAATTTAACGATTAAACAAGCCTTGTCACGTGCAAAAACAGCCATCAAACGCGGCAATACGACTGTTGCGCTGCAGCTCTACAACGGAATATTACAGCACCAGCCCAACCACCCGATTGCAAAAAAAGCGCTGGGAAAGCTGCAAAAAGATTTAGCACACAACCAACCCATGCAGGTGCAGGCCGAAAATCTTTCGCAGCACCAAATTGATACCCTGGTCAATTTATATCGCACAGGGCAGCTGGCGAAGACAGAGCAGGCTTGTAGAGAATTACTGCAAGCCTATCCACAAGCACTTTTTATTATCAATGTACTGGGAGTGGCCCTCCAGGAGCAAGGCAAGTTTCAGGAGGCAGTGCAGGCATTCAACAAGGCGATCGGGCTCAAGCCTGATTATGCAGAGGCTTACAGTAACCGTGGCAATGCACTCAGTGACCTTGGGCAATTGAAAGAGGCTGTGGAAAGCTATGAGAAGGCAATCCAGCTGAAGCCAGATTATGCGGATGCTTACAGTAACCGTGGTAACACACTTCATATGTTGCAGCGGCTGGAAGATGCGCTGGAAAGCTGTGAGAAGGCAATCCAGTTCAAGCCTGATTATGCAGATGCTTACAACAACCGTGGCAATGCGCTCAGAGATCTTGGCCGACTGCAGGAAGCTGTGGAGAGCTATGAAAAGGCGATCGGGTTCCAGCCTGATTATGCAGAGGCTTACAGTAACCGTGGCAATGCACTCAGTGATCTTGGGCAAGTGCAGGAGGCGGTGGAGAGCTATCAGAAGGCGATCGAGCTCAGGCCTGATTATGCAGAGGCTTACAGTAACCGTGGCAATGCACTCAGTGATCTTGGGCAAGTGCAGGAGGCAGTGGAGAGCCATGAGAAGGCGATCGCACTCAAGCCTGATCTTGGAATCGCACATAGCAACCTTTGTGATCTCTACGAAAAGCACAATAGGGTTAGCGAACTAAAAAACGCTTTGCATCGTGCGCAGCAGGTACTTCCTGAAAATGATTCAGTACTTCTGTTTCTCATGGGTCTGCTTGCCAGCAGGGAAAAGCGTTTTGAAGCCGCTCGTGATTTCCTTGAACTTGTCGCTCCTGAAAGACTCTTGCCGCGCACAAGGCTTCGACACTCAGAACTTCTTGCAAAGACCTATGACAGGCTTGGCGAGTTTTCCAGCGCATTTTCCCGGTTCCAGATTACCAATGATATTGTCAGGCAATCCTCTGCCACTCAACAATTCAGTGCCCGGCGTTACCTTGATCGAGTATTAAAAACTTCAGAATCCTGGGCGAATGCTGCAAAAATAAAATGGTCAGCTAGAGAAGTGCAAACCAACCAATATTCGCTTGCATTTCTTGTAGGGTTTCCCCGGTCGGGCACCACACTTCTCGATACAATTTTACGATCGCATCCCGAAGTATTGGTGGTTGAAGAAAAACACATGGTTGAATCCATGCGGACGCGCATAGGGGGTCTCGCTACAATTGATCTTGTAACTGGCCTGGGTGATGACGAAATAGCCAGACTGAGGGAAGACTATTTTGAGGAACTTGATTCTCAGGTTAAACCCGATGGTTCGCATAAGCTCATCATCGATAAACTACCCCTGAATATAACTGACGCCGGTTTGATCCATCGAGTTTTCCCGGATTCCAGATTCATCCTGGCATTACGGCATCCGTGCGACTGTGTGCTGAGTTGTTTCATGCAAAACTTTCAATTGAACGATGCAATGGCTAATTTCCTGACCTTGCAGCAATCTGCCCGATTATATGATGCCGTTATGAGTCTGTGGGTTTATTACAATAACACTCTGGATCTGGATGTTGGCATTTTAAAATATGAAGATATAGTGCAGGACCTGCAAGGTACAGCGGAACCGCTGCTGAACTTTCTAGGCCTGGACTGGCATGATAATTTACTAAACTATCAGCAGACGGCGTTGTCTCGGGGGATGATAAAGACTCCAAGCTATAATCAGGTGACACAAGGCCTATACACACAAGCAATCGGTCGATGGAAAAATTATCAAGATCAGATCAAAGAAATAACGCCACTACTTGAGCCATGGGCCAAAAGATTTGGATATTCAACTGAACTTTGAGTTTGCCAGCCGCATCAATAATCAAACCCGCAGGGATGGCTCGCCCTGCGGGCCGCCATGCGGCGGGTTTGTTTATGGCTGGCGGACTAGGATGACTCGCGCTGCGCGCTCGCCCTGCGGGCCGCCATCGCTGCGCGACGACGTTCTAATTCGCTGCGCTCATTAGTCGAACCCGAGGTTCTCATCCCGGTCCGCCTAAACAAAACCCGCCATGCGGCGGGTCTGGTTTATGGCTGGCGGACTAGGATTCGAACCTAGATTAGTGGAGTCAGAGTCCACTGTCCTGCCGTTAGACGATCCGCCAAAAAGCGGCTTAACGTTTGGAGAACTGCGGTGCGCGACGTGCCTTGTGCAGACCCACCTTCTTGCGCTCCACCTTGCGGGCATCGCGCGTCACGAAGCCAGCTCGTCTCAGGACGGGACGCAGTTCACTATCGTATTCAATTAGTGCGCGGGTGATACCATGCCGAATAGCACCGGCCTGACCACTCATGCCGCCACCCTTCACGGTAACAGTAATATCAAAATCAGCCAGCATGTTGGATGTATCCAGCGGCTGGCGCACAATCATACGTGCGGTTTCACGACCGAAGTAGATATCAAGAGGGCGCTTGTTAACAACGATGTCGCCTTTACCCTTGCGCAGGAAGACCCGTGCGGTGGAAGTTTTACGGCGTCCGGTACTGTAGTAGGTATCGCTCATGCTGTAATTCCTGTTGCTGACGTAATTCCGCGTCAAACGATTCGTTTAAGAAGGTTAGCTGATTAAAAATTCAGTGGCTTCGGCTGCTGTGCTGCATGCTGATGATCCGGTCCGCCGTAAACCTTCAATTTGCGAAACATCGCACGACCCAGCGGGTTTTTGGGCAGCATACCCTTGACGGCCAGCTCGATGACCCTGCCCGGCGCCTTTTCCTGCATCTTTTCAAAACTGGCGGACTTGAGGCTGCCGATGTAACCGGTGTGATGATAGTAGATCTTGTCCGTTGCCTTGCGACCGGTGACATGCACCTTGTCGGCGTTCACCACGACAATGTAATCACCGGTATCGACATGGGGCGTATAGATAGGTTTGTGCTTGCCACGCAGGCGGCGAGCAATCTCGGTAGCCAGCCTGCCCAATGTTTTGCCTGTTGCATCAACGACATACCAGTCGCGATTCACTTCGTGCGCTTTTGCGGAAAATGTTTTCATCAGTTTTAGCTCAGGGTCATGCCAAATCAAAGAGCGGGGATGTTACAAAAGTAGCCAGTAACTTACAAGGTTTCCCTTGTTAAAGGCATCATCTATAAGCCTGGTGCATTCCTGCAGGCAAAAAAAAAGCGCGGACCAATGTGGCCGCGCTTAATAAACCTCCTTGGGGGGAGGTGGAGGAGCGCTGACCGACCAAATAGGGGGGCAGGCCAATCAGCGTGTTAGTATCTTCTAATATACTGTCCTTCTTGTCAAGCCCTAATGAGACGATGGACCGCAGATAGTCGTGAAATCTGCTAAGTGTCTGATAATATTACTCAATCGAGAAAATAAATACTTATTTAACAATATCAATTGCTTACAGGTATTCACCTGATGTGCTAGATTTTCAGCCGATCCACGACGCGCCCGTTCTTCAGGTGTTCCTCGATGATCTCGTCGAGATCCTCGCGATCGACATAACTGTACCAGACCGATTCCGGGTACACGACCATCACGGGTCCTTCAGCACAGCGATCCAGACATCCCGCAGTATTGATCCTGACGCCACCCTCGCCGGTCAGTCCCTGTTCCTTGCAACGCTGCTTCGCATAGTCACGCATACCCCGCGAATCGAATCGTTGACAGCAATCACTGCCATCCTCGCGAAGGTTGGTACAGAAAAAAACATGATAGGTGTAATAAGACATATCCCAGATGATTCATCGCAGACGTTGTTTCAGGATCATGCTATCTTAAACCCATGCAAGAACGTAAACAGACTTTTATTGACCGGTTGATTACGCATACCGACCAGGCACTGCGGACCGTATTTGGCGAACCCGTTGGCTCGGGCCGGGAGAACCCGGCAGAACCGCTTGTGGAACAGGGACTCTCCACAGTCGAGAAGGCCAAAAGTATCCGCCTGATGCGGGTCAACCATGCAGGTGAGGTGTGCGCCCAGGCGCTTTACCAGGGTCAGGCACTGACCGCCCATCGCCATGAAACACGCCAGCAAATGAAGCAGGCAGCAATTGAAGAGAATGACCACCTCGCCTGGTGCCGGCAACGCATCAGCGAACTGGGTGGCCACACCAGCCTGCTTAACCCGGTATGGTATACCGGCTCACTCGCCATCGGCGCAGCCTCGGGGCTACTGGGAGACAAGTGGAGTCTGGGGTTCCTTGCCGAGACCGAGAACCAGGTAGTCAAACACATTGAAGGCCACCTGCAGCAACTGCCTGCAGGCGATGGCAAGTCTCATGCCATCCTGGAACAAATGAAGACTGACGAGGCCAGGCATAAAGCCAGCGCACTGAATGCAGGCGGCAGCGCCCTGCCCGACCCGGTTAAAAAGATGATGACACTCGTATCCAGGGTAATGACGTCGACAGCTTCACGGATCTAGGCGCCACGACCACCCCGAACTGCGCTACATATTGCGCCCGTAAAACATCTCCAGCATCTCCTCCCTGACCTGTGCCCGTATCTTGCGCTGCTCGGCGTCGGAGAGCGCCTCCTTGCCGACACCAAACAGATAATCATCCAGATCGATCTCCTTCAGCATCATCTTGGTATGGAACATGTTCTCCTGATACACATTGACGTCAATCATCTGGTATTGCTGACGTGTATCGTGAGACAGGAAATCCTGTATCGAGTCTATCTTGTGGTCGATGAAATGCTTCCCGCCACGCACATCGCGCGTAAAACCACGTACACGGTAGTCAAGGATGACAATATCCGATTCAAACGTGTGTATCAGATAGTTTAATGCCTTCAGGGGTGAAACCCGGCCACAGGTCGAGACATCGATATCGACCCGGAATGTACTGATCCCGTGGTCAGGGTGACTTTCAGGGTAGGTATGCACGGTGATATGACTCTTGTCCAGGTGCGACACTACCGCCTCCGGCAACGGCCCCGGCGCCTTGGTATTTGACAGCAGCTCCGAGGCCAGCGGCTCTTCTGAAATCAACATGGTGACGCTGGCGCCCTGCGGATCATAGTCCTGGCGCGCCGTGTTCAGAATATTCGCACCGATAATATTGGCCACGTCATTCAGAATATCTGTCAGGCGGTCGGCATTATATGCCTCGTCAATATATTCTATGTATTCACTGCGATGTGCGGCCTGTTGCGCAAAAGCAATATCGTAAATATTAAAACTGAGCGTCTTCGTCAGGTTATTGAAGCCGTGTAATTTAAGTTTCCGCATTATTGACTATCCAGACAGCAACCACCCTTTGCGATTACATCAATCAGCAATGGGCGGATGGTAGATAAGCTGCACTACAGTGCCTTCCGGATCTGCACAGTAAAAACTTCGCGCACCATCACGATGAGTCCGTGGAACCGCCCTGATAACGACACCGCTGGCCTTGAGGAACTCATACCAGTCATCGACCTGCACCTTACTGGCGATAAACACACCCAGGTGGTCCAGTCGCTGCCCTGTTGCCGCGGCATTGAAATCGACAACCCGATGCAGTGCCAGGTTGTCATTACCGCTCGTTAAATACACGTTGTCTGCATCCGGACGCCACTCAACCGCCATGCCAAGCAATTCAACATAGAACCGTTCACAGCCCTCAAGGTCACTGACGTTGAGGGCAACATGCCGCATGCCCAGCGTATTTCCCGGCCGTCGCACTACCCGGCCCCGCTACCTGAATCCACGATCTCGTAGTCATGCGTGATGGTTGCCGTCTTGCCCAGCATGATCGATGCGGAACAGTATTTTTCTGCAGAAAGCTCCACGGCGCGGGCAACCTGCCTGTCAGACAACCCGTGACCGGTTACTGCAAAATGCACGTGGATCCGGGTGAACACCTTCGGATCTGTATCAGCACGTTCCGCCTCTATATCCAGTACACAGTCGCTGACCTGCTGTCGCGCTTTCCTCAGTATCAGCACCACATCGAACGCCGTACAACCGCCCATCCCGAGCAACAGCATCTCCATGGGACGAACACCTAGATCACGTCCACCCGACCCGGGAGCCCCGTCCATTACAACCGAATGACCGCTGCCGGACTCCCCGACAAATGTCATTGCTTCAACCCATTTAACGCGCGCTTTCATTAATACACCCAACCCTTGAAAAACGTGAATCCTATCACAGTTCAAAGCATCTATTTGAGGCGTTGCAGCAGCACTAAAGCAATTGCCGGACTACCCGATAAAGAGACATGCAAGCACTTCCACTGACATTCGAAGCAAATAGCACACCGGTACCACCGGGCACTGTAAACCCCTGCGTCGGGCGATTCCTTGAACAGTGCCACCGTCGCAAATATCCGAACAAGAGCGTCATTATATACGCAGGCGATCAACCGGATGTTCTCTACTACATCATCAGCGGCTCGGTCAGTGTACTGATCGAGGATGAGGATGGCCACGAGATCGTACTCGCCTATATCAATGCCGGCGGTTTCTTTGGCGAAATGGGTCTGTTCGGCGAGAGTCCCAATCGCAGCGCATGGATACGTACCCGTATAGAATGCGAGGTAGCCGAAATCAGTTATCCGCGTTTCCGTACACTCGCGAAGGAAGACCCTGACATCCTGCTGGAACTGACGGCACAGCTGGCAACCCGCCTGCGCAAGACCAGCCGCAAAGTCAGCAACCTTGCCTTTCTCGACGTCACCGGACGTATCGCCCATACCCTGCTGGAATTATGCAAGGAACCGGATGCGATGACCCACCCGGACGGCATGCAAATCAGGATTACCCGCCAGGAAATAGGACGCATTGTAGGCTGCTCCCGCGAGATGGCCGGCCGGGTACTCAAGTCACTCGGCGAACAGGGGCATATCTCGGTAAAGGGTAAAACGATTGTTGTATTCGGAACGCGCTAGAGCCGCGCCCCCTGCATCACCCTAGGCAAACAGTTCTGCAAGCCGCTCGCCAGGCTCAGGCGCCTTCATAAACGCCTCGCCTACCAGGAATGCATTCACCCCACGCGATCTCATCAGGACAACGTCCTCGACCGTGTGTATGCCACTCTCCGTTACCACAATACGGTCTTCAGGAATCTGTTCCAGCAAATCCAGCGTCACATCCAGACTCGTTTCAAAAGAACGCAGATCGCGGTTGTTTATACCCAGCAAGGGTGCCGGTACCGCCAGTGCACGCTGCAGCTCCTCCGCATCATGCACCTCTACCAGCGCATCCATGCCAAGATGGTGCGTCAACTGCAACAGCTCCAGTATCATGGCATCACTCAATGCCGCCACGATCAGCAGTACCGCGTCAGCACCCAGCACCCGCGCCTCATAGATCTGATACGGGTCAACAATAAAATCCTTGCGTAGCACCGGCAGACTACAGGCAGCACGCGCCTGTTGCAGGTAGGCATCTGCACCCTTGAAAAAATCAACATCCGTCAGGACAGACAGGCAGGCCGCCCCGCCTTTCTCGTAACTCGTGGCTATCTGTCCGGGATCAAAGTCCTCGCGCAAGATTCCCCGACTTGGCGACGCCTTTTTTATCTCGGCAATGACAGCAGCCTGCCCGGCCTGCAGCTTGTCCTGCAGATGCTGTATAAATCCGCGGGGTGCGACCGCCCCCGCGACACGCTGACCAAGTTCTTCAATGCCTGTCTTGCGAATACGCTCGTCAATCTCCTCGACCTTGCGTGCAAGAATACGTTTAAGGATATCCGGCGTGTCACTCATGGTGTCAGACCGTATTGGATAGATTAATCAATGCAGCAAAGGTCTGTTTCGCCCTGCCGCTCGCGATCACCTCACTGGCCAGATCGACGCCCTGCTGCAGCGTCACCGTCAGGTCGGCGGCATATATCGCCGCGCCGGCATTCAGACATACGATGTCACGGGCAGGACCCGGCCGGTTATCGAAAACTGCCTCGATCATTGCCAGACTCTGCGCGGCATCTTCAACGGCAAGACCATCAAGACTGGCGCGCTGCATACCGAACTCCTCTGGCGTAACGCTATACGTTGATATTTCTCCGCCCCTGAGTTCCGCAACCCGTGTCGCTGCAGCAATGCTGATCTCATCGAGGCCGTCGTCGGCATGCACGACAAGTACATGCTGACTGCCCAGTTGCCTGAGCACCTGCGCCAGCGGTTCAACCCAGTCCGGGCTGAACACACCGAGCACCTGGTTCGGCGCACCGGCAGGATTGGTCAATGGACCCAGCAGGTTGAACAGGGTCCGCACCCGCATTTCCCGGCGCGGGCCGATGGCATGCTTCATGGCACTGTGATGCTGCGGCGCAAACAGGAAGCCGACACCCACCTGATCGATACAGGCAGCCACCTGTGCCGGATCAAGATCCAGCTTCACACCCGCCGCCTCCAGTACATCGGCACTGCCGGAACTGCTGGAAACAGAGCGATTGCCATGCTTTGCCACACGCCCCCCGGCAGCAGCGGTGACAATGGCACTCGCCGTAGAGATATTAAAGGTACTGGCACCGTCACCGCCGGTCCCACAGGTATCCACCAGGTGCGGCCCGGAAACATCGACGGCAGTGGCGAGTTCACGCATGACCCTGGCAGCCGCCGCGATTTCATCGACGGTCTCGCCCTTCATACGCAAACCGACCAGGAACCCCCCGATCTGCGCAGGCGTCGCCGCACCGGTCATGATCGAGCGCATCACCATTTCCATCTCGCCGCTGCTCAGGTCACGGCGATCGATGACGGCTGCGATGGCTGTTGTAATATCCATTGTTATATTCCTGTAGTGATCAAGCGACCATTCTGAAAAGCAACACTGTGTGAACTCACGTCAGATTCAGAAAATTGCGCAACAGGTCATGTCCGCAACCGGTCAGTATGGACTCCGGATGAAACTGCACGCCCTCTACCGCCAGCGTCTTGTGTCGCACACCCATAATTTCATCCATCACTCCGTCATCAGTCGTCGTCCACGCCGTTACCTCAAGGCACTCCGGCAAAGACGCCTGTTCGATCACCAGTGAATGATAGCGCGTCGCCTCAAAGGGATTTGGCAGGCCATTAAACACGCCCCTGTCACTATGGGAAATCATGGAGGTCTTGCCATGCATGATCGCGCGCGCATGCACGATGCGACCACCAAATGCCTGACCAATACTCTGATGACCTAGGCACACGCCCAGAACAGGCACGCGACCGGCGAATTGCTTTATGGTATCGATGGAAACACCGGCTTCGTTCGGTGTACAGGGACCGGGGGAGATGACGATCTTCGCCGGATTCATGTCCTCTATTTCCTGCAGGGTAATCCGGTCATTACGGTGCACACGCACATCCGCGCCAAGTTCTCCCAGATACTGCACGAGGTTGTAGGTAAACGAGTCATAGTTATCGATCATCAGGAGCATGCTCAATGCCTCCCTTCGAGTCCGCGACAGGCCATGGCCACGGCACGGAAAATTGCGCGGCCCTTGTTCATGGTCTCGTCCCACTCATTGGCAGGTACCGAGTCCGCGACAATTCCGGCACCGGCCTGAATATGCAGAAATCCATCCTTGATGACAGCGGTACGAATCGCGATCGCCGTGTCCATATTGCCCGACCATGACAGATACCCCACTGCACCGGCATAGACACCCCGCTTGACCGGCTCCAGTTCATCTATTATTTCCATGGCACGAATCTTCGGCGCACCACTCACGGTACCGGCCGGGAAGGTCGCCCGCAGTACATCAATAGCGCTCATTCCCGGTTGAATGCGGCCAATGACATTTGAGACGATGTGCATGACATGCGAGTAACGCTCGATGACCATTCTCTCTGTCAACTCGACACTACCGACCTTGCTGACCCGTCCGACATCGTTACGCCCGAGATCGATCAGCATCAAGTGCTCGGCCAGTTCTTTCGGATCGGCCAGCAAATCGAACTCCAGCAGCCTGTCTTCTGCCTCATCCTTGCCACGTGGCCGGGTACCGGCAATCGGTCTTACCGTCACCACATCATCCTCGAGGTGTACCAGTATCTCGGGCGAAGACCCGACGACCTGGAAATCACCCAGGTTAAGGTAGTACATATAGGGTGACGGATTCAGATTACGCAGGGCACGGTACAGATCCAGCGGTGGTGCCGTGTACGGCACCGACATACGCTGTGACAGCACCACCTGCATGGCATCGCCTTCTACTATGTAATCCTTGATTCTGTCGACTGCCGTTTCAAAGCCTTCACGTGTAAAACCGGAAACGAAATCGGCTTCCTCGACCGTCTCGTCTCCGCCAACATGCGTCTCGTAACCGGATGCTACTGACCGTAACCGGGTTTCCAGCTGATCGAGCCGCGCCTGCCCCCTTGACCAGGCATCGTCCGCTTCGGGATCAACGTGCACGATTAATTGCAGGGTACCCGCGAGATTATCGAAGACCAGTAACTCATCCGACACCATCAGCAGGATATCCGGACAACCGATCAGATCCGGCTTGTCGAACGCCGCCAGGCGCGGTTCTATATAGCGCACGGTGTCATAACCGAAATACCCGACCAGGCCACCGTTAAACCGCGGCAAATCCGGCAACTCGGGAGCCCGGTAGCGCGACTGAAAGGTCTCTATCCAGTCCAGCGGGTCATCACTGCGGGTCGACTCAATCACGACCTCGTCCTGCAGCAGCGTGACATCATGATCATGGATGCACAATACCGTTGAACACGGCAGCCCGATAATGGAGTAACGCCCCCATTTTTCTCCACCATGGACAGATTCAAACAGGTAGGAATAGGGCTGGTCAGCCAGCTTTATAAAGGTACTGACGGGGGTGTCGAGGTCGGCAAGCACCACACGACTGACAGGAATGCGATTGTAGCCCTGGCTGGCCAGGGCCTTGAATTGTTCAGGTGTCATCTGACTCACTTTTGAGAAAACCGGGTTGCACAAGGCAGCAAATCGAACAGCAGGCAGTGTGCCGCCATCGACTGCTGACCAGGTGCTGCGTCAGTTTCAACTCGCCAGTGAATTGTATTTTCTTCAAACGGCCTGTTCCAGTAACGGAATGATTTCTGTCAGGGTGTCGATCACGGCATCCGGTGCTGACTCGCGTATGTCGACACCGTGATTGTACCCGTAACTCATGCAAACAATCTGGAACCCGGCTGCCCGTGCAGCTGCCACATCACTTACAGAGTCCCCGATCATCAGGGCAGCGGCCGGTTCACAGCCAAGTAATTCCGCGGCATGCAGTAACGGCGCCGGATCCGGCTTCTTTTTCGTTAATGTATCACCGCTGATGACAACAGAGAAATCATCATAGACAACGAGGTCCTTTAACAGCGGCTCGGTAAACTGTGCCGCCTTGTTGGTCACGCAGCCAAGGCGGTAATTTTTTGCTTTCAGCCAATCGAGTCCGTCGCGGACACCGGGATAGAGACAGGAACGCTTCGAGGTGTTCTCTGCGTATAGCTCGAGAAATATCGGGTAGGCACGTTCGAAATCAGCCTCATCCGGCTCACCTTTCAGTGTTCCGGTCAAGGCGCGTCTCACCAGCCGCTCGACACCGTTACCCACCCAGTCGCGAACCCGCGCTTCACCGCAGACTTCACGTCCGAGCGCCTTCATCATCTCATCCACACAAAAAGCGAGATCCGGTACGCTGTCAACCAGCGTACCGTCCACATCAATCAGAATCATTGCCGGCTTGCGCATCATGTCAAGTTCAGGCAACAGCCCTGGCGATCTCGGCACGCATGGAGTCGATGGTCGCCTTGTAGTCCCCTGCACCGAAGATCGCGGATCCTGCAACAAAGGTATCCGCACCGGCGGCGGCAATTTCACCAATATTGTCCACCTTGACCCCGCCGTCGATCTCCAGCCGTATAGCGTGCCCACTGTCATCAATAATCCTGCGTGCCTCACGTAACTTGACCAGCGCCTCGGGAATAAAACTTTGTCCGCCAAAACCCGGGTTGACCGACATCAGCAGGATCATGTCGACCTTGTCGATCACATGCTTCAGGTAATCCAGCGGCGTTGCAGGATTGAATACCAGGCCGGATTTACAACCGTTTTCACGTATCAGCATCAACGAACGGTCGATGTGCTCACTGGCCTCCGGGTGAAAGGTTATGTACGTCGCACCGGCCTTGGCGAAATCAGGAATAATCCGGTCCACCGGCTTCACCATCAGGTGCACGTCAATATCAGCAGTGACGCCGTGATTGCGCAGTGCCTCGCACACCAGCGGGCCAATCGTCAGGTTGGGTACATAATGGTTGTCCATGACATCGAAATGTACGATATCTGCACCGGCATCCAGCACCTGTGTAACTTCTTCTCCCAGACGGGCAAAATCCGCTGACAGTATGGATGGTGCAATCTTGTAATCAGCCATGTTGTTGTCCTCACTCGGAATTTCAAAGGTGTATGCGTAAATTTTGAAGGCGCACTTTAACCCAACAGGCCGAATTTTTCAGCATATCGGGTGCAGAAAGTCGCTAAATAAATACGCTGCCCTGCCTGGACTTCATTCCAGCCGGCAGGCCCGGGGGCACACCACCGGCAACCCTGCTTTCTTATTAAATGCAAACAGTTACAGGTCATTCTCAAAACCGGCCTGAGAACAGATGCAGCACACTCGCCACAACACAGCGGAAAACAGGGTATAACTGACAGCAAGCGGCAACCTGCAACGCCCACAATGCCCAGCAGTCAATCTCGAAAATAAGCTAATACTGAACTGCTTGCCAAGCATGGATGCAAGTTTTATAAATGGCGCTATGGCATTCAATTATCACGGCATCATTGTCCTGCTTGTTCCGCATAAACCGGCAATCTGACACAAGGGAGAAATTGAAATGGCAAAAAAATATCAACCCCGCATCGGCGACTGGTACCGATCCATCAACGGAGACAAATTCGAAATTGTGGCACTCGATGAGGATGTTGACACCATGGAGATCCAGCATTTTGACGGCGCCGTTGAGGAAGTCGATTTTGACAGCTGGAATGAAATGGAGGTCATCCCGATTGAACCGCCGGAGGACTGGTCAGGTTCCCTGGACATCGAACGCGAGGATTATGGTGTTGACCTTGAACTGACGTCCCCCAATGACCACATCAATCCGCTGGACGAGGTTGACTAGCCATACCCCACCTCGAAGTCAGGAGTAAACAGGTCTTGATCAGCGCAGATTAAATAGCGCTTAACCGCCCCTGCCCGCTGCCGATAGCCTTTTTAAGGCAACCCGGGAGAGGCATCATGGCAGTTATTTATGAAATCGAGAATGGCACAATCGTGTCGGAAAACAGCGGCATTACCACCATTAAAAACCATGACCGGCTGCGCGAATACGGTGCTGCCCTGCAACCGCTTGAGACACCAACAGCAACCACCAGGCCCGGACCCTGTGACGAGTATATGAGCATCATCCGGGAATTGCTTAAAGACCTCTGAGTTCACTCCCCGACACGCAACAGTAAACCGCGCTGACGCGTACTGTTAAATGCAAGCAGGAATGCACCCGCACCCAGCATAATATAAAGCACATTCAATGCGGCGGCCTGCCCGCTGACGGCCTGCACCTCAATGGCCGGGTTACTTTTCATCTCAGCCACCGTGTGCGGGCAAATCACTGTGCAACACCACGACCGCACCGGCATCAACCATCACAGAAACAGGCGTGAGCCGGTCCCCGGCACAGGGACCTGCAATACAGTGACCATCATTGAGGCGAAACAGGGCAGCGTGTGTTGCGCACTGGATGTAATCCTTGTCGAGACTCAGGAACTGGTCCGGCAGCCAGTCAAGGGGACCGCCCGTATGCGGACAGCTATTCAGATAGCCGAAAACCTGTCTCCCCTGCCGCACAATAAATACGTCGTGCACCTGTTCATTCACGCATATTGCCAGCCCCCGGCTGCCGGGATCATGCAACTCATCAAGATGGCAGACAACTGTGCGGCCGGCCGATGTCATCGACATGTTGGCCGAGTATCGGTCGCCGCTGACAGGCACATGGAATGATCAGGAAATCCAGACATACTCGCAGACTACGGGCGCCTGCCGTTTTGTCAACCACTGGCAACAGTCAGCCGCTAGCCGAACAGGTGTATCGTGAGGTATCAGTGCTCACGTACAACGCGGAAGCCGATGTTATCGAGGCGCGTGTCCTGGTCATACTGGCTGCGCTTGGCGCTGCGCAGTGAATCAAGTGGGCTGGTATAGGCGCCACCACGTACAACCCGCATGACACATTCAGGGAATTGCCAGGCGCCACCATCTGCCGGGGCACCGTGGTAGCTGCCATGATAGCAATCCGCCGTCCATTCCTGGACATTACCGGTCACGTCATGCAGGCCGAAGTCATTGGCTCCAAAGCTGCCCACGGGGGCCGTACGTTTACTGTCCCACTTACTGCCACAGTTAAAACAATTTGCATGCGGCGTGTCGCCCCCGCCATTCCACCAGAATTTGGTATCAACACCGGCGCGCGCCACATATTCCCATTCGGCTTCCGTTGGCAGACGATATGTATTTACGGTCTGCTCCGAGAGCCAACGGGCATATGCACGCGCATCCTCCCATGAAACATTGATCACCGGGCGATCACCGCGCCCCCAGGACTCATCGTAGGGCAGACGACGACCGCTCGCACGTGCAAACCGGTCATATTCCGCAAAGGTTACCTCAAATTTGCTGACAGAAAACGCAGATAGACTTACTTGGTGCCGGGGCCCTTCGTCAAAATTCAGGGAGTTCCCGCTACTACCCATCTCATAGCTGCCGGCCGGCAGTTCAACCATTACCGGCCCCTGACCACCAATTCGCAGGTTCTCACGGAATGATCGGCCTGCAATCACGGGGGCCTGCTGCTCTACGCGTACAACCTCATCAACCCGTGGATCGGGCTGTGCCAAAGCAGGCTCCAAATCGGGCGCAACATCCTCAACAGTCGACGCTGACGTCTCGATTTCTTCTTCAACCGGCAACACGGGCTGTTGCACTTCAGCAGCGGGGGAGTCACTGCCGACCGCCTTAACGGCTTCAGACTCCAACTCCGATTCCGGTTCCGCAGCGACAGGTATTTGTTGCAACACGTTATCACCGGTCACCGGTAATTCTGTGCCGAAAAGAATCCAGCCAGCCAGCACACACGCAACAACTGCACACAACCCGATTGCAGCGCCCGGCCAGCGACGCTGCCTGTCATCACGCTTGCCACCTACCAGGGAATGCGGCTCTTCACCACGTTCCTGCCCCAACGAAGTCACCGCTGTCGCGGCCTGCTGGTTTATCTGCTCCGGCCCCGGGTGCCCGGAAGTCGTTATCACCTTGTCGAGTGACGGCACATGTAATGGCTCGCTTTCCACCTCACCGGAATCCAGTTGCTGCCGGAGTGCATCACGCTCCTCCTGGATATGTACGCGGGCCGCTTCCGCCTCAGCCCGCAAGCGTAGAGCGATCCCAATATTTTTTTTGCTTTCATTTAACTCGTGACGCAATTTTGCGGGATCTTCAACCTGATCACCCACCTCCATAAGTCCACGTGCGACCTCGACCTCACCACGCAGCGCATTCATCCGTTCACGCAGTGACTGCTGCTCCTCGAGTGCTGCATCCCGTTCTTCCGAGTACTGCTTGAGCTGTGATTCAAGCTGTGAAATGGTCGCCAGCGCCTGCTCGTTCTGCTCTTCCATCAAGTCGACTTCGACCTTCCTGCGCTCTTTTTCCTGATGCGCAAACTCGGCAATTTCCTCGTGCGCCTTTTTCAGTTCCTGCTGAAGCCTGTTCGCCAGGTCTTCGGTTTCTACATGCGCCGCAAGCAGCTCGCGCACGCGCTCCTGCTCCTCCTGCCTTGCGGCATCGCGGGCCTGTTCAATAGCACCGTCGTGATTTGTCAGCCTCGTTTCATGCTCTGCCGCAATTAAAGCCAGTTGCTCCTTCAATTCGCGCTGACGGGCTGCCATCTCGGAGCGTTCCTCTGCCCGCTCCTGCCGTTCTGCGTGCAGCTGATCCCGCAAGTTATCGACGTCTTCCCGTGCACTTACGTGGTCTTTTTTATGGTCCGACGTCTGTTGCTCCGCCTGTTTTCGCAACCTGTCAATTTGCCCCTGCAGCTCTTTTTCATTGTCATTTTTCCGCATCAGGTCTTCATGCGCCTTCTGTACAGACTCCTTGTGCTCCTCCTCAAGCGCCTTCGCCCGTTCTTCCTGTTGCTCCAGCTGTAATCGCAGCTCATTCATCTGCTGCTGGAATAATTCACGTTCTTGCTGAATCGTTTCGTGCTCTGCCCCCTGCGAAGTCAGCTGTTCCTGCAGCGAGTGAATCCAGGCATCTTTTTCTTCGCTCGACTGTTCAACGGATCTTGTCTTTTCCCGGGCTTCCTGCAATTGCGCCTGCAATTGCTGTTGTTGCTCATTCAAGGTACATGCCTGCGAATCCGCCTCCTGCCTCAGGGACGCTATCTCGTTTTCCATATGCTGGTTTTGCGCTTCGCTTTCGGTTTTTTGCTGTTGTAGCTGTTCACGCTCCGCCAACACTGCCTGCAGCTCATCTGCCTGTCTGGACTGCTCCTGCTTGAGTTCAGCCTTCCTGATCCCAAGGTGTTCAATCTTTTCGTTTGCCTTGTCGAGCTGTGCCTTCAGTTCTGCCTCGAGTGCAGACTTGTCCTCGCTGGATTGCAACTCAGCCAGCCTCAATTGCTCGTGAAGAGCGCCTGCGGCCTGTTGCTCCTTATCCAGTGCTTGCTGCAAGGCAACCCGCTCAACATCCCATTCCGACTGCTGCCGCTGCACGGCTTCTTCTGACGCCTGCCTGTCTGCCAGCAGGTTGTCCAGTTGTTCCCTGTTTTCATCCCGTTGCGCACCGGAATCACGTAACTCGGTGCGCAATATCTCGTTATCCCGCTGCAGCGCCTGCAACGACCCGGTCGCGGCAACCCGGTCTGCTGACGCCTCCTTTAACTGCGCCTGTTGCTGATCCAGTGCTTCCTGCAGTTCAGTGTGCTGTTTCTGCAGCAACTGCATTTCACTGCTTGCATCAGCCTCTTTCGCATAGAACTCACCCAGCTTCTCGCCGGATTCCCCCAGCTCACCACGCAGCAGTTCCAGCTGTTCTGTCTGACGTTCTTCAGACATCCGGACTGTCTGCAGTTGTGTGGTTAGCGCCTCATTCTCGGCACGCAACTCATCCAGGAGTGATGCGATATCCTCTGCCCCTTGAGGCGCCAGAACGTCTTCAGCGGTTCCTGATTCCACTGGCTCCACATGATCACCCGCCACGATACCGGCATCAGCGCCGGTTTCTCCGCAGGGCTCTTGGATCCCACCATCAAAATCGATAACCTCTGCCAGTGCATCAACGGAGTCTGTTGTAGCCTCCATAACCCCGGACTCGACGGCATCGCTTGCTGTATCCGGGATGCCTCCCTCCAGTACGTATACATCAAACCCCTTGTGACTCAACAGGAAACCGGCAGACTCACTGCGTCGCCCGGTGTCACAGCAAATAATGTACTTTGCATTAAATACCAGTTCTGAGAGCTCATCCCGCAAGCGAGACAACGGAATGTTGACGCTGTCCTCAAAGGCACCTATTGCATATTCATCCACTGTTCTGACATCCACCCAGACGGCGCCGTCCTCGACCATGGCTGCTGCCTGTTCGTACTCCACCCTTTTGACCAGCTGTTTCTTCAGCAACTCGACAAAGTCTTGCTTCGCCAGGCGCATCAGAATTCCGTCAGTCAACATTGTCACCGTGGCGTTACGCTCTATATCAGACACCAGCGCATCCTCACCAAAGGAATCGCCTTCACCCAGTTCAGCCAACACGTGTTCTTCTCCATCAGGAGAATCCTGTCGGGTCACCGCGCAACGACCTTCGTGTATGGTGTAGAAATAATCGCCGCTTTCTCCCTGGCGAATGATCGCATTGCCTGCCTCTACCTGTAGCGGCTCCATCTTGATAAGCAGGCTCTGGATCATCGCAGGCGGTATCTTTATAAATGCTTCAGACTGCAGAATGCGCGTCATCCAGTCTTTATCCGTTTCTGCACCAATTTCAACCACTTCGGCGATACTGGACTGGTCCCAGGTTAAAAAGACATCGAGCAAGCCGGAGTCGATCTTCGCGATCACAACCTTTTTAACGGCCCTTGCCGACAGGATGCGCGGCTGCAGATTGGCGATTGGGTAGCGGCTTGCATCTGAACCGGCCTTCACTTCGCCGGTGACCTTCCTGAAACCGTTGATCAGGTTAATCTTGCCTTCCAGCAGAAAGATTGACTGGTTGTCCCTGTCACCCTTGCGAAACAGATATTGCCCGGCCAGCACTTCCTCGATGACAATTTTCTCCGACACTTCCCTGAAGCGTTCGGCAGACAGGGCATTCAGAGGCACCAGCTCTTGCAGGAGCTTTCTATCTACCGTTAATTCTTTGGCTGCGCGCATACTCACCAGTCCGGACTTCAGAGGTCGTTGTTATTCATTACCCCGCTCACGGGGCTCCGCTACGACAGTGTGCCGCACCCTGTTTATCGGCTAAAACTGCTTGAAATTTAGGGGGCTGACTATGAGAACAACGGCGCACAGCTGAACGCAGGACACATCAGTGGAAGGGGCTTCGTACCGCATTGGCAGCGGTCATTCCATTACCCGCAACAGGCTGGCGGCAACGAGTGGTGAATAACAGCAAGCCATAATGCATCCCGCAAAAAAAATATATTTCTTCTTTATTACAACAACTTGCATTACCCATGTGCTGTAACGCCCGCTACGTCCCGGTCAACCGACGCCGCATTACAAGGACGCACAAGCCACCTGCCCGCTGTCGTCGCTACCGCCAGCAAAGTTACCGGCATCAATGCTGGCTGGCTGTAACCACCAACCCCTGCAGGTCACCATCACGAGCCGATGACCTGTCAGTCAGCGACTGACACCACAGCTCCGATCTGCTGAACAGATACATGCAGCCGTCTTCCGGACACGCTGAAGTACTGCAATAGAAGGTGTTTTAATAAACTAAAACGCTTTAACATTTTTATTATTGTGCTATCTTACGCGTGCTATCAATCTCACCATCTGAAGAGGAGCGACAACGAATGGCTGTAAAAAAGAAAGCGACCACCAAAAAGAAGACCGCCGCAAAGGCAGCAATCAAACCAACAACCAAGTCTGAAACCCTCAACTACATCGCCGAAGCAACCGACCTGACCAGAAAGGACGTTGGTGCGGTTTTTGATGCGCTATCGGCGCTTATCAAGCGCGACCTCAAGGGCAGGGGGAGACCCGGTGTATACACGGTTCCCGGTCTGATGAAGGTCAAGGTCGTTCGTAAACCGGCCACCAGGGCGCGCAAGGGTACGAACCCGTTCACCGGCGAAGAAATGATGTTCAAGGCAAAGCCGGCTCGCAACGTAGTCAAGGTACTGCCCTTGAAAGGCCTGAAGGAAATGGTCTGATCCAGTACACGTTAAACGGGTACACGTTAAAACGGGGCCGCAAGCGGCCCCGTTCTTGTTTCATGCTACGACTCAGCGGTCACACTGCACCGGCGGTTACTCACCACTCTCCTGCAACCGGGTTCTGATGAACTGTTTGTGCGGCACATACAGCAGATCAGCGACCTTTCTGACCAGGTGTTCTTCATGTTTATCAACATGACCATCGGCGAATGTCACTTCCCACAACAGTCTGACAATAGCCACCCTTTCTTCAAGACCGCATTCGCGGGTTATCAGGCGAGTCAGCGGATACAGCGAGGTCCTTTCATCAGCCTCTCTCTCTGCAGCATCTGCAATCTCCCGGGCATGCCCGTTTGATACAGAATAAACGCGTTCAATAATCCGCAGAATTACCTCGCGCTCGGCATCACAAACGCCGTAATCGGCACGCGCCACGTCTATCAGTAATGCGACCGTCGCCATGCGCAGCGCCTGCTCATGGTCAAGCGGCTCTTCCTGCGGGGCACCGATAGTTTTCTTCAGCAGCGACTGAATCGAGGCAAACATGAAAACAGGGCTAGTTTACGTGCCTGCCGCTCAGATACAAACCGTGGTCAAAACCTGTAAAAAACTCGTTAAGCAGGGGATGATTGACAGGTTCATTGCTGTCATCCCCTGCCAGGTTACGTTCTGCCACATAGGTCTCGTTATTTTCATCATGCACCAGCACGTGATACCAGGGTTCATCCCTGGGGGGCCGACTTTTTGCAACCTGCTCGTACCAGTCATCAGAACCGAGGAACTCCGGATCCACATCCACGACCACACCGCGGTAATCGAACAGGCGGTGCTGGATACACTGACCAATCGAGAATTTCGCCTGTTTCATTTTCAACCCCCGGGTTAGCTGCTCAGATCAATTGCGATATCTGTGAGACATGGGAAACAAGGCAAAGTTCGCCCGTCATTATCACATGCGTATAATACAGAATACCGGCAACGACCATTCCACGGAAATACCCGCGAACAGATTTCATGGACAAACCGCAAACCATCGCTGCAAACAAGGTAATCACCATGCAGTATTCACTCACCAATGCCAATGGTGTCGTGGTGCGCGAGGCCGGCGGAAAAGCGGTGAAGTACCTGCATGGAACAGGTGCACTGTTTCCCAGGCTGGAACGCGAGCTGGAATCACATTGTATCGGCGACATCGTAACGGCCAGATTATTGCCTGAAGACGCCTTCGGAAAGCGCGATGTCGAGCTATTGCACCAGATACCGCTTACTGAACTGCCACCGGGAGACACCATTGAGGTTGGTGGCCGACTCACGGCCCACGATGAAAGCGGTAATGAAATCTCCTTTACCGTGACCGGCATAGAAGATGGCATCGTCAGCCTCGATGGCAACCATCCGCTGGCGGGTCAATCGCTTGTTTTTGAAGTCGAGATCCAGGGTATCCGCGACGCCACAGCGGAAGAGATTCGTGAAGGCAAGATCGGCTAGACTTACCGCTCCATCAGGAAGCGGGTACCCTGGTAGTAGAACTGGATGTTGTCCTCGTTAATCGCTTCGACCACCGCGCCGCTCTCCAGCGTTTCATCTTCACGGTACTTCTGCAAGTCAACCAGTATAAAACGTCGCGCCGGGTCATCGTCGTAGACATGCACATCGATGTGCGGCAGAGTCAGGCCACTGCGAAACTCCAGCGGCAAGTCGTCCCAGTACGGCACCCCGCTTGAAGCCGCTGGTGCAGTTGCGGGCTCCGCCCTGGCGACCGGCTGACGGGTGTAGGCAGGTGCTGCCGTAACTGCCGGCGCCCGCCGTACGACGGGCGCGGGGCTTTGCGCCACGGGTGGCACATAGACCGGTTCTCTTGGCCGCGTGATCTGGCGCGATGGCGGCACGGCAGGGCGGCCCGCCTTCTGAACAATGCGCTCCGGCAGCTGATCGGCAACAGCAGGGGCCGAGGCTTGCGGTTGCACAAGCGCATCGTCATCGCGCCCCAGCAATACCGCCAGCAATGCACCATTGACGACCAGCAGGGCCACAACGATCCATACCCAGCGATAGTTTCGCTGCCGGCGTCGCTCACCCCAGTGTGCCGTCTCCAGATCCGGCACATCACCCAGGGTGCGTTCATGATCGGCCTTTTTCAGTGCTTCGAGAATATAGGACATGGCAAGCTCAGTATGACTGCACCGACAGCAGCGGCACCCCATCACGGCGGGACGCGGTATTTAAATGAATCATGGTGTACTTGCCAACGACGCCATCCGCTACCAGCCCGCGTTCGCGCTGGAATGCCAGGATTTCCCGTTGCAGCGCATAATCAAATTTCAGCGGGTCCTGCGCCGGTATGATTACACCCCGAGCAATCTCGAGCTGGCCGCGTATCCAGGAGACCACCGGATCGCGGTCGCCAACGCGGACAAACAAACGACCACCGGGTGGCCCCTGTAATAACAGGGTGAAATCACCATACCAGCTTTGTTCCACCTGTTCGATGGGGAGCCGGTACAATCCTTCGCCGATGAGCACTTCCGCAACCGAGTCATCAAGGTGCTGCAGCACCACCGGTACACGTTCACCGTTGGCCGCAACCAGCGACAGAATCGCGGGTCGGTCAAACTGCCGCAGGGTATTCCAGTTACCCTGCTCCTCCAGGCACAGCAGGCCATACTGTTTCGCAAAGTCACAAAAATCCGGATTGACGCTTTGCGGAAGTACCACGGACCAGAGTGCAAACAATTCTGTCCAGGCGGAGCGATAATAGGAACTGTCAGCGGCCGTCAGCAGGCTAGCCAGTGATTGCGGTTGCGCTTCTTCTTCAACCGCAGCCGCGATCAATGCCCTGGGTTGCGGCAAATCCGCTGCAGCAGCCACTGCATTGGCATTCTCGGCTGCAGATACACTGGCAGGCTCCTTCTCTATCCTGACCACTGGCTGCGTTGTGCTCCCGGGGCGCTTCCAGGGCTGATAAACACCGGCCACGGCAATGAGCAGCAATATCGACAGCACACCCAGCAATAACGGTAGCCGACTGCGACGAATCTTTTCATCGCTATCGACTGCCAGCACCTCACTGGCGGCCTTTTTCACAACCTTTACATCCACCTGGGTCTTGCCCTCGACATAGGCACCCAGCATGGAACGG
>Ga0316197_10000603_pt1 | contig 24945 bp, 27 predicted proteins | sample OudBiesiAoxic_MG_FD_204939 | JGI IMG/M metagenome (GOLD analysis project Ga0316197, IMG submission 204939) | Coastal sediment microbial communities from Oude Bieten Haven, Netherlands - site A oxic | ecosystem: Environmental > Aquatic > Marine > Coastal > Sediment | place: Netherlands... | reverse complement strand
GGCAGGTCTGCGTCGTCGGCGTTGGCGCCGGACGTTCAAAAAGCCTTTGAGGCGCGATTTTCCATGCCCATTATTGAAACCATGGGTCTGACCGAGACAGCAGCACAGATCCTGTCGAACCCATTACCGCCGGGGGTCCGCAAAATCGGCTCGCCGGGTATCGCATACGGCAACGAGGTTTGCATATTTGATGCAACGCAAAAGCCGTGCGCAACCGGGGTCGAGGGTGAGATCGCGGTGCGTGGGCCCAACGTCATGCAGGGCTATCTGAAAAACCCGAAGGCAACCAAAGAGACATTCGCGGGGAGCTGGCTGCGCACGGGTGATCTGGGCCGGATGGACGAGGACGGCTACCTTTTCGTGACGGGCCGTTTGAAAGAGCTTATCATCAAAGGAGGCGAGAATATCGCACCGCGCGAAATCGACGAAGCGCTCTATTCGCATGAAGACGTGATCGAGGCTGCCGCTTTCGGGCGACCCTGTGCCAGCTACGGTGAAACCGTCGAGGCCGCGGTAAAGGTTTGTGCAGGCTCAACCTTGTCAGCTGACCAGTTGCGCCAGCTTTGCGAAACCAAGCTGGGGCGGTTTAAAGCTCCGGACCGTGTCCATTTTCTTGATGAGCTTCCCAAGGGACCGTCTGGTAAAATCCAGCGCCGCAAATTGCTCGAACTTGTGCCCTGAGCGCTATGATTTCCGGTGGGTGTTCTGGACCGTTCTGATAGAATGGTGGCACCCCACATTTACGGAGAATGCATGCAACGCTCGGAAGTGAACGCCATTTTAAAGGCCAGCGATGCCTTTATCCGCAGTTTTGGACATATCCTGCCGCCCTTTGCCTATTGGTCGCCCGAAAAAATGCGTACACCTGCCGCGTCAGATATCCGGGCCAGAGGCTTGGGGTGGGACATCACCGACTACGGGCAGGGGCGTTTTGACGATCTGGGGCTGTTTTTGTTCACAACGCGCAATGGCACGGCGGCTGATCTGAAAAACGGGCGTGGGATGCTCTATGCGGAAAAACTCATGATTACACGCGACCGTCAGGTTTCGCCCATGCATCGCCACAACATCAAAGCCGAAGACATTATCAACCGGGGAGGCGGCGATCTGGTAATCGAGCTTTTCGCATCGGATGAAAGTGGTGGGATTGACAGGGACGCCAATGTGCATGTGCCCTGTGACGGTCTGATGCGCCAGTTCACGGCGGGTGCGCTTCTGCGTCTCAAGCCCGGAGAAAGCGTTACCTTGATGCCGGGTATTTGGCATGCTTTCTGGGCCGAACAGGGGGATTGTCTAATAGGAGAGATTTCAACGGTTAATGATGATCTGTCTGATAATGTCTTCGAAATGCCAATCGGCCGGTTTTCTGAAATGACCGAAGACGAAGACCCAGTGCACCTTCTTGTGTCTGATTATTTGCGGTAACGCGCATGTTTTGTCACGCGTGGCGCGTGTCGCCGATGGCATCGCGCGGCACCGAAACTGCCTTGAGTACCGCGTAAACCGGCGTGCCTTCGCGCAGTGACAGCGCTGTGGCCGAGCGGCGGGTAATGCGTGCAAGCAGCAGGTTTTCCCCTGCTTTCAGTTGTACAAGAACGCCCGGACCCTCGCCCATGCGCAGGGCTGCAACCGTGGCCGGCAAGATGTTCAGCGCAGAGATATCCGTAGGGCGGGTGGTCGCAATCATCACATCCTGCGCTTCGATGCGGATGCGCACCGAGGCACCAATAGGGGCGGGTACTTGTGGCAGCAGCAAAGTTTGCCCGCCTGATGTAACCTCTGTGATGCCATCTTCCATTTGCGCTTGAACGCGGGCCTGCAAAATGACCCCTGCAGCGCTTGCACCAAAAGGCGTGACGCTGGGATCACTGAGCAATGTTGCGGCATCGCCTTGTCTGGCGATCCGGCCGTTTTCGACGACGACAAGTGTTGTCGCAAGGCGGGCAACCTCGGACCCTGCGTGGCTGACATATAGAATAGGAATGTCGAGCGCGTCTCTCAGACGTTCGAAGTAGGGCAGGATTTCTTCTTTGCGCGCATCGTCCAGTGCCGCCAAAGGCTCGTCTGCGAGGATTAGGCGCGGGCTGCACAACAACGCACGGCCAATTGCAACGCGTTGCTTTTCGCCTCCTGATAACCGACCCGGCCGCCGATCCAGCAGCGCGCCGATCCCCAACATGTCGACAATGCGGTCCATGTCTTCGAGAGGCGCACCCTTTGGGACAAACCATCTGCCGTATTTCAGGTTTTGACGCACGGTGAGGTGCGGAAACAGCCGGCCTTCCTGAAAAATGTATCCGATTTGTCGGCGGTGCGGCGGCAGATCAACGCCGGTCTTGCTGTCAAACAGGACGCTACCCTCGGTGGTGATCCGCCCCGCATCAGGTCGCAAAAGACCTGCCAAAGCATTGACGATTGTGGTTTTCCCCGATCCCGACCGACCATAAAGCATCGTGATGCCGCGCGGCGCTTCAAAAGCGGCGTCCAGTGCAAACCCGTCAAAACGGTGTTTGAGGGAAACTGACAAGCTCATGCTGTACCAATCCTGCGCGCTGCCCGCCGTGCAAGCGCTTCGGACAGCAAAAGCGCACCCATCGCAATGATGATCGAGATCACGACCAGTTTCAGCGCCGATTTTTCGGCCCCCGGCACCTGCAAAAACGCGTAAACCGCCGACGGCAGTGTTTGCGTCTGGCCCGGTATGTTGGACACAAATGTTATCGTGGCACCAAATTCGCCCATCGCCTTGGCAAACGCCAGAATGCTGCCGGCGATGATACCAGGTAATATCATAGGGAGCGTCACCGTCAGATAAACCCACGCGCGGGATGCGCCCAAGGTTGCTGCGGCCTCTTCCAGCTTGGGGTCTACGGCCTCAATGGACAACCTGATGGCGCGGACCATCAGCGGAAATGCCATGATAGCCGCCGCGAGCGCCGCACCCGTCCAGCGAAAGGCAAAGACGATCCCGATTTGTGACAAGGCATACCCGACAGGGGCCTGAACACTGAACGTTATCAACAAAAGATACCCTGTCACCACCGGAGGCAGGATGAGCGGTAAATGAACGATGCCGTTGAACAGCTGTTTTCCCACAAACTCCTTGCGCGCGAGCACATGTGCTGCAATCAGCGCAAAGGGCAGGCTGGCAACTGTCGCCCAGAATGACACACGCAGCGACAGCGCGACCGCGTTCCATTCTGTAGGGCTTAGCCAATCCATTGTCGTTGTCAGTCCCGTATCAGGTCAAAGCCGTTGCGCACGAACACGCTATCTGCGGTTGGGCTGCGCAAATAGTCAAGCAACACAGAGGCTGCTGCCGTATCCGAGGCGGCGACCTTTGCTGCCGGATAGCGGATATCGGGGTGCGCCGCCTCGGGAAACACAGCGCGCACGGCGACCTTCATGTCTGCGCGCGCGTCGGTTGCATAGACGACGCCCAAGGGTGCCGCACGCAGGGCCACCAATGCCAGTGCCGCGCGTACATTATCCGTCTGTGCGACGAAAGCTGCGACATCCTGCCAAAGACCAAGGTGTTCCAACGCGGCCTTGCCGTAGATGCCTGCGGGCACCGCATCGGTTAGCGCCATGGCAAGTTTTCCGCCATGCAGTAGGGCTGCCATATTGGTGTCCGCGTTCAAGACTACTTCGGCTGACCCGTCTGCAGGGCCCACCAGCACAAGTCTGTTGCCCACAAGATCAAAGCGTGTCGCGGGTGCGATGAGCTCTTCTTTCTCGAGATGATCCATCCAGTCTGTACTGGCGGAAATGAAGATATCCGCAGGCGCGCCAAACTCGATCTGGCGCGCCAATGCAGAGGATCCTGCAAAGGACAGCACAACATCATGGCCCGTCTCTGAAGTGAAATCCGCCGCGATCTCTTCAAGCGTTTCTTTCAGGCTGCTCGCGGCAAAAACGGTGATCTGCTCGGCCGCAACAGAGCTGGTCAAGAACCATGCGGCTGCAATGGTGCCGGCCAATCGTCTGATCTGTTTGCGAAATACCATGCATTAGTAATCCCGCAGGATGCGGTCAGGCGCAAGAGTTCCCTGCATGCGGAATATCTGTATCGGTGCGCAATTTTGCAACGCCAGCAACATTCAGGATCAACAAAACAGCTGCCGTGGCCAAGCACAATGGCAAGCCGCCCAATTGATACGTGGCACCGGACAAGACGGTGCCCATCAACCGCCCCGCCGCATTTGCCATGTAGTAAAACCCCACGTCCATCGTCACGCGGTCGTTCGTGCTGAAGGCAAGTATCAGATAAGAATGCAGCGAAGAATTTACGGCGAATATCCCACCGAAAACCAACAATCCTGCGATGATTGTCGCTGTCAGCCACGGCGTCGGGGTCGGGGTCAAAAACACCAGTACCGCCAAGACAGACGGCACCACCACAAGGGCAGAGCCCCAGATACGGGCATCGCGGATCAGCGTGTCAAGGTTCTGGGACTTGGCCCCCAGCAGCTTGGGGGCACTGGCCTGTACCGCGCCATACAGAATGATCCAGAGCGCCATAAAGCCGCCGATCATAAAAAATGCAGTGCGGTTCCCTTCTGCTGTGCCATCCGACAGTACCGCATAGAAATAGATGGGGATGCCGACCACGAACCAGACATCGCGCGCGCCGAATAGGAACATGCGCGCAAAACTCAGCCAGTTGATATTGCGATTTTTTGAGAATACTTCCCGAAATTTCGCTGTTTTGCGCCCGGTAGGCAGGCCCTTGGGCAATTTAACAACCAAGACGCCCAGAACCATCGCAAGAAAGCCCGCCATCACCAGCACAGAGACCTCGAACCCGATGAGCGCCAGCATGGCCGCACCCAGAAAAAAGCCCATACCTTTGACTGCATTCTTGGATCCCGTCAGCACGGCGACCCAGCGGAACAATCCGCCCGCGCCAGTAGGCGCGAGGATCTTGACCGCGGATTTCGCGCTCATCTTTGACAGGTCTTTTGCAACACCCGACAGGCCCTGGACAAGCATGACAAAGGCGACCGACAGGCCAAGCGCCCATGTCGGGTCAAGCTGCGTGAGCATTAAAAGCGCAACAACCTGCAGCGAAAGACCGGCAAACAACGTCGAGGCAAGACCGTACCGCGCCGCGATCCAGCCTGCGCTAAGGTTTGTGACTATTCCGGCGATCTCGTAGAGCACAAAGAGATAAGCAAGCTGTACCGGTGAATACCCAAGACCGTGAAAGTGCAAGAGCACCAGCATGCGCAGCGCGCCATCGGTTACCATAAAGCCCCAGTAGGCTGCCGTAACCGCAATATAAGCTGCTATTCCCTGCTGCATGGTCAGAGGCTATTGCTGACCATATGCGCCACGTCGACCAGTCGGTGCGCGTATCCCCATTCATTGTCATACCACGCGTAGACCTTCAGTTGCGTGCCATTGATAACCATGGTCGATGGCGCATCAATGATCGACGACCTTGGGTCATTGGTATAATCGGTGCTTACAAGCGGGCGGGTCTCATATCCCAGAATGCCTTTTAACGCGCCCTCGGATGCCGTTTTGAAAAGCGCGTTGACCTCTTCAACTGTGGTGTCACGCTCCAATTCGAAAACGCAATCCGTCAACGAGGCATTCAGCAGCGGAACGCGGACCGCATGGCCGTTCAACCTGCCAGTCAATTCAGGATATATCAGGGTGATTGCGGTGGCACTTCCTGTTGTTGTCGGGATCAGGGAATTCAGCGCAGACCGCGCACGCCGCAGGTCTTTTGCGGGTCGGTCAACCATTGTCTGAGTGTTTGTCACATCATGAATTGTCGTTATTGATCCGTGCTTTATGCCGATACTTTCATGTATCACCTTCACTACCGGAGCAAGGCAATTGGTTGTGCAACTGGCAGCCGTAACGATCGTATGAACGGCTGGGTCGTAGACGCCATTGTTCACGCCGTAGACGATATTCGCCGTGGGTCCGTCTTTGACCGGCGCAGAGACGACAACTTTGCGCACCCCTGCTGCAAAGTATGGGGCCAGTTTGCTTTCGGTCTTGAAAGCGCCAGTGCAATCAATCACCACATCGACACCGTCCAGCGGTAACGCGCTCAGGTTTGTTTGCGCGTGCACGGGCAGCCGGGTGCCGTCAATCGTTATGCTTTCCGCGTCCCACGAAAAGCTCGCGTCCCATCTGCCGTGTACGGTGTCGAATTCCAGTAGGTGCGCGTGCATCTCGGGGCCGCCGATGGCATCATTGATCCATGCGATCTCAGCGCCACTGTCTAAAAATGGTTTTAAGGCCAGTTTTCCAATGCGGCCCAGGCCGTTGAGTGCGAATACAGTCATGTGGTCTCCGGTATTGTGCCGATCTCATCGACGTACTTCTGTAGACTGGCGCGGTCGAGAGACCCGAACGGCAGTGCCGAAAACGCTTTGACGCGGTTCGACACAGCTTCAAAGGTTTGCTGGAACGCCACCCGTTTTTCAGATTCGGTGCCTGTTGCCTTCACCGGATCAGGCAGTCCCCAATGCGCTGAAATTGGCTGTCCGCGCCACGTTGGGCATTCTTCATTTGCCGCAAGATCGCAGACAGTGAACACAAAATCGAACGCTGGTGCGTCGGGGTTCTGAAATTCGGCAACGTCCTTTGCCCTCAAGGGGGCGGTTTCAATGCCACGGGTTTTCAATATGGCCAGCGCATAGGGATTGATCTGTGAGAACGGATGCGCACCGGCTGAATGTACTTCAAACTTGTCCCCGGCCTCATGGCGCAACATCGCTTCGGCGAGTATCGACCGCGCCGAATTGCCTGTGCATATAAACAGAACTCTGTGTTTCCCACATTGTTTTTCTGTTTGGCGGTCTGCTTCAGCTGTGTCCTTTACAAGGCATATATCGGGCCTGCCACGGCAGCAGTCATTGAACAAAAACTGGATCAGGTTCTCTGCGCTTTGCAAGTTCGCACGATATAGAAGCGATGTCCCTTTGCGCCGTTGCGATACCAATTCGCTGTTCAAGAGGGCAGAAAGATACACAGAAGTTGTATTGGCCTTGAAAGAAAGCACTGAGGCAATCTCGCCTGCGGGGACTTCGGCGGGGTAGCGTCGAACGAGAAGGCGAAATATCGCCAGCCGCTGCGGGTGGCTCAGCGTTGCAAGTTGGGATGTGGCAATTGATTCCATAATTCATGAATATATGAATAATAAAAAACTGCAACACTGTTTGGTGGCCATGTTCGTATAATTTGATGCGTGCGGCTGCCCGTAATGGAAAATGGCCTTTGGGTGCAAAATGTGGCTTGAAGTCATGTCGTCTGATTGCAGTCAAAGCGGGCTTGGCATAGTATTTGCGCACCTGAGAAAGCATGGGCTGACCGCAAAAGCATGAACGATATTTTTGAAGGTCTTGTCTCTGCCGTTTGGTTGGTCATTTCGCTTGACCCCGAACTGATCGAAATCAGCGTGCGGTCTTTGCAGGTTACGCTTGGCGCGCTTGTCGTTTCTTGTGCTATCGCCCTGCCACTTGGGACATTTCTGGCGATCCGCCGCTTTCGCTACCGTCGTCTGACAATCTCGGTTTTGAATGCTTTGATGGGGTTGCCACCGGTTGTCGTCGGGCTTGTTGTCTATATTCTTCTGTCGCGTTCTGGGCCATTTGGCGTCATGGGACTGTTGTTCACACCTACTGCGATGGTGATTGCACAAGTAATCATCATCACGCCTTTGATCGCGTCGATTACCCATCAGGCCATGCGCGAACTTTGGGCCGAGTATCATGACCTGCTTATTTCTTTGAACACGTCTCAACGGCAAAGGATCAAAACGCTGGTCTGGGACGGTCGCCGCAACCTTTTGACAGCGGCGCTGGCAGGTTTCGGACGCGGGATCGGTGAAGTTGGCGCGATTATGATTGTAGGCGGCAACATCGACCATGCCACACGGGTACTGACCACTGCGATCGCTTTAGAGACGGGCAAGGGCGATTTTTCACTGGCGCTGGCACTTGGATTTGTTCTGATCGCACTGGCGATCGGGGTGAATATCTGCATCCACTGGCTGTCGCGCACAGAACAGGAGGGGCGCTGGTGACCACGATCCTTCCTCTTACCCTTCAAGACGTCTGGGTCCGCCGCCGTGGTAAACGCCTGATCGGGCCCGTCTCCACCACGCTGAGCGGTGACGGCATCACGATTATTGTGGGACCCAACGGCAGTGGTAAAACCACATTGCTCAAGGTTATGCACGGGGTGGCACGCATCAGTGATGGTGCGGTGAATTGGGCTGTGCCGCACAGTGAAGCGCAGCACCATCAGGGCTATGTCTTTCAGACACCAATCATGCTTCGGCGCTCTGTAGCGGATAACCTGCGCTATCCCCTGCAACTCAGGGGGATGAAGAAGGACGAGATTGAGCGCCGGATGGCAGATTGGGCGCAAAAAACCGGTTTGCAGGACCATCTAGAGATTTCGGCCACACGGCTGTCGGGCGGGGAAAAGCAGCGCCTTGCCTTGGGGCGTGCATTGATCCGCAGGCCGGAAGTGCTGTTTCTGGATGAACCTTGTGCCAATCTTGATGGAGCGTCGACCCGCGACATCGAAGCCCTGCTGACAGAGGCGCGCGACGCAGGGACAAGGATTATCATGACCACGCATAATATTGGTCAGGCAAAAAGGCTTGCGGATGACGCGATTTTTATGTTGCATGGGGCGATCAAGGAGAATGGGCTGGCGGAAGCTTTTTTTGAAACACCGCAGTCCACTGAACTCAAAGCGTTTTTCAGAGGAGACATCATCGCATGATGACACGTGTGTTAGGGGCTGTTGCGGCCGTATTTCTGGCAAGCACCGCTGTGGCGGAAGATATCAAACTGGCCGTGACGACATCGTTCGATAACTCGGGGCTGTCGGATGTTCTGCTACCGGTAATCAAAGAAGATCTGGGTCTTGATGTGCAGTTGCTGGTGGTTGGGACCGGTCAGGCGCTACGCTTGGGGCAGGCGGGGGATGTTGACGCGATCCTCGTTCATTCGCGGGCCGCTGAAGAAGCTTTTGTAGCTGAAGGGTACGGCACACACAGACGCGAAATAATGTACAATGATTTTGTCTTTATCGGGCCGCAAAGCGATCCTGCGGGTATTGGTGTCGCCACCTCGGCTGCTAATGCCCTGCAATTAATTGGTGCGACAGAGCCTGCCTTTGTCAGCCGCGGTGATGACAGCGGAACCCATAAAAAAGAGCTGTCGTTGTGGTCGACGGCTGGCTTGGACGCGGGCGGCTTTGGCGATTGGTACCGCGAGGTCGGCGCGGGCATGGGCGCAAGCCTGAACACGGCGGCAGGTCTGAATGCCTATATTCTTGCGGACCGGGCAAGCTGGCTGAACTTCGGAAACAAGGCTGATCTGGCCCTGCTTTTCGCGGGCGATCCGGCACTTTTCAACCAGTATGCCTATTTGCCAGTGAACCCCGAACGCCACGGCCATGTGCGCAATGATCTTGCAATACAGCTTGAAGAGTGGCTTGTAAGTCCCCGCGCGGCAGAGCTAATTAACGGCTATACCATCAATGGCGAGACGCTTTTCACCTTCAACGCCACGCCTGAGTGACGTTTAATGCTGGTGCGGTTCCTCATCGAGTGAACCGTGCACGGCAAACTGTTCGATGCCAGCACTTTGTGGCTCGATCATGCCGTAGCTTTCCTTGACACCTGCATCCGTAAGTTCGCGGGAAACAGTGAGCAGGGTGTTGGGCGGCTGGTCGTCGCACAGCGCGATCATCTGGTCGATTTCTTCCAGCGCAGTGCCCATCGCGGCCTCTGCGGACGGTGCGCCATAGATCGTTACGAAATGCTGCGCCAGCGATGCGGCAAGTGCCTCGCGCTCGAATGGCTCGATTTGGGCGACGGCTACGATGCTTGCCCGCCCAAAGGTCTCAAGACCCATCCAACCGTTTGAAAAAGCCTGCTTTGCCTTGCCGGCCAGATCCGCATCCGACCAGTTTGAAAATTCAAAACCGCCCGAGATGCACCATTCACCGGTGCGGGCAGGGCTGTGAAAGACGCGGGTGTCGCTTTCATCGAAATGGATTGCGCGGGCGAGCTTCATGAGACCTCCGTCAGGATTTTTGTAAGCGGTATGATCGTTGTGCAGTCATCCGACTGCAAGATCATTCCAAAGTTTTCGTCAACGCCTATAAATTCCCCGCCGGTACCGTTGAAGGTCGCGGGCTCTTTCAGGCCGTGGGCCAGCCCGTTCCATTCCGTATGAACAGGGCGTGCGCCGTCATCCAGCCAGCGGTTGATCCAGACCAGCGAATGCCGCGTCCATGCTTCAAGGAGGGCGGGCGCTTCAACGTCGGCGCACCCTTCGGCAAACAATGCGGTGACATCAGGCGTCAGGCCGGTGTCTTCCTCGGCAGGCCAAAGGGCCAGTTCCAAGCCGATCACCAGCCAGTCCGGTTCGCTTTCTGGCGTATCGGGATGGGCGGCCATCTTCAGCGACCCCGCGACCCCGCCATTGACACGGATGTTGCCGTTCCATTCGAGGTGCACGCCGACTTCAGGAGGGGCCAGTGCACCAAGTGCGTTTTGAAACCCGACGCCGCAAATGGGCAGCATGATGACGGCTTGGTCAAGCGGCACCTCTGGTGCAAAAACGATAGCTGCCCGCAGCATATCGGGGCGCAATTCATATGTGACCAGCCCTGCATCGCATCCTTCGCGCGCCAAGCGGCACGCCAAGGCGAACGGAGGTTCGCCTTGGGTGGCCATGCTCTGAAAGAGCGGCGGCAAGGAAAGCTCTGTCATGCCTTACCGTCGGCGATCAGGCGTTTGGCTACATCGCGAAAGGCAGTCGCCTGTGGGCTGTCGGGCTTTGAGACCACAATCGGTGCTCCGCCATCCGCAGCCATGCGGATATCAAGGTGCAACGGGATTTCAGCCAAAAGAGGCACGCCAATTTTTTTGGCTTCTGCCGCCACGCCGCCATGACCAAAGACATGTTCTTCGTGGCCGCAGTTCGAACAGATATGCGTCGACATGTTTTCGATCATACCCAAGATCGGAGTGCCCAGCTGGTTGAACATGTCGATCCCCTTGCGCGCGTCCAGGAGTGCCACATCCTGCGGGGTGGACACGACAACCGCTCCGTCGACCTGAAACTTCTGGGCAAGCGTCATTTGCACGTCCCCGGTGCCTGGCGGCAGATCGACGATCAGCACGTCCAAAGCCCCCCATTGCACCTGATTCATCATTTGCTGCAGAGCGCCCATCAGCATCGGACCGCGCCAGACAGTCGCCTGATCGTCGTTTGTCATCAGGCCGATCGACATCATTGTCACGCCAAAGTTGCGCATCGGCAGAATGGTTTTTCCGTCGGGCGACGCAGGCCGGCCGGATACGCCAAGCATTCTTGGCTGAGACGGGCCATAGACGTCTGCGTCCAGCAGACCGACGCGGCGGCCTTCGGCGGCCAGTGCGCAGGCGATATTCGACGAGATCGTTGATTTCCCGACACCGCCCTTGCCGGATGCAATCGCGATGATCCTATCCACACCGGGTACTTTCTGCGGGCCTTTCGGTTCCGCAGCGCGACCGGGTTTCAGGTCCGGTGGCGGGCTGGGAGTGCTATGGGCCGTCAGCAACACCTGAGCTTTGGCTACACCCGCTGCAGCCAGCGCGGTCTCGGCTTGAGTTTTTACCTCTTCATAGGCTGCAGCCTGTGACGGGGGCACTTCCATTACAAAGCGCACGGTTCCATCGTCGCCTACGGTCAGCGCCTTAACCAGTCCGGCTGCAACAAGGTCGCTGCCGGAAATGGGGTCATTGACCGTTTTCAGAACGGCCAGAACGTCATCGCGTGTCACGCTCATATGTCTTCTGCGCCTGTAATTTGTCCGGTAACGACATGTTCAATATCGAGACCGTCCACGGTCAGAACCACTTTGGCCTCATAGGTCTTGCCTGCGGTCCCGCCCGCGTCGCGTATGGCTTTTTCGATCGCCTGCTGGGATGTAACGCCAACCTGTTTGAGAAACTTGCGCATGGACATGTTGAAGTCTTCGTTCATTGAAACTCTCCTATAATGAGGTGAAGCATGATGCTTGACGGTTTGTCGGTGGTGCCCCTAGGCTAGATGCCAGTTCTGGATGGAAGGGACCATGTGTTGAAAGCAGTTATCCGCAGTATTGTTCTGGCGTGTTTTGTCGTGGCCCAACCCCTTGCAGCCCAAGAGGCCGCGTTGAAGATGGCCGTGCCGCAAGCCCTTGAAGACAGCGGTTTCATGCAGTTTCTGGTGCCGCGCTTTTCCTTGAAAACCAGTGTGCGCATTGAACGCGTCGCGCAGGACACTGAAGCACAAATGCGTGTGGGTGCCGAAGGCACGCCGGTCTTTTCCGGATTGGGCGAAACATGGTCGCTGTCGCATGACGGAGACGTGCGCGCTGAACGGTTTCTGGACTGGCTGGTGTCCGACATCGGTCAGCGCACAATCGAAAGCTTTGCCGGTGAAGGCGGCGTGGCTTTCACGGCGCCCACCGAAATTGCCCGTGTTGAAAAGGCCACCGTTTACACCGGCGACGTGGCCTTGGGCGAAACGCTTTCTCTGGTCAAATGCGGGCGCTGTCATGTCATCTCTGACAAAAACCGCATGAAGGGTATGGGGGCGACACCGTCTTTTGCTTTGATGCGCAGCTTTCCCGACTGGGAGACGCGGTTTGCGACGTTCCATACGCTGAAGCCGCATGCCAGTTTCACGCAAATCGACGGGATAACGGACCCGTTTGACCCCGCGTCGCCACCGCCCATCGTGCCCGTGACGATGACACTGGACGATCTGGATGCCATCCTCGCCTATGTGTCGGGTATCGAACCCGCCGATCTTGGTGCACCTTTGCAACTTCAGTGATCCTTGCGTTTGCTGAGGTAATCCTCTGTGGTGCGCACACGCGGGCGTTCTTTGCCGGCAAACGGGTTGTTGTCGGAATGATACTGCGCCTGAACACGGCAGTTATCGCACATCTGGATCATACGGATGGTGTCGGGGCTTGAGAACATCGCATGATTGTTCGCGAGCTTTTCAGTAATCCGTTCTACCGTTGATTTAACGCCAAACAGCACGCCGCAATCGATGCAGGCAAAGGGTTCTTCCTCGTGGACGACTTTCTGCGTGAATGCCGCGTCGGTCAAGTCCAGTTGTGGCTTGAGTGTGATCGCTTGTTCGGGGCAGATATTGCTGCACAGACCGCATTGCAGGCAGGCATCTTCCTGAAACCGCAGTTGCGGGTTGTCGGGGTTGTCGCCCAATGCGCCGGACGGACACAGCGACACACATGACAGGCACAGCGTACAGGCGTCCTGATCAACAAGTATCGCACCATAGGGCGCCGCTTCGGGGAGCGTCAGCACAGTCGCTTCGGGTTGAAGCGCCTTGGCCGCCAGTCGCGTGACCTGCCTGCGGCTCCCCATGGGGAGAACGGGGGTCTGGACCGGTGCAGCCACCTCGGCGCCATATAATTTTTCGCTGAGGGCGTCCGGATCGGATAAATCCAGCACGCGGACGTTGTCCCTGCCGGAAATGGCCATTGCGAGGCGCGCTTCGCTTTCAATAACGTCGCTTTCGGTTTTCGGGGCCAACAGGACGTCGGCCTGCGCAAAGCCACAGGCGAGTGCGGCCAGCATTTCAGCGTGCCCAAAACCAGCCAGCGCGGACACCGCCAGCGGGATGACATCGCCTGGTAACCCACGTCCATGCCGCGCACTCAGCGAGATCATCTCTGTGCCGAACACTTCGTCGTGCACCAAGAGCCGTGGTGCCGTGCCTCCGGCTTTGCGGTAGGTCGAGGCCAACGTATGCATCCGGCTAAAGACAGTGCCCACCGGCGGCGCATCATAGGTAATGGCACCTGAAGGGCACAAAGCAGAGCACGCACCGCAGCCCGCGCAGATCATCGGGTCGATGGCGACATGCTCACCCGCTGAGGTGATCGCACCTGTCGGACAAATATCCAGACATTTCGTGCAAGCAGCCTGTTCCGCGCGTGAATGTGCGCACAAAGGTTCTTCCAACCGGACGTAAAGCGGCTTTTCGAATGTGCCGACCATGTGTGACGCGTCAAATACCGCTTTGGCCACGGCAGGTGCACTACCGGGATCAGCGCGCAAATACCCGTCACGCTTTTCGGGTGCCGGAAACAGCGGCGTATCCCCGGACAGATCCAAGATGATATCGCAGGCCGACGCCGCCCCATCGCGTGCCTGCGTCCAGACAGGCGCGCCGCGCCCCCCGGCAATCATTTGCTGGAAGCCATTGATGCGCAGTTCAAACTGGCCCAAACTACCGCCGGCGCGTGATAATTTGCCTGCCACGGTTTCAAAGCCGGTCGCATGTTCGATGTCGTCCGACGGGTTCGGAATCAGCAGTGTCACGGCGAGCGTTTCGCTCAAATCCTGCGCGGCCTGAAGGGCTGCAGCATGGCCGCCAACTATAAGGCATGTTCCGCCAGACATGATATCCAGCGTTTTCTCGGCCGGAGCGGGCAGGGCGGCTTCTGCGATTAACGCGGCCATTTTTGCTGCGGGCTTTTCGCTTGTGTCGCTCCAACCCGCGCGGTCCCGGATATCGACGAAGGCGGGGGCTTCTGCGCCAACTTCTTCGGCGAGTTCCGAAAACAGACGCGATTGTTGTTGGCAGGCGATCATGACCTGATCTTCACCTGTGAGTGCTTTCGCGGTTTGTTCGATCTGGGTGCCGCACGCATCTGTCATAACGGGCCCGGCGGTAAAGCCGGTCACACCGCACAGACGTTCGCTGTCAATGGACTGGCTGCCAAGGCAGTCGCACAGGATCAGTTTCGTGGTCATGTCTTCCTCCGCCAAGCGCCTTTATTGGTTTTGTCTGTTCGACGCCGCGCTATAGGTAGTCAGGATTCTTCCCGATGGTAAACCGGTTTCCGCAACCTTTTCGCAGGCTTGGCAACAGTTTTTTTGGTGCCTGATCCCGTCGTTTAAAAACTTTCCTAAGTGCACGCCGCGCAATTTATAACAATTACAAGTGTTTGTGAGCATGCAAGGTTAATGTGGTTTCTAGCAGCGTCAATTTGTACGCCATTGTATGCAAAATTTCTCTAGGAACTTGTCTGCGATTTGTTAAGGTTAGGAACACCAAGGAACAGTGCGAGGTTTCCCTTTGGTCACAGTGTATCCAGAGTCGCAGTCGATAAGGCTGGGGGTCGTAATGAAAAGAACACCCGGCGTTACGCGTTGGGCGAAATGGGGATGGAAGGCCGTTGCGGTGCTTCCGGGCGCAGGTGATGCTGCGTGGAAATTGCTCCGGTCAGAGGGGGATGTCGCCGAGTTTCATGCAGCGACATTGGACCTTTGGCTGTACCGTTCCGATACCGAGGCCTATGCGCACGAACTCGATGCGCGCGAACCGTCTGTCTACATTGTCTTGCGTCCCGAACCGGGAGACGGGCCAGCCGATATGACCATTGCCCACATCACCGCATCGCCTTACGAGGCGCAAGATTACTGCGATTCGGGCGAAGAGGTGGTCGAAAAGGTGCCGATGCCAAAGTCGCTGCTGACGTCGATCGCAGCCTATGTGAACAAACACCATGTAGAAGAGCCTTTCGTAAAGCGCCGCCGCAACAAAGACCGGATGGATCGTAAAGATGACGGTGTAGGGGACAGCAGAATTTCTCAGCCGACAGATGTTTATCGTGCGCCGACCGCCTCGCGACATGAGGCCGGCGAATGAGTGATGTAGGCTCTTTCTGGGCGCGTCGCCGCGCTGCGGTCAAAGCCGAAGAGCAGGCCGAACTGCATGCCATTGAGGAGGCACAGGTTGCCGCGAAAGCAGCAGAGCTGGCCGAAAAAGACGATGCGGTCATCCTTGAAGAGATGGGATTGCCAGATCCTTCGGCAATGAAAGCCGGAGACGACTTTACCGGGTTTATGTCCCGCGATGTGCCTGAGCACTTGCGCAGACAGGCGTTGCGGACACTGTGGCGGAGCAACCCTGTGTTGGCCTGCGTTGACGGGCTGAATGATTACGACGACGACTATCGCGTGGCGCTTCTGCAAGAGCCGATTAAGACCGCTTATCAGGTGGGCAAAGGCATGACCAAGCACGTCGAAGAGATGGAGCGTCAGGCCGCTGCTGCCGAACTCAAGGGACAGCAGCAGGAAAATGGCGCGACCGATCTGGCAGAAGCGGGGCCGGAAACAGAAGTGGTCGCGCTGGTCGAAAAAGAGGCGGTTTCAGAGGATGTCGTAGCGTGCGATGACATTCATGAGGTAGCCGGCCCTCAAGAAGCAGAAAAAGACGAACTGGAAGAATGCGCACCCGCTCCGAGACGGATGCGTTTTCACTTTGGGGAGGCCGCAGTATGACCCAGCAGGCAGAAATCATGGATACTAACGCCGAAGACCGTCTGCGCGCGGATCTTTACAATTTTATAGGGCTGCTGCTGGCGCGTCCGGCGGGTGACATGCTTCTTGAGCAGACCGCAGCGCTGACAGGCGACGACAGCCCCTTGGGGCAGGCGATTTCCGGACTTGCACGCGTTGCCAAGGCAAGTACCCCCAAAGGGGTGGAACGCGAGTTCAATGCGCTATTCATTGGCTTGGGTCGAGGAGAGCTTTTACCCTATGCCAGCTACTACTTAACGGGCTTTCTTAATGAAAAACCACTGGCCCGTTTGCGTCAGGATATGGCGGCGCTGCGGGTCACGCGCGCTGACAATGTTTTCGAGCCTGAAGACAGTATGGCCTCTTTGATGGAGACCATGGCGGGGTTGATTGTTGGGCGCTTTGGTGAGCCTGCAGACATCGACCGCCAAAAGACTTTCTTTAACAACCACATTGCGCCATGGGCCACGCATTTTTTTACCGACCTGGAGGGGGCCAAGGGTTCCGTACTCTATGCCTCCGTGGGCGCGGTCGGGCGTGAGTTTATGGCAATTGAACGCGAAGCATTTCGCATGACCGCAGGGTGACCTGCATCAATGGGCAGGACGCTGCCCGAAAAGACGGAAGGAAGAAAAACATGTCAAAGAAAACGGAAGGCGAAGCAAGCCGTCGCGATTTTTTGAAACTGGCGGGCACGGCAGCTCCGGCTGCTGCAGTCGCTGTTGCTGCAGGAGGCACAAGTGCCGAAGCGGCAGAGCCGGACCTGGCGTCTAACAAGATCCAGGACACAGCCCATACCCGCGCGTATCTGGAAAGCACGCGCTTTTAAACGAGCCTGCCCGTGAGGGTTCAAGAAGAGCTGCGGCAGGCCATTGAAGCCATCGACCGCAGAGGAGGAGACAAAAAATGCTCAGAAAAAAGACCAACTCGGTCAATCAACGCGCAGGACGCTCCAGCATACTTGCTGATGTGGCCTCGAAATCAGTAGACCGTCGTGCATTCCTGCGCGGCTCGGGCCTTGCCATCGGTGGGTTGACTGCCATTTCCGCCATGGGCGGAACTGTCACTCAGGCCTCGGCAGCGGCCAGCGTTTCTGGCGCGGTCGAACTGAAGAAATCGGTTTGTACACACTGCTCGGTCGGTTGTACGGTCATCGCAGAAGTCGCCAACGGCGTCTGGACAGGGCAGGAGCCCGGATGGGACAGCCCGTTCAACCTTGGTGCACACTGCGCGAAAGGTGCTGCCGTCCGCGAGCACGCCCACGGCGAGCGCCGCCTGAAGTATCCCATGAAGAAAGAAAACGGCGAATGGGTCCGTATTTCTTGGGATCAGGCGATCAGCGAGATCGGCGACGGTATGATGAAGATCCGCGAAGAAAGCGGACCGGATTCGGTGTACTGGCTGGGCTCTGCCAAGCACAACAACGAACAAGCGTATCTGTTCCGTAAGTTCGCGGCCTATTGGGGCACAAACAACGTCGACCACCAGGCGCGTATCTGTCACTCCACAACGGTTGCGGGTGTGGCGAACACATGGGGCTACGGCGCCATGACCAACAGCTACAACGACATCCACAACTCCAAAGCGATGTTCCTCATCGGTGGCAACCCTGCAGAAGCGCACCCTGTTTCGCTCTTGCACATGCTGAAAGCCAAAGAGCAGAACAACGCGCCACTGATCGTTTGTGACCCACGTTTCACACGCACAGCGGCACATGCGGATGAGTACGTGCGCTTCCGTCCGGGGTCAGACGTCGCTCTGGTCTGGGGTATTCTTTACCACATCTTCGACAACGGCTGGGAAGACAAAGAGTTCATCCGTACCCGCGTTTGGGGCATGGACCAGATCAAAGATGAAGTGAAGAAGTGGAACCCTGAAGAAGTCGAGCGCGTCACAGGCGCACCGGGCAGCCAGCTCAAGCGGGTTGCTCGCACACTTGCGAACAACCGCCCAGGCACTGTGATCTGGTGTATGGGTGGCACGCAGCACACAAACGGTAACAACAATACGCGTGCGTACTGCATCCTGCAGCTTGCCTTGGGCAACATGGGCGTCGCCGGTGGCGGGACCAACATTTTCCGCGGCCACGACAACGTACAAGGTGCAACGGACCTTGGTGTTCTTGCCGATACGTTGCCCGGGTACTATGGCCTGTCCGATGGCTCATGGGCACATTGGGCGCGCGTTTGGGGCGAAGATCTCGACTGGCTCAAAGGTCGCTTCTCGGATGCCGAGTTCGGCGATAAGAAGATGATGAACCAGACGGGTATTCCTGTTTCACGCTGGATTGACGGTGTTCTGGAAGATAAGGAAAACATCGACCAGCCCGACAACACCCGCGCGATGGTTCTTTGGGGCCACGCACCCAACTCGCAGACCCGTCAGAAAGAGATGAAGACGGCGATGGAGAAGCTGGACATGCTGGTCGTCGTAGACCCGTTCCCGACAGTTTCTGCTGTTATGCAGGACCGGACGGACGGCGTTTACCTGCTGCCAGCGGCCACCCAGTTCGAGACGCGCGGTTCGGTTACAGCCTCCAACCGCTCCATCCAATGGCGTGAAAAAATCATGGAGCCTCTGTTCGAATCCAAAACGGACCATGAAATCCTCGCGTTGTTCTCCAAGAAGTTCGGATTTGATGACCGTATCTTCCGCAATATTGGCTTCGAAGGCGACGAACCAATCATCGAAGACATCACACGCGAGTTTAACAACGGTATGTGGACGATTGGCTACACAGGTCAGAGCCCTGAGCGCCTGAAAATGCACATGGCGAACCAGCACACCTTCGACCGCACCACGTTGCGGGCGATTGGTGGGCCGGCAGACGGTGATTTCTACGGGATGCCATGGCCATGTTGGGGTACTGCCGAGATGAACCATCCTGGCACTGCCAATCTCTATGATATGACTTTGCCGGTTGCAGAAGGCGGTTTGTCCTTCCGTGCGCGCTTTGGCGTGGAACGGGATGGCGACAACCTGTTGGCAGAAGGGGTGTCTAACCCCGGAGCGGAAATTCAGGACGGTTATCCTGAGTTCACTATGCAGATGCTGATGGACCTGGGTTGGGACGTGGATTTGACGGACGACGAACGCGCCGCCATTGATGCTGTCGCAGGACCGGGCACCAACTGGAAAACCGACCTTTCAGGCGGTATCCAGCGGGTGGCGATCAAGCACGGCTGCTCGCCGTTTGGCAATGCCAAAGCAAGGGCCGTTGTCTGGACCTTCCCGGATCCGGTACCGATCCACCGCGAGGCACTTTATACCAACCGTCGTGACCTTGTGGCTGACTACCCAACCTATGAGGACAAGAAGTTCTGGCGCGTACCAACCATGTACAAGTCGATCCAGCAAAACGACTTCTCTGCCGAGTATCCGATCGTGCTGACCTCAGGCCGGCTTGTGGAATACGAAGGCGGCGGTGATGAAACACGCTCCAACCCATGGCTAGCTGAGCTTCAGCAGGACATGTTCGTCGAGGTGAATACGCGTGATGCGAATAACCTCGGTATCCGTGACGGTGCTGACGTATGGGTCGAAGGCCCTGAAGGCGGCAAAGTCAAGGTAATGGCAATGGTGACCGAACGTGTTGCCGAAGGCGTCGCCTTCATGCCGTTCCACTTCGGTGGGCACATGGAAGGTGTGGACTTGCGGGACAAGTACCCGGAAGGGGCGGACCCATATGTGCTTGGTGAATCCACCAACACTGCACAAACATATGGCTATGACAGCGTAACCCAGATGCAAGAGACGAAAGCTACTCTCTGCAAAATCTGGTCAGCATAAGGGAGGTTATAACAATGGCCGCAAGAGCAAAATTTCTCGTAGACGCTGAGCGCTGTATTGAGTGCAACGCCTGTGTCACAGCTTGTAAGAACGAGCATGAAGTGCCGTGGGGCATCAACCGCCGGAAGGTCGTCACACTAAATGACGGCAAGCCGGGTGAACGGTCGATTTCTGTCGCGTGCATGCACTGTTCAGATGCGCCTTGTATGGCCGTCTGTCCGGTAGACTGCTTCTACCAGAACGAAGAGGGCGTGGTTCTGCACTCCAAGGACCTCTGCATCGGTTGCGGGTACTGCTTCTATGCATGCCCCTTCGGCGCACCTCAGTTCCCGCAGGCTGGCAACTTCGGATCCCGTGGCAAGATGGACAAATGTACCTTCTGTGCCGGTGGGCCCGAAGAAAACCACTCCACAGCGGAATTCCAGAAGTACGGCCGCAACCGGATCGCAGAAGGCAAATTGCCAATCTGCGCCGAGATGTGCGCGACCAAAGCGCTTCTGGCCGGTGACGGCGACGTCGTGGCAGGCATCTACCGCGAACGCGTCGTTGCACGCGGTTTCGGTTCCGGTGCTTGGGGTTGGGGAACAGCCTACGACCAAAAAGGCGGCTGATAAGCCCCTTTGTCGACCTAACTCTCAAGGGGCGGTTCTTTCGAGCCGCCCCTAACTATCTTGGATAGGATAAAAAAATGCTGCGTTTGATCTACGCTTTGATGATCACTTTTTCGCTTTCGCTGCCGGCATTCTCGCAAGAGACACCCGCCGCAGAGACTGACCGCTCGGCCACCGGTGGGGCACAAACACTCGAAGATATCATGAAGCGCCAAGAGGGGCAGAAGGTTGATAACTCCTTCCGCAGTGGCCTGACAGGTAATCCGGGGGGCGGCCGGGCAACCACCGACCAGTTGGGAACCCTTGGCGGGGCCTCTGACCCGGAGCTTTGGCGCGCGCTGCGGTTTGATAGTGCGGACATCACCACGCAGGTTCAACACCCTGCTGCAACAGTACTGATCCAAGATACTGGCATGTGGTGGCTGCAATTCCGCGAAGGGCCTTTGTCGAAATATGGCTTTGGTCTTGTGCTTGGAACCATGGGTTTGCTGGTGCTGTTCTACCTGATCCGCGGCCGAATCCGCATCGATGGTGAAAAGACGGGCCGCAAGATTTTGCGATTTAAGTCCATCGAACGCTTTGCGCATTGGCTACTTGCTGGGTCGTTTATCCTTTTGGGACTGACCGGCGTTATCTCGCTTCTGGGTCGCAAGTTCTTGATACCCGCTTTAGGGCCGGAAGCGTTTTCCGCAATCGCGATCGGCGCGAAATGGGTGCACAATAACGTTTCATGGGCGTTCATGCTGGCCATTGTGATGATCTTCTTCCTCTGGGTCGTACATAACCTGCCGCACAAAACAGATATCAACTGGTTGCTCAAAGGCGGTGGCATTTTTGGGGGCGGGCACCCGCCGGCCAAAAAGTTCAATGCGGGGCAAAAGTTTATCTTCTGGTCTGTTATTGTTCTGGGTGGCTCCATCTCGGCGTCGGGTTTGTCACTCTTGTTCCCGTTTGAATTGCCGATGTTCGCTGCGACTTTTGCGAAATTGAATGATTTCGGCATACCGCAGATGCTGGGCATGGCTGAGTTGAACACGAACCTCGCGCCTCATACAGAGATGCAATACGCGCAGCTTTGGCATGCAATTGTCAGCTTTGTCCTGTTTGCGATTGTTGTTGCTCACATCTATATCGGCTCGGTCGGTATGGAAGGCGCTTATGACGCCATGGGGAGTGGCGAAGTAGAAGAGCAATGGGCCCGTGAACACCACAGCCTGTGGGTCGAAGAGGTCAAAGCCAAAGAGGCGCAGGCAGGAGGTTCATCATGAGAGAGATCATTCTAGCCTTCGCTGCGATGGCGGTGATCGCCGTCGCTGCTAGCTATGCGCTGCCTCAGATGGGGTTTTCTTCTCAGGCTCAAACGTCAGGTGATGCTGTGCGTCTGGATTGACGTCCGGGGGCGCTTAGCTCGCGATCCGGATATCCGGATCGCGGCGCAACTGCGCCATCTGGGGATAAAAGCGGTCGCCTTGTGTGGCCAGATGACCGCGCAGCACATCCGCAGCGCGGTTATCTTGTCTTTGGGATATCGCTTCGATCAGATCATTATGTTCAGACACAGATGCAGCCATCCTGCCCTGCATCTTGAACTGGACACGGCGGAACGGTTTGAGGCGCGCAAACAGTTTGACGGCTTCTCCTTCAAGAAAAGCATTGCCCGTGGCGTGGTACAGATAGTTGTGAAAAGCTTCGTTGCTCCGCGAGTAGGCGTCGCAGTCATTTGTATCGACGGCGGCGGCACATTGGGCATTCAACGCTGAAAATTCTGCCAGCATTTCACTTGTCATGCGCGAGGTTGCCAGACGACCGCATACGCCTTCAATCTCTGCCATTGTTTCGAACATCTCGATAAGGGTGATAGAAGAAGGCTGGCGGACAAAAACCCCACGTCTGGGGAGCTGCCGTGCCAGATCGGCGGCCACGAGCCGCTGCAATGCTTCGCGGATCGGTGTGCGCGATACGTTGAATTTTTTGGCGAGACTGGCTTCATCAAGGCGTTGCCCTTCACGCAACTGCCCGGTGAACACCATTTCTTCCAAAGCATCGGCAATTCGATCGGCGCGCTTGACGTCCATTTGACAACTCCTATCGGTGTAGGCTGTACTTTTCCTACAATATTTATCAGGTAAGCCTATTAGCATGTCATGCAATGCTGCTTACTGTGCGTTTTTCCAGCTTAATATGTGCGAAAAGCAATATGTTACCGACCAGTGGCCACAGCAGACCTGCTTGATAGATTTGGGATCTGGCCGCCGATGTTTTCAGTAATTTCGGCTGCGGCTTCCGCAACTGTCGCCCCTAATTCAGGGACGCGCAGTGGATCGAACCGTGTGCTTGGGCCTGAAATTGAAACGCCGCCGCAAGCTTCGTTGTGTTCGTCGTAAATGACGCTGCCAATGCATGACATGCCCGAGTAGCGTTCCTCTTGATCGAACGAGTAGCCGCGTTCCCGCGTGGTTTTCAGGTCCGCAAACAAGTCTCCGGGATTGGTGAGTGTTCTGTCCGTAAAGGGGGTCAAACCCGACGCGATCAAAAGCTTCCGGACATGTTCCTCGGGCAGAGAAGACAGTATCGCCTTTCCGGTGCCGGAAGCATGCATCGAAGTCCTTGTGCCGCGTGCGAAAAACGCCCTGATCGGGTTCAGTGTTTCCACTTGCTCGACGAAAACGACTTCGGCGCCGTCGGGGATCGCAAGGTTGGCAGTCTCGCCCGTTTTTTCCATCAGCCGCCGCATAACAGGGCGGCTCACCTCGCTGAGGCTGGTCCTGTTCATAAACGCAGCACCCGTTCGGTATGCTTCGATGCCGATACTCCAATCCTGCCGTTCGTCGTTAAAGGTGACGAAGCCGTGTTTTTGCAATGTCGTCAGGATGCGGTGCGTGGTGGCAGTCGGCACGCCTAGCGACAGCGAAAGGTCCGTCAGTGTAGCGCGCCCTGCACGTGATACAGCCACAAGAACCCCAAGCGCGCGGTCGAGCGATTGCAGCGTCCCCGCAGAGCTCTCTCGGAATTGCGACTTTGGCCGCCCGCGCTGTCTTTTCTGTATATCCATCCAGAGTTCCTCTACCTTCGTTGTATAGAGGTACTGCAAATGAAAAATATTTTCAAACAATTAAAAAAAATAAAAATGAAAAATGATAAACGATTTAAAAACAATGAGTTGAATATTTAAAATATAAAATGAAAAAGTATTTCGAGAAAATTGCACTGGCCGAGCTAGTATTTTAGTACTGTCGCAGCGATCAGGAGGAATTCGTTATGTCAGATCAAAACCCAGTATTCATTCCAGGCCCTACTAATATACCGGATCGCCTGCGTGCTGCCATGCATGTGCAGACCCGCGACCACCGTGCGCCGGATTTTGTAGAGACGTTCGCGCCAGTTCTCGAAGACACCAAGAAAGTGTTCGGCACGACGGACGGCAAGGTTATTACGTTTCCAGCCAGCGGGACAGGCGGCTGGGAGGCTGCTGTTGCCAACACTCTCAGCCCTGGCGATAAAGTTCTCGTCGCACGCTATGGCATGTTCAGCCACCGCTGGATTGACCTGTGCCAACGTCATGGCCTTGATGTTCAGGTTATCGAATGCCCTTGGGGATCAGGTGCGCCAGCGGATAAATTCGAAGCTGCACTGACGGCAGACAAAGCACACGAGATCAAAGCGGTCTTGGTGACGCACAACGAAACAGCCACCGGTGTTAAGTCTGACATCGCAGCAGTGCGTGGCGCAATGGACGCGTCGAGCCATCCGGCACTGCTGTTTGTTGACTGCGTAAGCTCGCTTGCATCGATGCCCTTCCACATGGACACATGGGGCGTGGATATCGCCGTTGCAGGCTCTCAGAAGGGCTTCATGCTCGCCACTGGCATGGCCATCCTGGGTGTCAGCTCAAAGGCGCTGGCCTGCATGGAAACGGCAAAGCTGCACCGTACGTTCTTTGATTTCCGCGATATGATGAATGCGAATGCGTCGGGCGGGTTCCCGTACACGCCGCCGCTGCAGTTGATCTACGGTATGCGCGAAAGCCTCAAGATGCTGTTCGAAGAGGGCCTTGATAACGTATACGCCCGTCATACGCGCCTGGCGGAAGGCGTGCGTCGCGCGGTAGATGCTTGGGGCATGAAACTGGTTGCGGACAGCCCAGAGCTATATTCTGACACTGTGAGTGCGATCTATGTTCCC
>Ga0316197_10000602_pt1 | contig 24946 bp, 25 predicted proteins | sample OudBiesiAoxic_MG_FD_204939 | JGI IMG/M metagenome (GOLD analysis project Ga0316197, IMG submission 204939) | Coastal sediment microbial communities from Oude Bieten Haven, Netherlands - site A oxic | ecosystem: Environmental > Aquatic > Marine > Coastal > Sediment | place: Netherlands... | reverse complement strand
CGACAGGTGCCCGCCCCGAACCGATGGTGTCCATCTACGGAGGCACGCGCGCCGGGGCCAACGGCATCGTGCGCGCGGTCGGGCTCGAACATGCGGCCCACGGGGTGCAGGTCAACGCCGTCGGCACGAACTACATGGACTTCCCCGGGTTCCTCACCGCCACCGGCGCCGACGACCCCGAGCGCCGCGCCCGGATCGAGGGCCAGGTACCGATGAAGAAGCTGGGCACGATGGACGACCTTGCCGCATTCACCTCGGTCCTGCTCGATGGCACCAGCCGGTTCCAGACAGGTCAGTTCTTCAGCTTCAGCGGCGGCTGGAGTACCTGAGCAGGTCGACCAGCATGTGGGCGGTGGCGCCCCACACCGTCTCGTCGTCGAGTTCGAAGAAGTGCAACGGCCGATCCATCGGCGGCTGCCCCCATCGTTCCATCCGATACGTGCCGGGGCGAGCGAACTCCGCCAACGGCGTCCACAGCACGCGGTCGACCTCGCCGGTCTGGGGCTCGAGCGCAGGCCGGTGATCGAGCACCGACACGATCGGCACGATGTAGCTCCGGCTGACGATCGTGTTCAGGTGCGCCAGCTCGCCGACGATGCGAGGAGCGGCGGGGTCGAGACCGACCTCTTCGTGCGCTTCGCGAAGAGCGGTCTCCACCGGGGTCTCCCCAGGATCGAGGCGGCCGCCCGGGAAACTCATCTCGCCTCGGTGCGTGCGGAGCTGCATCGACCGCCGGGTCAACAGGACTTCGGCGCCGTCATCGCCCTCGGCCAGGGCGACCAGCACGGCCGACACCCGGGCGTCGGGGAACGATGGCAGCAGCGGTGCCGAGTGCTCGGGCACCGCCTCGACGATGTCGTCGATGTGCCACGTGGTCTCGGGTGGCCACAGCGGCTCGTGGTGCTCGGAGTAGGACGGCGGACGCGGGATGTGCTGCTCGCCTCCTCGCCGTCGCTGCGACGCGCGTTCGTCGGACCGGTTCACACCGCTCAGGACGTGGCTGGCGCGGCCGGCGTCCATCCCTCGGCAGCCAGCTGGGCGAGCACCTGAGGCAGGCCGGCGGTCTTCATGTTGGCCATGGCCCGTCCCGGCGACTCCTCGCCGGTCTCCCACTCCTCGAGTGCGGCGATGATCTTCGCGAGATCTGGTGCAGGCTGCTCGAACGTCATGCCCACATCCTACGTGGGGCGCCCGAACGCCGGTCAGGTGCTGTCGTCATCGCCACCCGCTCCGAACTCGTCGCGCAGCCGCTTGAGCGAGTTGACCGAATCGCCGACGACGCGACCCGCCTGGCGACCGAGGTCCTCGCTCTGCGGTCGAGCGCGCCCTCCCCGCCGGGCCTTTCGCGCGGCACGATCGTCGAAGTCGGTGTGGAACCAGACGACGAACAGCACGACTGCGATGCCACCCACGAGGAGCCGTCCGGTCGCGTCGACGTCGATCCACGGCTGGACCGCGGTGACGGCGAGCAACGAGAACACGACGACGTCGAGCGTGCGATGGAGCTTGCGCCCGACGACGCGGAATGCCCCCGCAGGTCCGATCGCGATCGCCGCGTTCAGGAGGACGACCACCCCGAGCGCGGCGGGGACTGCAGGGTCGGGCGACTGGAGTGCAGCGGCGATCAGCATGATGCCGACCAGGTACTCGACCAGCTGGTGCAGCCAGAAGGGTCGCAGCGCTCGCTCGATCTCGACCACGCCGGCAGGCTACTGGCCGCACCGACGGCACCGTTTCGACGCCGGAGAACAGTGCCATCAGCTCCTCCGGTGGCACTGTCGGTCCGTTCTGCTCGACATCGACGTCACCGCGGCCGACCTGAAGCCTTTCGAAAGGCCGGCCGACGACGATCACTGCATGACCAACACACTGACACAACCCACCACCTCACCGTCCGTGGTCGCCGCCGGCGACGGCGATCACCTCCACTTCCTCAACCACCTCGCCACCGTGAAGGCGAGCGCCCACCAGACCGGTTCGGCCATCAACGCCGTGGAGTTCACCGCACCACGAGGGTTCGGTCCGCCGCTCCACGTCCACCACGAGGAGGACGAGCTGATGTATCTCGTCGACGGCCAGATCCGGTTCCGCGCGGCCGGGGACGAGACCCTGGCCACCACGGGCGCAGTCGTGATCCTCCCGGCCGGTATCCCCCACACGTTCCAGGTCGAATCGACGACCGCTCGATTCCTCACCATCGCCGCAGGCAGCCGCCAGCGGCCCACCTTCGACCGCTTCGTGTCCACGCTGGGCACGCCAACAGCGACCCCCACGCTGCCCGCACCGGTCGACATCGATCCCGGTCGGGTCTCCGACGTCGGCGCCGCACACGGCATCGAGATCCTCGGCCCCCCACCGGCGCCGCTCGATTGACCTGCGGACGCGACGAGGCCCCGGGGGATGTCCCGGGGCCTCGCTGGTGTTCGTGTTACGGGTCGAGTGTTCGAACGGCTGACGCCGTCCTCACATCATGCCGCCCATGCCGCCCATGCCGCCGCCGGCGGGCATCGGCATCTCGTCTTCGGGCTCGTCGGCGACGAGGCACTCGGTGGTGAGCACCATCGCAGCGATCGACGCAGCGTTCTGGAGACCCGCACGGGTCACCTTCGCCGGGTCGATGATGCCAGCAGCGATCAGGTCCTGCATCTCGCCGGTTGCGGCGTTCATACCGTTGGAACCCTCGGCCGACTCGACCTCGCGCACCACGACCGAGCCTTCGAGCCCGGCGTTGTTGGCGATGTTGCGGGCCGGCGCGACGAGCGCCTCCCACACGGTCTTGGCACCGGTCTTCTCGTCGCCCTCGAGCGAGTCGACGACACCCTGAACCGCAGCACGCGCACGGATGAGGGCGGTGCCGCCGCCGGCGACCACGCCTTCCTCGATGGCTGCACGAACCGACGACACGGCGTCTTCGATGCGGTGCTTCTTCTCCTTGAGCTCCACTTCGGTGGCGGCGCCGACCTTGATCAGTGCCACACCGCCGGCCAGCTTCGCGAGACGCTCCTGGAGCTTCTCCCGATCCCAGTCGGAGTCGGTGTTCTCGATCTCGGCCTTGATCTGGTTGACGCGACCGTCGATGTCGTCGGTCGTGCCACCTCCGTCGACGATGGTGGTGTTGTCCTTGGTGATCACGACGCGCTTGGCGGTGCCGAGCAGATCGAGCGTGACGTTCTCGAGCTTGAGACCGACTTCCTCGCTGATGACCTGACCACCGGTGAGGACGGCCATGTCCTGCAGCATCGCCTTGCGGCGATCGCCGAAGCCCGGCGCCTTGACGGCGGCGGCGTTGAACGTGCCACGGATCTTGTTGACCACGAGCGTGGCGAGCGCCTCACCGTCGATGTCCTCGGCGATGATCACGAGCGGCTTGCCGGTCTGCATGACGGCCTCGAGGGTCGGCAGCATGGCCTGCACCGTCGAGATCTTGGCGCTGTGCAGCAGGATGTAGGCGTCGTCGAGGACGACTTCCTGACGCTCGGCATCGGTCACGAAGTACGGCGACAGGTAGCCCTTGTCGAACTGCATGCCCTCGGTGAAGTCGAGCTCGGTGCCGAATGTGTTCGACTCCTCGACGGTGACCACGCCGTCCTTGCCGACCTTGTCGATGGCGTCGGCGATGACCTCGCCGATCGAGCTGTCGGCGGCCGAGATGGTGGCGACGCTGGCGATGTCGGACTTGTCGTCGACGTCCTTGGCCTGCGTCGCGATCGACTCGACCGCGGCGGCGACGGCCTTCTCGATGCCGCGCTTGACCGACATCGGGTTGGCGCCGGCAGCGACGTTGCGCATACCGGTCGTGACCATCGCCTGGGCGAGCACGGTCGCGGTGGTGGTTCCGTCACCGGCGATGTCGTCGGTCTTGGTGGCGACTTCCTTCACGAGCTGGGCGCCCATGTTCTCGAACGGGTCCTCGAGCTCGATCTCCTTGGCGATGGAGACGCCATCGTTGGTGATCGTGGGGGCACCGAACTTCTTGTCGAGCACCACGTTGCGGCCCTTCGGACCGATGGTGACCTTGACGGCGTCGGCGAGCTTGTTGACTCCGGCTTCGAGTGCGCGGCGCGCCTCGTCGTCGAACTTCAGAATCTTTGCCATGTGGAGTTCCTTCCTGGCGGGAGTGGGGTGTCGTACGGGTGGAGCGTCGGAGCTGACGCGTTCAGCTCTCGACGATCGCGAGGATGTCGCGGCCGTTGAGCACGAGCAGGTCCTCGCCGTCGACGGCGATCTCGGTGCCGCCGTACTTCGAGTAGAGAACGGTGTCGCCGACGCTGATGTCGACGGGGATCAGCTCGCCCGACGACTCGGCGCGCTTGCCGGGGCCGACCGCAAGGACTTCACCCTGCTGCGGCTTCTCCTTGGCGGTGTCGGGGATGACGAGGCCAGATGCGGTCTGCGTCTCGGCCTCGTTCGGCCGGACCACGATGCGGTCATCCAGCGGCTTCAGGTTCATGGTGCAAGCCTCCATTGGCTTTCTCACGGCGGGGGTTACCCGGGGGTTCTGACAGTCCGACGCGGGTTAGCACTCGCATCGGTCGACTGCCAGGCTAGGCCCACCACCCCTCGGTTAGCAACCGCGACCTGAGAGTGCTAGCGAACGGAGCGCATGAGCGCCAGCGTCTCGGCGAGGGGGAGGCCGATCACGTTGCTCACACTGCCGTCGATTCGCTGCACCAGCGCACCGCCTGCACCCTGGATCGCGTAGCCGCCCGCCTTGCCGAACGGCTCGCCCGTCCCGAGGTACCAGTCGACCGCTCGATCGGTCAGCACCGCGAACTCGACGGCCGTCTCGACGACGAGGGTCTCGCACCGGGCCGGCACGGTCGTGGACAGCACCGTCACGCCCGTGTGGACCAAGTGGGTGGCGCCGGACAGCAGCCGGAGCATGCGCCGAGCATCGTCGGCGTCGGCCGGCTTCTCGAGAATCTGGCCGTCGACGTCGACCGTGGTGTCGGCGGCCACGACCAACGAGCCCGCACCTACACGATCGGCCACAGCCGCGGCCTTCTCCCTCGACAGACGCGCGACGTAGTCGGCGGGAGCCTCACCGACGTGCGCCGATTCGTCGATGTCCGCCGGCACGACCTCGAACGCCAACCCGACCGACCCGAGCAACTCCGAACGGCGTGGCGACGCCGACGCGAGCACGAGGCGCACCCCGTCGGGCAGGTCGATCATCAGCCGCCGGACAGCGCCATCACGTCGGCGTCGTCGGGCACGCTGACGTCATCGGCGAGTTCCTCGCGCCGGTGCCCGTCGAGCCAGCCATCGGGCAGGCTCACCTTGATCGGGCCGTTGGTGTGTCCACGCTTGATCCGCTCGCCGCCGTCGACGATCTGCGCCGTGGGGTCGAGGTCGGCCACGATGTCCTCGAGTTCGGCGAGGGTCTTGACCATCGAGAACCGACGCCGCACCTCGGGGCCGACCGGATAGCCACTCATGTACCAACCCGTGTGCTTGCGGAAGTCGCGCATTGCGTGGTTCTCACCGAGATGTTCCACCAGGAGACGGGCGTGGTCGACCATCACGGTGCAGACCTCACCGAGCAGCCGGCTCGGTGGCACCGGCCGGCCCGCGAGGGCCTCGACGAGGTCGCCGAACAACCAGGGTCGCCCGAGACAGCCACGGCCGATGACGACGCCGTCGCAGCCGGTTTCGGCCATCATGCGCACCGCGTCGGACGCCTGCCAGATGTCACCGTTGCCGAGCACCGGAATCGACCCGACGGTCTGCTTCAGCTCGGCGATCGCCTCCCAACGCGCCTCGCCGGAGTAGTGCTGCTGCACGGTGCGGGCGTGCAGGGCGATCGATGCGACGCCCTCCTCGGCGCAGACCTCGCCGGTGCGCAGGTGCGTGAGCCAGTCGTCGGAGAGGCCCATCCGGAACTTGGCCGTGACCGGCACCCCGTAGGGCGACGCGTTCGACACGGCGGCACGCAGGATCGCTCGGAGCAGCTCGGGCCGCGCCGGCACCGCCGCCCCGCCACCGCGGCGCGTGACCTTGGCGGCCGGGCACCCGAAGTTGATGTCGATGTGGTCGACGCGACCGGCGTCGCACAGCGTGGCGACCGCCCTTCCCATGATCTCCGGGTCGCTGCCGTAGAGCTGCAGGCTGCGCGGGTGCTCGTCGGGGGCGAAGCTGATCATGCGATCGGTCTTGGCATTGGCATGCACGACAGGCGTTGCCATCACCATCTCGTTCACGTAGACGAGCCCGGGTGCGAATCGGCGGCACATCGTGCGGAACGGCGCGTTCGTGACACCCGCCATCGGGGCGAGCACCACAGGAGCCGACAGCTCGAACTGGCCGATCCGGAACGTCATGACCCGACCACGGTACCGGCCCTCACCCCACCACGTTCGCCGTTGTGAGCAGTGAGATGTGAGCAGTGAGCGGTGAGATGTGAGCGATACACGGCCCTCAGCCGCTCACCGCTCACAGCGTCACGGTCGCGCTGGGGGTTGTGAGCGATGTGCGGTCCTGGGCCGCTCACCGCTCACAACGGGTGATCGGGGGTGGCGGGGCGATCAGTCGAGGAAGGGGAGGCGCAGGTTCGGGGTGGCGCCGACGTCGAGCGGGGTGGGACCGTCGGAGCGGAGGCGATGCCACCCGGCCGCGGCGATCATCGCGGCGTTGTCGGTGCACATCGCCCGACTCGGCAGAAACCCCTGGATCCCGTCGCGCTCGCAGGCCTCGAGCAACTCCTCACGCAGCAGCGAGTTGGCAGCCACGCCACCTCCGAGCACGATGCCGGTCGCCCCGACCTCCGCCGCAGCGCGGCGGGCCTTGGTGACGAGCACGTCGACGACCGCAGCCTGGAACGACGCCGCGACATCGGCGGTACCCACACCTGGGTTCTTGCGTACGTGGTTCATCACCGATGTCTTCAACCCGCTGAACGAGAAGTCGTAGCCATCGTCCATCATCGCCCGCGGGAACCTGATCGCTTCGGGGTCGCCGAACGCCGACTCCGCCTCGATCGCCGGGCCGCCGGGATACCCCAGATCGAGGAAGCGCGCCACCTTGTCGAAGGCCTCGCCCGCCGCGTCATCGATGGTCTGCCCGACCAGCCGGTACCGACCGTGGTCCTGCATCTCGACCAGCATCGTGTGACCGCCCGAGACCAGCATCACGAGCAGCGGGAACTCGAGCGAACGGTCTTCGAGGAACGCCGCGTAGAGGTGTGCCTCCATGTGGTTCACGCCGACGAACGGAACGTCCCAGGCGAGCGCCAGGGACTTCGCCGCCGACACGCCGACCAGCAGTGCACCGATCAGTCCGGGCCCCACCGTGCAGGCGACGGCGTCGATGCGTTCCTCCTCGACGCCGGCCTCCACGATCGCTCGGGCGACCACAGGGTTGAGCACATCGAGATGAGCCCGAGAGGCGATCTCCGGCACCACGCCGCCGAATTCGGCGTGCAGATCGACCTGCGTCGAGACGACGCTCGAGATCACGTCGTACCCACCCATCACGATCGCCGCGGCGGTCTCGTCACAGCTGGTTTCGATACCGAGCACCACGGTTGCGTCGTCGACGACCACGTCACGCTCCCCCGGCGACCGGCTCACGACGGCGTCCCGTCGGCCGAGCGCAACGTGTCGAGCAACGCGCCGTACTCGGCGCCCTGGATGTCGTTGCACCACATCACGATGGCGTCCTCGGTGTTCTCGTAGTAGCGGGTTCGGACACCGGCCGGGGCGAAACCGAACCGGCGGTACAGCTCCTGCGCGCCCGTGCTCGACACCCGGACCTCGAGCGTCCACGCTGTCGCGCCTCGACGGATGGCTTCGTCGACCAGGGCGACCAGGAGCTCCCGGGCAACGCCGGCTCGGCGAGCATCGGGATGCACGGCGACGTTGGTGACGTGGGCTTCGTCGGCGGTGAACCACAGCCCGGCGTAGCCGACGACCCCCCGGCCGCGCCGGGCGACCACGTAGTGGCGTGACCCGGACTTCACCTGGGCGATCTCGCTCTCGAAGACCCCGGGCGACCAGGGTCGGGGATAGCTGAGCGCCTCGATCTCGAGGATGCCCCGCCGCAGGTCGCGTCGCCGCATCGGGGCGATCGACAATTTCGGCACATCGGCGGCTCCGTCGCGACGCAGCATGCGCTCGATCACGCTCACGGCCGCGCCGCCCTGGTCGACCAGTTGATCTGCGCGTCAGGCGCCCGGAGGTAGACGGGCTCGATCTCCCACGGGTTCACCCACTCCTCTCGCAGGGCTCTGGCGTGCGCGAGCTGCACGAGCGGCGCCGCGGACGGATGATCGTCGCCACCGAACTCGCAGTGGAATCCGTCGAGGATCTCCTCGCGGTAGCGACGCGCACCGTCGCCGACGCACAGCACGTCCTGGCTGCGCGCGAGCAGATCGGCGACCAGTTCGTCGACCGGGCCCACCGTTGGTTCGGCAACCTGCTGCACGCCGCCCGGCACCTGGCGGTACATCGCATAGAACACCTCGTTCTTGCGGGCATCGATCACCGGGACCACCACACGGTCGGTGTGACGACACGGGAACGCCAGGAGGTCGAGGGACGAGATCCCGATCATCGGGATCCGCAACGCCTGCGCAAAGGATTTCGCGGCGGCGAGCCCGACCCGCATCCCCGTGAACAGGCCGGGGCCCACGTCGACCGCGACCACGCTGATCTCGTCGAGATCGATGCCGGCCTGCCGACAGACGAACTCGATCGCGGGCACGAGCGTCTCGGCGTGGCGACGGCCCTTGGTCACCTCGAACAGACCGATGACACCCTCGTGGCCGCCGATGGCCACACTCACGCGCTCGGTCGCGGTCTCTATGCCGAGGATCAGCATCGCCATGCCTCGAGCGCATCGTCGATCTGCGACCAGCGCGCTGCCCAACTCGGGCCCGTCGCCGACAACTCGATGCTGCGGGCATCGTCGTCGTCGAGGTCCTGCTCGAGGTGCACCAACAGGTGGTCACCGAACATCGCTTCGACGACGTCACCCCACTCCACGAGCACGATCCCTCGATACTCGGCCAGCTCCTCCAACGCCAGATCGGCGACCTCGGTCGTTCGATCGAGCCGGTACAGGTCGGCGTGATGCAGCTGTGCGGCCGACTTCCCGGGCGGGAGCTCGTAGCTGTGCACGAGGGTGAACGTGGGCGACGTGATCGGCTCGGAGACACCGAGCGACCGGCCGAAGCCCTGGGCAAAGGCCGTCTTGCCGGCGCCCATCTCGCCGCCCAACACCACCAGATCGCCGGCGCGGCACAGACCTGCGATCGCCGCCGCCACCGCATGTGTGTCGGCCAGGGAGGTCGCACGGAGTTCGAGCATTTCAGGTGTCGATGCTACGGCGCGGGACCCGTGGCACGCGCTTGCTGATGCCACACACGATCTCGTACCCGATCGTGTCGAGCTTCTCCGCCCAGTCCTCGACACGGATTCGTTGCGGGCCGTCGGGACCGTCCTGTTCGCCGATCAGCACGACGTCGTCCCCGACGCGAACCTCGTCGTCACCCCCGACCGGTTCTCCGCAATCGACCATCAGCTGGTCCATCGTGACGACGCCCACGATCGGCCGGCGACGCCCTTTGATCAGCACCTCGCCGCCGGTGGCCCAGAGACGTCGTGGCACGCCGTCGGCGTAGCCGATGGGGATCGTCGCAACGGTCGTGTCCTGGGTGAACGTGTGGCGCAGTCCGTACGACACCCTGCTCCCGGCTCGGACCTGCTTCACGTACGACACACGTGATCGAAGCTCCATCGCCGGGCGCAGCTCGCCACACAGGTCGTCGACACCGGGACCGGGCGAGATGCCGTAGAGAGCGATACCTGCGCGCACGAACGATCGACGTGCGTCGGCGTGGGCGAGCGCACCGGCAGAATTCGCGGCGTGCACCAGAGGCACGTCGGGCGCGTGCCGCAGCGCATCGTCGAGCCGCTTCAGTTGCAGCTTCGTGTAGTCGTCGTCGGGCTGGTCGGCCACCGCCAAGTGCGTGAAGAGTCCGGCCAACCGCAGCGCCGGAGCACGTTCGTCGATCGCCGCAACGAGCGATCCGACGTTGTGCGTGTGTGCGCCGACGCGCTGCATGCCGGTATCGACCTTGAGGTGCACCGGCAGGCCGTTCGGTCGCTCGCCGGCGAGCGCGTCGAGAAATGCTCGCGTGTACACGGTCGGCGTCAGCCGGTACTCGATGATGCGAGCCGCCGTCTCAGGAGGTTGTTCGCTGAGCAGGAGGATCGGCGAATCGATCCCGGCGCGCCGCAACTCGATGGCCTCGGGCACCGACGCGACACAGAGACCCTCGGCACCGCCGTCGATCGCCGACCGGGCGACGTCGACGGCGCCGTGACCGTAACCATCGGCCTTCACGACCGCCCACACGGCGGCGGGCGCGACCAGCGACCGGAGGTGCTCGACATTGTGGCGGATCGCGTCGAGGTCGATCTCGGCCCACACCCACCGCATCGCCGCTCGCGCATCGCCGCTCATCGGCGGTCCGATCGAGTGATCGGCAACAGATCGACGATGTCGCCCGCCACGAGGCCGTGCCGAGGCCCCCGACGCGCCGCGTCGGCGTGGAACCAGGCTGCGGCGGCAGCAGCGCGCTCAGGTGGTGCACCCGCAGCCAGCGCAGCGCCGATCATGCCGGCAAGCACGTCGCCCGAACCTGCGGTGGCCAGGCGCTCATCACCGTGGTCGACCACCAGCACGGAACCATCGGGAGATGCCACCACCGTGGTCGGGCCCTTCAACAGCACCGTGGACGACAGCTCGACCGACAGGGCTCTCGCCGCGGCGACGCGATCGGGCCCGGGCCGCTCACCCGTGAGGAGCGCGTACTCGCCGTCGTGGGGTGTCAGGACGGTGGGCAACCCCCGGGACCGCAGCAGCGTGGCAGCCGAATCGTCGCTCCAGGCCGTGGCGAAGAGCCCGTCACCGTCGATCACCAGCGGAACGGCCGCCTCCGCGATCAACGAACGGACGGCGGTCATCACCTCGTCGTCCCGACCGAGGCCGGGGCCGACGACGAGCGCACCGAACCGATCGAGGTCGGCGAGCACGGCACCCGCGACGTCGGATGCATCGAGGCGGTGCTGAATGATCTCGCTGCGGGCGTCCACGTCGGCACCGGGGGCCGACAGCGACACCAGGCCAGCGCCCGATCGGGCGGCTGCTTCGGCACACAGCCGACCCGCTCCGACCATTCCCGGACTTCCGGCGACGATGCGAACCGCTCCCTGCCACTTGTGAGCATCCGCCGCACGAGCGGGCCACCACGCCTCGGCGTCGTGGGCCTCGACCAGGTACTGGTCGGCACGGGACACGTCGAGACCGATGTCGACCACCTCGACATCGCCCGCCAGGCGCGCCCCCGCCCCGAACACGAGCCCGGGCTTCAGCGCTTGGAACGTCACCGTCCGGTCGGCGGGCAGTACGCCGGAGCCACCGGCGCCGGTCAGCGCATCGACGCCGCTCGGGATGTCGACCGCCAGCACGGAGACCGGGGCGCCACGGCGACTCGTCGGCACGACGTCGGGAGCGACCCACCGCCGTGCGGGCCCGGCCCGGTAGCCGGTTCCGAACGCAGCGTCGATCACCAGGTCGGACGGCGGGAGCACCGGTGGACAGCTCGATGCATCGACGAGGTGGACCTGCACGCCCCGACGAGCCAGATAGGTGCCTGCAGTCCGGCCGTCGGCACCGTTGTTGCCGCCCCCGGCGACGATCGTGACAACTCGGCCGTAGGGAGCGCCCAACATCGTGAGCGCAACCCGGGCCACCTCACGGCCGGCGCGATCGATCAACACCTCCACCGGTTCAGGGGCTGCAGCGTCGACAGCTCCCATCTCCTCGGGCGTGACGATCGGAATCACACTCGCGAGGCTAATGAGTCGTTGCGGGCCGATCGTCCCGATGCGACGAGAACCGGCCGTCCGATCTCGACCGGCGCGCCGGGATCAGGCGCCGAGCAGGCTCTCCTTGAGCTCCCGCTTGACGAACTTGCCGTTGGCGTTGCGCGGCAGCGAGTCGTTGAGGAACCACACGCGTTCGGGGATCTTGTACTTGGCCAGGTGGCCCTCGAGCGCTGCACGCAGCTGCTCCTCGGTCATCGACGTGCCCGGCGCCAGCACGATCGCGGCGGCCACGAGTTCGCCGAGCCGGTCGTCGGGGACGCCGAACACCGCGACCTCGGCGATGCCGTCGAGTTCGTAGATCGCCGCTTCGACCTCGGAGCAGTACACGTTCTCGCCACCGCGCAGCACCATGTCCTTGATGCGATCGACGATGAACACGAACCCGTCCTCGTCGATGCGCGCGACGTCACCGGTGTGGAACCAGCCATCGGGGATCGAGTCGGCCGTGGCGTCGGGCCGGTTGAGGTAGCCCTTGATCACGACCGAGCCGCGCACACAGAGCTCACCGGTTTCGCCGGGGCCGACCTCGTTGTCGAGCTCGTCGACGAGCTTGGCGTCGAGCGTCGGCACGATGCGGCCGCAGGATGCCGGCTTGGCGACGTACAAGCTGCCCGAGTTCGCCGTGACGATGCCATGGGTCTCGGTGAGGCCGTACCCGGTGCTCGGCGCTCCACCCGCCAACGACTTGTCGATCTTCTCCACCAGGTCCGGTTGCAGCGGTGCGCCGCCACCGCCCATGCCGGCGAGCGACGACGTGTCCCGCGTCTCCCAGTCGGGGTGCATCAACAGTTCCCGACTCATCGTCGGCACACCCGAGAAGTTCGTGACACCTTCGCGTTCGATCAGCTCCAGCGCGCGGCCTGCGTCCCACTTGTACGTGAGCACCAACCGCGACCCCGAGATGGTGGCGGGATGCAGCAAGCAGTTGTTGGCCGTGACGTGGAACAGCGGGGTCGGCGCCATGAACACGTTCTGCTTCGGCGCGGCCGCTGGGTCGGCGGCGGGTGCGGCGCCGACCTTGGCGGCGGCCATCGTGGCGACGGTGTTCATGAAGGCGAGGTGCAGCAGGTTGTGGACCGAGCCGCGATGGGTGAGCTGCGCCCCCTTCGGGAACCCGGTGGTGCCCGAGGTGTAGAAGATGCATGCGTCGTCGTTCGGGTCGATGTCGGCGGCCGGCAGCGTGGCGGGCGCGGTCGCCGGGTCGATGACGTCCTCCCAGCGCACGGCCGTGCTCGCGCCCGTGTCGGTGGGCAGATCGCCGTCGTAGCGCACCGTGATCAGATGCAGCGGACGCTCGGCGCGCAGGCCGTCGAGCACGGGGAGTACCCGCTCGATGCGCTCCGCGTCGGCGATCAGCACCTTGGGCTGCGAGTCGCGAAGCCCGAACTCCATCTCCTCGGACGTCCACCAGGCGTTCATGCCGACACACGCTGCGCCGACCGACACGATCGCCCAGTAGCCGAAGACCCACTCGGGGTAGTTGCGCATCGCCAGCGCGACGCGATCGCCCGGACCGACGCCGTAGACGTCACGCAGCCGCCCTGCGAGCGATCGGATGATCGCGTCGGACTCGGCGTAGGTGTATCGCTCGTCCTCGTACACGATGTAGTCGGCGTCGCCGTAGCCGGTCGCCAGCTCCCACACGAAGCGCATCGACGGCGGTGCCGACTCGAACACCCGGATCGGGACGCCATCCACCTCGATCTCGTCCATCGCGAACTGGGCGCCCGGCGCCGTCAGTTCATCCCATGCCTGCTGAAACTCCTCGATCATGGCGAGCATGTTCGCAGCGTGCCGCCCGACACACCGAATCGAGACCGCCGACGGTTGCGAGGCCGGGCTTCGTCACTCGGCGAGCACGTAGGCGGCTGCGGTGAGGTCGCTGTGGGTCAGCGAGAGATGCCAACGCGTCACACCCGCCTCGTCCGACAGCTCGCGAGCACGCCCGACGAAGGCGAGTGACGGCTGACCGGACGCGGCGCGCTCGACCCAGACGTCATGAAACGAGAAGGCGCCGAGGCCGAGGCCGAGCGCCTTCATCACGGCCTCACGAGCGGCGAACCGGGCGGCGAGCGACGGAATCGGATCGACCTGCGGCGCGACATAGGCGAGTTCGACCTCGGTGAAGAGGCGGGTACGCATCGTCGGCGTGCGTTCGAGCGAGCGGCGGAACCGGTCGATGTCGACCAGATCGATGCCGATCCCGATCATGTCCGCCAGTGATCGGCGGTGTCGGAAATCGGGCCGATCAGCAGATCGGCGACCGTCACGTCCCCGAGCAAGGACTCGTCGAATGCACCTTCGGTCTCGGTCACCCAGTCGACGAGCCGGTCGTAGCGACGGTCGTACCCCTGCAGGACACCGCGCATCGTCTCAGCGGGAAGTCGGTCGTGCAACGCCACGTGCAGCAACGTGATCCCCGTGGTCTCCCCTGCCTTCACCTCGGGCACGAAGATCACCGTACGGCCGTCGCCGCGACCGACGCCGACCAGCACCTCCTGCTCGGAGGCCACCCGGTGTTTCGTACCGCGCAGCGCACCGTTCCGCTCCACTCGGCTGGGCAGGTCTCGCGAGATCCCGCCGCGGTCGATCACCGAGATCGACGCACCGTCGATGCCGTATCGTGTGTAGCCGCGGACATCGGCCACGGCGGGGTCGAGGTCGGCAAGGATCTTGAGGGTGCGATAGCTGAGCACGTCGCGGCCGGCTCCGGCCCCGAGCACCGCCTGCACGAGCGCCCGATCGACGACCCCTTCGTCACTGCGGGAGATGCCCACCGTGACGGTCTTGGCCTGATGCTTGATCGTGTCGACCGGCCTCGTGAGCTCTTCGATCGCGCGGGTCAGCGCAGCGACGAGGTCGTCGATGAGCGCGAGCGGGGTTCCGACCTTGCCGGATCCCTGCTGGTACTGCTCGATCGGTCGGTCGGAGAACACGTCGCGGAGCAACCCGAACAGGGCCACGGCGGTCGAGGCCTCGAGGTGACCGTCGTACAGGCCGGAGCGCATCCCGTCGTACCAGCGCTCGGCGCTGGGTCGCAGGTCGCGCCGCAGACGTTCGACCACTTCGTCGCCCGACAGATCAGCGGCGACGAGACGCTCGATGGTCTCGCGCGCCTCGCGCAGCGGGTGCGCCGACGCGTCGATCGCCAGTGCCGCTTCGTAGCCGAACAGGTGACCGACCATCGCCGACAGCACGAAGCCGAGGGCCGGGTCGACCGGCGGCACCTCGATGGTGGCAGCTGCGTCGTAGCGAGTTTCGCCGTCGCTCGCGACGACGATCGGCGTGGCCTTGTGCGCCTTGAAGATCGCGACCTCCTTGGCGACGTCGTCGGCGGTCGATCCCACCAGACCAGCTGCGCACACGAGGATCAGTGGTTCCGACGACAGGTCGATGTGCTTCTTGTCCTCGGTCGAATCGCAGGCCATCGACTTGTAGCAGAGCTCGCTCAGCTTGATGCGGACCTCCTCGGCGGCCACCTTGTTGGGTCCGTTGCCGACGACCGCCCAGTAGCGCTTGGACGGAGCGAATCGGCGAGCAGCGTCGGCGATCGGCTCGCGTCGCTGCAGCACCGTGCGCATCGCGTCGGGAAGTTCTCGCAGCGATGCCAGCAACTGCGAACGCCGACGATCGTCGCCGAGTCCCGCAGCGTCGGCGATCGCGCACGACAACAACGCGCCGGCAGCGACCTGGGCGTAGAAGGCTTTCGTGGACGCGACACTCATCTCGACGTCACGGCCGTCGGACGTGTACAGCACGCCGTCGGCCTTGTCGGTCAGGTCGCTGCTGCGCCGGTTCACGATGCCGATCACGTGTGCGCCGCGAGCACGCAGGAGATCGACGGTCCGGTTCGTGTCGGTCGTGGTGCCCGACTGGCTGACGGCGATCGCCAGCGTGTCGCTCATGTCGAGCCGCATCCCGAAGCCCGACAACTCCGTCGCCGTGATCGCGTCGACGTCGAGGAGCCCATCGGTGAGCTCGTCGAGTATCGCCGCGGTGCTCTGGCCCGCGACTGCGGCGGTGCCCTGGCCGATCACGCGGATGCGGGTGATGGTGCCCTCGGCGAGCCGGGCAGCGGTCGATGGCGGCAGCGTCGTGTCGCCGACCGCCGCGCGGAGCACTCCATCGCGTTCGGCGATCTTGCCTCGCAGCGTCTTGGCGAAGCTGTTGGGTGCTTCGGAGATCTCCTTGAGCAGGAAATGGGGTGCGTCACCTCGGTTGATGTCGCGTGTCGTGACCTCGGCCGTGACGACGTCGCTGACATCGACAGGGAGTTCGCCCCCGTCGTAGCCGAGCCGCGTGATGCCCGCCAGCTCGCCGGCGAGGTCACCGTCGAGCGCGACGACCTCTCCACCGTGCTCCCCGTCCATGCGGACGTAGCTGTCGGTCTCCTCGACGACGCCGTAGGGCTCACTGGCCACGATGAAGCAATCGTCGGCGAGTCCGATGTACAGACCCTGCCCGCTGCCACGCAGGGCGAGCAGCAGGGATCCGGGTGACTCGGCGGCAGCCGCGCCGATCGCGACCGACCCTTCGAACTCGGCGACAGTGCGTCTGAACGCCTCTGCCACGGGAGCCGCCGCGCGGTGGCGGGCCATCAGCGTGGGGATCACCTTCGCATCGGTGGTGATCGGAGCGGCGATCCGCAGCCCGTGGCTCACCCGGAGATCGGCATGGTTGTCGACGTCACCGTTGAGCGCTGCGACCACGTACGGCGGCGCAGCACCAGCGGGCAGCTCGGCCTCGATCGAGTTGAGCGGATGTGTGTTCGGCTCGCTGATGATGCCAACGCTCGCCCAGCGGGTGTGGCCGAGCACGGCCACGCGAGCGGCGGGCGACTCGACCGCTCGGCGGAGCAGGCGATCGGACACGATGGCCGAACGGAGCGCCGCGGTGTTGTCGCCGAGTTCGCCGATCTCGGCGGCCGCCTTGTACACGAACGAGAGCGTGTCGACGCCGGTCGACACCACCGCCTGCGACTGGAACAGCGGGTCGGTCCCGCGCTCGGCGAGCAGCGTGTCGAGCACCTCCGGCTCGATGTCGTGGCCCCACACGTACAGGTGCAGGCCGGCGGAGTCGCGGCCGCGCACCTCGAGCCGATCGATGGCCGACAGCGCCTGCTGCACCATCAGGTATCCGGCCAGTGCCGACGGCTGCGGGTCTCTTCCGGCGAGGGCGGCGACATCGGCGATGCTGCGCAAGCGGTCGTGCCGTACCGCCCAGAGCGCGTCCTTGAGTGCGATCAGGTCGGCGTTGGCGCGCTCGAGCGCGCCCGGGTCGAGTCCGTGCCCGTCGCCGTCGAGATCGGCCTCTGTCGCGACGGCAACCGCATCGAGGCGGTCGAGGCGAGCCGAGATGCCGGCGACCACTTCGACGCGCGCGGTGACCGCGAGCACGCCTGGCAACCCGCGCAGGGAGTGATCGACGATGCTCACCCGACGGGCGACCTCGGCGATGTCGGTGCCGGCTGACAACGCATCGTCGAGACCACCGATCAATTCCTCCGACGATGGCGTCGGACGGGTGGGGGGTCGGCTGACGACCCCGATGATGCCGCACATGGCGGTCCAGGCTACCGACCCACCGGTCAGCCGAAGTGGCGGTGAGCAGCGGCGGCGAGTTCGTCGGCAGTCGCCTGCGCCTGCGCCGCCGTCGGGGCCTCGACCATCACCCGGATCAGCGGCTCGGTACCGCTCGGGCGCACGAGCACCCGGCCGGCAGCCCCGAGGGCCCGTTCCGCGGCGGCGACGTCGGTGGCGAGTCTCGCACTGACCTCGCTCCCGAAGTCGGGCACCCGCACCGGTACTCGAACGTTCACGAGCACCTGCGGGAGCGACGTCATCGCGGCCGACGCGAGCTCCGCCAGGGGACGTCCCGAGCGCTTCACGGCATCGAGCAGCACCAGCGCGGTGAGCAGGCCGTCGCCCGTCGTCGCATGGTCGGCGAAGATCACGTGGCCTGACTGTTCGCCCCCGAGCGAGTGTCCCCCGGCAGCCAACGCCTCGAGCACGTAGCGGTCACCGACAGCGGTCTCCACCACCTCGATGTCGGCGGCCTGCATGGCGAGCCGGAAGCCGAGGTTGGTCATCACGGTCACCACGACGGTGTCGTTGCGCAGTTCGCCACGGTCGCGCAGATCGACGGCGGCGATGGCGATGATGTGGTCGCCGTCGACGACCGAACCGGTGTGATCGACGGCGATCAGGCGGTCGGCGTCGCCGTCGAGTGCGACACCCAGGTGAGCGTCATGGTCGCGGACGGCTTCAGCGACGAACGAGGGCGCGGTCGCGCCACAGCCCGCATTGATGTTGCGGCCGTCGGGTTCAGCCGCCACCAGGACGACATCGGCTCCGGCCGCGGTGAGCGCTTCCTCCGCGACCTGGTGAGCGGCTCCATTCGCTGCGTCGATCACGACCTTCAGCCCGTCGAGACGACGACCCTCGAGCACGCCCACCACGTGATCGACATACGGCGTGTGGGCGGCGATGTCCGACGAGATCGTGCCCGGTGCGCCAGTGGGCGGCATCAGCACCTCGAGCTGCGACTCGATTCGCTGCTCGACCTGGTCGGACAGCTTCGCGCCCCCCGCGGCGAACAGCTTGATGCCGTTGTCGGCGAACGCATTGTGCGACGCGGACACCATCGCCCCGACCGCCCCGCGGCGTTGTGCCTCGAAGGCGACCATCGGCGTGGGGACCACGCCGAGGCGGATCACTTCGACACCTTCGGCCGCAAATCCTGCGGCGAGGGCTGCGTCGAGCATCGGGGTCGACTCGCGGGTGTCGCCGCCGATCACGACCGAACCGCGTCCCGAGGCGCGATCGTCGGCGTCGAGAAGGACGATGGCCGCCGCGCGCCCGAGTCGCAGCGCGAACTCGGCCGTCAACTCTGCGTTGGCGACACCGCGGACGCCGTCGGTGCCGAACTTCACGTCGTCGACGTGGGGGTCAGCGCTTGGTGAACTGAGGCGCCTTGCGGGCCTTCTTGAGGCCGTACTTCTTGGACTCCTTCTTCCGCGAGTCGCGGGTGAGGAGGCCGGCGGCCTTCAACGCAGGACGGGTCTCGGGGTCGAGTTCGACCAACGAGCGGGCGATCGCCAGACGCAGGGCGCCGGCCTGACCACTGATGCCGCCACCGTGGATGGACGCGGTGATGTCGAACGACTCGCGGGTGTCGGTGACCGTGAGGGCCTCGGAGACCACCATCTGCGACACCGCCGTCGGGAAGTACTCGTCGAGCGTCTTGCCGTTGATGGTGAAGACGCCGGCGCCGGGGCGAAGCTGCGCACGGGCGACGGCTTCCTTGCGGCGGCCGGTGGTCTGGGTGAGGGGTGCAGTTGCCATGGGTCGGTTCGTCTCTCGGTTCAGCGGGCCTTGGCCGAAGCGAGCTCGAGCGGCTTCGGCAACTGGGCGGCGTGGGGGTGCGTCGGGCCGGCATAGACCTGCAGCTTCAGCAGCTGCTGGCGGCCGAGCGGGCCCTTCGGCAGCATGCCACGAATGGACTTGCGCACGGCCTCTTCAGGCTTGCGAGCGTGCAGCTCGCCGTAGGTCTCGGACTTGATGCCGCCCGGGTAGCCGCTGTGGCGGTACACCATGGTGCGGTCGGCCTTGCCCGAGGTCATGACGATCTTGTCGGCATTGACGATGATCACGTGATCACCGGTGTCGATGTGCGGGGTGTACGTCGGCTTGTGCTTGCCACGAAGCACACGAGCGACCTCGGTGCACATTCGACCGAGGACCAGGCCCTCGGCGTCGACGACGTGCCAGTCGCGCTCGATCTCGGTTGCTTTCGGGGTGTACGTAGCCATGCCGCAGTCTCTCGGGTCCTTGTTCTGGGAGCCGTGCAATGATATGGGCGTCAGGCCCGTCCTCCAACGTCACGGTCACGGAACACGAACTCGGCCCGGGGCTACACTGACGCTCCAGCCGACAGAACCGGACGGAGATGGACGAAATTCCTCAAGTCGACGGCAACGGCGACCGATATCCACCCATGGGACCCGCAGAGTCGAACCGACGCGGCTCGTCCCTCGACGGGCTCGGTGACCCGGTCTTCGCGGTCGACCCGGAGGGGATCCTGCGGTATTCGAACGACACTGCGGCAGATGTACTCGGCTGGGATCCGGTCGACCTGATCGATGCGTCGGTGCTCGAACTCGTACACCCCGACGACGTGACGCTCGCCAGGTCGGCGCTCCAGACGGTCACCACCAAGCCGGTCGGTGACTTGATCACGCTGCGCATACGCACCGGGAACGGCACGTGGCGGTACCTCGAATTCCGGGGGTCGTACCGTCCCCACGACACGGCCGACCCGCTGGCGGGATTGATCGTGATCGTGGCCCGAGACGTCACCGACCGACACCGGCTCGACTTCGATCAGGGCGACACCGAGGTGCTGAGGGCCGTGATGGCCAACATGCACGGAATGGTGATCCTCGCCGACGCAGCCGGCGCCATCCGTTCGGTCAACGGCGCGGTCACCCGGCTGCTCGGCCATGACCCCGAACTCGTTCGCGGCAGGCCGATCTTCGAGTTCCTCCACGTCGACGACCGCGCTCCCGTGTACGACCGGGTGCAAGGTCTGAGCCCGCAGAGCTCGATCACGCTCGATGCCCGCCTGCTGCTCGCCGACGGCGACTACCTCGTCTGCGAGTTCACCGTCAGCAATCTGCTCGACGATCCGGTGATGAGCAGCTACGTGATCAGCGCGCAGATCGCCACCGCGCTCGCCGACGCACGCAACCGGGTCGAGTTCCTGGCCGAACACGACAGCCGCACCGGCCTGCTCAACCGAGACGGCTTCATGCGCACAGCCTCCGAGCTGATGCAGCAGGGCGGCGGACTCGGCATCCTGGTGGTCGACATCGTCCACTTCCGTTCGATCAACGAGCTCTACGGCGAGCCGATCGGAGACGCCGTGCTCGCGGCGGTGGCCGATCGGATCGACCAGATCCGCTGGCCCGACCTCGTCACCGCTCGGTTCGGCGGCGACGAGTTCGTGCTCGCGGTCCGAGCCTCGAGCCCCGGTTCCGTGGAGATGTTGCGCGAACGGGTGCGGCGCGACGTCGCTCGCCCCATCCTCGTCGACGACCAGCAGGTCAACTTCGACATCCGCACCGCGATGGCCTTCGAGGCACGGCCCGAGGTCCTCGATGCGCTGCTCGTCGGCGCGAGCAACGACCTGATGTCGGCCAAACGATTCGCCGATCCCGAGTCCGGGAGCATTTCCGTCGATGCGATCAACGAACGGCGCCGCCAACTCGATCATCTCCGGCAGGCACTCGACGAGGGCCAGATCCAGCCCTTCTACCAACCGATCGTCGATGACGACGGAGTGATCACCGCGGTCGAGGCACTGGTCAGATGGGTGCACCCGCTACGAGGCGTGCTCGGCGTCGGCGAGATCCTTCCGTTGGCGCAGATGGCTGGTCTTGCCGAAGCGGTCGACGACCAGGTGCTCGACCTCGCACTCCGATTCGCGGTACACCTCGCCGAGGTGGGCCATCCGGAGATCGAGGTTCACGTCAACGTCGATCCCAAGGTGATCAGCCGACCGGCGTTCGGAGCGACATTCCTCGAGCGGTGTCGACGCATCGGTGCGGCGCCGACACAGCTGGTCGTCGAGATCACCGAGACCGACCTGCTCTCACCGGGGGCGGCGTCGCTCGCCAACATGCAGAAGCTGCGGTTCGCCGGCATCCATGTGTCGATCGACGACTTCGGCACGGGATACTCCAGCCTCGCCCATCTGCTCGAACTGCCGATCGACGGTGTCAAGATCGATCGACGCTTCATCGCCGGCATCGACATCGATCCGGCTGCGACCAACCTGACGACCGCGATCGTCGGGCTCAGCGAGAACCTGAAGCTCACCTGCGTTGCAGAGGGCGTCGAGCAGCCCTATCAGCGCGACCGGCTGGCCGAGCTCGGCTGCCATGCGTTCCAGGGCTGGCTCTACTCGCCGGCGGTCCCGGCCGAGGATCTGCTGACGATGCTGCCGCGCATCGACGTGTCACGTCCCGACGTCGGCGTCCCAGCGTCGACCTGAGTAGTCGACCGACCACAGCGTCAGACCAACGGGTGGCGCCACCTGCCCTGCAGCGTTCCGGTCGCGCGCGTCGAGCACCGCCGCCATCGCGTCCGCAGGTCGACGCCCGAGACCGACGTCGACGAGCGTCCCGACGATGCTGCGCACCATCTGGTGGCAGAACGACGTCGCCGTGATCTCGAACCGGAGGAGTCGACCCGATGCGGTGAGACCGTCATCGTCGCCGCGCGGTGACACCTGCTGCCACCGCGCGGCGAGCAACCTCCGCACGAGGCTGGGATCGTCATGGCCCGAGCGCGGCTTGGGTCGACGACAGAACGACGAGAAATCGCGGTCGCCGAGCAGCGCGTGCGCGGCCTCGTTCATCGCGCTCGCGTCGAGGGCGACCGGAACGTGCCAGGTCGTGCGAGCGAGGAACGGATTGGGAACGCTGTCGTTCCAGATCTCGTACCGGTAGGAACGAGCCGTTGCGGAGAACCGTGCAGAGAAGTCGGCAGCGACCGGCCAGGCCTCGCGGACCACGATCGACGGGCCGCACATCCGATTGAGACTGTGCCCGAGACGGTCGAGGTCGACGTCGACGGGAAGCCGGCAGGAGATCACCTGGCCCCAGGCATGCACACCGGCGTCGGTGCGGCCGGCGCCGGTCAGTTCGACGGGCCGACGCACGATCCGTTCGATTGCGGGGCGAAACACCCCGAGCACGGTTGGAACCCCGTCGCTCTCGGCGAAGCCGTGGTAGTCCGTGCCGTCGTACGCGACGAGGAACGCAACGTTGCGCGAGGCGGACCCGTCGGTGCGAGCCGCCATCGGCGAGGTGTCAGACGAGCTCGATACGCGCCATGCGGGCGTTGTCGCCCTCGCGCGTGCCCATCTTCAGGATCCGGGTGTACCCGCCGTTGCGCTCGGCGTACCGAGGAGCCACGTCGTGGACGAGCTTGTAGGTCATCTCCTGGTCGCCGAGGAAGGCTTGGATCTGACGGATCCGGTGCACCTGCATCGGGCCCTCTTCCTGCGCCTTCTTGGCCTTGGTGATCAGCTTCTCGGCGATCGGGCGAAGGTGCTTCGCCTTGGCCTCAGAGGTGGTGATGGCCTCGGCAGCGAACAGCGACGCGGCGAGGTTGGCCATCATGAGGCGCTGGTGGGCAGCGGAGCTGCCGAAACGGCGGGAGCGGCGTGGGGTGGGCATGGTTCAGGGTTCCTTCGTGGGGCGGCGACGCGTCAGCCGCGCAGCGTGAGGCCACGCTCGTCGAGCTTGGCCTTGACTTCGTCGAGGCTCTTCTGGCCGAAGTTGGTGATGTTCAGCAGGTCATCCTCGGTCTTGGTGAGCAGCTCGCCCACCGTGTTGACCTGTGCCCGCTTGAGGCAGTTGTTCGGACGCTCCGACAGGTCGAGGTCTTCGATCGGCAGATCGAGATCGGGCGAGCTGACCGTGGTGTCGACGATCTCGCCGAGTTCCAGGCCCTTGGGCTCGTCGGACATCGTGGCGACGAGGTCGACCAGGGAACGCAGCGTGGCACCGGCGGAGGCCAGCGCGTCGGCCGGGCTGATCGAACCGTCGGTCTCGATCTCGAGCACGAGGCGGTCATAGTTGGTCGACTGCTCGACGCGGGTCGGCTCGACCTCGAACGCCACCCTGCGGACCGGGCTGAAGATGGCGTCGATCGGGATGACACCGATCGTGCGATTGTCGTCCTCACGGTTGCTCGACAGGTAGCCGCGGCCCTGGTCGACCGTCAGGTCGATGGCGAGGCGCCCCTTGCTGTTGAGCGTCGCGATGTGGAGGTCCTTGTTGAGCACCTCGACGTCGGCTGGGCACTCGATGTCGCCGGCGGTGACCGCACCCGCGCCGCGAGCGTCGAGGCGCATCGTGACGGCCTCCTCGGACTCGGAGGTGACAACGATGTCCTTGAGGTTCAAGATGATGTCGGTGACGTCCTCGGCCACGCCGGCGATCGTGTCGAACTCGTGGAGCGAGTCGTCGAAGCGGACCATCGTGATGGCGGCTCCGGGAATCGACGAGAGCAGGGTACGGCGCAGCGAGTTGCCGAGCGTGTGACCGAAGCCGGGCTCGAGTGGACCGACCGCGAAACTCTGACGGTTGTTCGATTCCTCACCGAGGGCTTCGATGGAGGGGCGCTGCATGACGAGCATTGGTGGCCGGGACCTTTCGGGTGTTCGAACGTGCGGGAGACGGGACGGACTGCGCGGAGGCAGTGACTACTTGGAGTACAGCTCGACGATGAGCGACTCGCGCACGGGCACGTCGATGTGCTCGCGCTCGGGCAGGCTGCGGACCGTGACGGCCTTGCCGCCATCGCCCGACTCGAGCCACCCGACGAGCGAGCGGTCGAGAACGTCGATGTTGTGCTGGACCACGATCATCTTCTGCGCCTTGGGCGACAGCGAGATGACCTGGCCCTTCTTGCAGCGGAAGCTGGGGATGTCGACACGCTTGCCGTCGACGTGGATCAGGCCGTGGTTCACGAACTGACGCGCCTGGGGCCGGCTCGACGCCCACCCGGCGCGGTACACGACATTGTCGAGTCGCTGCTCGAGGAGGCGCAGCAAGATCTCACCGGTGGGTCCGTCCATGCGGATCGCCTCGATGTAGGTCTTGTGGAACTGCTTCTCGAGGACGCCGTAGATGTACTTCGCCTTCTGCTTCTCCTGCATCTGGGCGAGGTACTCGCTGCCGGAGTTGCGACGACGCGTGCGGCCGTGCTGGCCGGGCGGGAAGGGACGGCGCTCGAGCGCCTTGCGACCCTTCTCGTTCTCGAAGATGTTGGTGGACAGGCGACGCGAGATGCGCACCTTTGGTCCGGTGTAACGAGCCATGACTCAAGGTCTCCTTAGCCGCGCCGACGCTTCGGCTGCCGGCAACCGTTGTGCGGAACCGGGGTGACATCCTTGATCGAGGTGACCTCGATCCCGGTGTTCTGGATGGAACGGACAGCGGTGTCGCGCCCGGAACCCGGGCCCTTCACCTGAACCTCTGCACG
>Ga0316197_10000601_pt1 | contig 24974 bp, 20 predicted proteins | sample OudBiesiAoxic_MG_FD_204939 | JGI IMG/M metagenome (GOLD analysis project Ga0316197, IMG submission 204939) | Coastal sediment microbial communities from Oude Bieten Haven, Netherlands - site A oxic | ecosystem: Environmental > Aquatic > Marine > Coastal > Sediment | place: Netherlands... | reverse complement strand
TTTTTTGATGTTCGGATCGGGCTGTGATGGGTGGCCGCTTGCTACAGAAAAATGGGCCGGTTAGGCACCTATGTTGCCCACGTTACCACATGGATTTGACTGCCCGCGCAGGCCAGGCCTCGTCATACGGCGCGCCACCTTCTTCACCATCCGTCATCTCGGCCAAGATCTGACCGGCTGTTGGAAGGTCGTCATTTGTGTCGGGATCAGACCACAACTCCGAGCGCATCAATGCGCGCGCGCATTGCGTATAAATCTCGCTGATCTCGATCACGATGACTGTTGCCGGTTGGCGGCCCGCTTTGTCAAACTGGGCACGCAATTCGGCGTCGTCGGTCAAATATGCCCGCCCGTTTACGCGCACAATCGTGTTTGATCCGGCAATCATGAACATCAAGGACACGCGGCCGTCATTCACGATATTTCGCAGCGAATCCAGCCGGTTGTTGCCGCGCCAGTCTGGCATCAACAAGGTTTTTGGGTCTTGTTCAAGCACGACTGGGCCGCTGTCCCCGCGGGGACTACCATCTGTGCCGTCGGGCCCGACGGTCGACAGAACACAGAATTTCGACGCCATGATCCAATGACGATAAAGCGGCGTCATAAAGCGCGCGACTTTGCGCAGAGACGGCGCACCTGGCGTGCCATACAACGCCTCAAGCGCCGCGATGTCGGATATGGGTTCAGCCATCGGCTTGGCCCTTAAAACCGGCCTCTGCCATCAGCGCATCAGACCGGCTTTCCACATCGTTTTCCAACCGTTTCATGAAAGCATCGCGGTCTAATCCGGGTTCAATGACTGGCAGAAATTCGATCACCGCAACACCCGGTTTACGCAAAAGTCCACGTTTCGGCCAAAGTACACCAACATTGGTCGCCACAGGCACACAAGGCTGGTGCAACTGCTCATACAGCACGCCTGTGCCCACCTTATAGGGGCGCTTTTCACCCGGGGGAACACGGGTGCCTTGCGAGTATATGATCAATTGGCCCGGCGTGCTGCGTCCTGCGTGCACATCGGCGACCATCTTTTCGATGGCAGCACCCCGCTTGCCACGATCCACAGCCACACATTCCAACCGGCGCGCATAAAGACCGATGACGGGCGTCATCAGTATCTCTTTTTTCATGATAAACTTGCCGGCAGGCAGCGCAGTAAAAATCATCATGATATCCAGAAACGACTGATGCTTGGCCGCAATGAGCGCTTCACCGTCGGGCGGCGTCCCACGCACTTCACATTTTATTCCGACCATCCAGCTTGCTGTCCAGAAGACGTAGCGTGAATACCCTTTACACGCGGCATAGGCCCCGCGTTTGTCCACCAACGCCCAAGGGGCGAAAAGCAGCCCGATGATGGGCATCGCCACATACATCTGCGCGATAAACAGCACCGAACGCATATATTGAAACACTAGGCCACCTCTCTCAGAACACGGCGGGCGGCCCATCCTGTCGCAATGAACGCCACGACGCCTGCCATGACCGGTATAAGCAGAGGAAGAAACCACTGTCCGCCCTGAAAGCCAAGCCCCGTCAGAAAGCCCGCAGTATTCGACGCCGAAGGCAGCATCCTTACAACAACCATGCCAACCATCACGCCCACAGCGGCACCTGCCGCCGTGCGCAGGGTAAACCGACGGACAAACGCATTGGCAATATACCTGTCGGACGCACCGACAAGCCGCAAAACTTTTATCACTTGAGCATTTGTCGCCAACGCGGTTTTTGCAGCCAGCGTCACCATTGCAGCCATAATAACCCCGAGCAGCAAGACCGACACCGTACCCAACGTCTTGAGACGGTCCGCTGCCTGAACCAGCGGCGCACGCCATTGTGCGTGATCGTCCAGCACCGCATCAGGCACCTCTGCCTCTAGCCGTAGACGCAGGCCTGCTGCATCAAAACCGCCACCTTCCGACACAATTTCAATAAGTTGCGGCACGGGCAGGCTGGAAAGATCCAGATCGGGACCAAACCAAGGTTCAAGCAACGCTTGCTGCTCGGATGCATCCAAGGCCCGCGCAAACGCAACGCCAGCAGTCGTTTCCAGAATACGCAGCGCGGTTTCTGTTTGGGCCGCCCGCGCGTCTGCAGGTGCCGATATCCGGATCGTGGCACCCTCGGCAAGTTCGTCCCCCCAGCGTTCAGCAAGACGACCAGAGGCAAGGCTGAGCGCCAGTGCAAAAACCGCCAGAAACGCCATCGCTGCCGCTGCCAGGACGACCAGCTGTGCGGTTGCCCCTGACGGAGGAACGATGCGGTCAGCCTGTGCGTCGCGGCGCAAGGGTCCAAGGACGCTTTCCAACACGTGCCTCACAGGTCTGCTCCTGCCAATTGAATACTGTTATTGGCGATACGCAGTACCCGCGCCTGCACTTGCGCCTTGGCCGCACGGATCAAGCTGAGGTCATGGGTCGCGATCAATATTGTCTTGCCCATTTTATTCAGCTCGACCAGCAACCGCAAAAGCCGCTGTGACATTTCCCAATCCACGTTCCCCGTCGGCTCGTCCGCGATCAGTAAATCCGGCGACATGATCACGCCGCGCGCCAAAGCGGCACGTTGCCGTTCACCACCGGAAAGCTCTGGTGGAAATGCCTCGGCGCGGTGCGTCAACCCCACCCACGCCATTAACTCGCTAAGGTCTTCAAGCGCTTCCGCATCATCAATGGCACGGCCGGACACATCGAGCGGCAATGCGATGTTCTCTGACACATTCAAATGATCGAGAAACTGGCAGTCCTGATGCACAACGCCCATGCGTCTGCGCAAACCGGCAATCTCGTCACGCGACAAAGCGGAAAGATCTTTGCCAAACACAGCAACGCGGCCCGCAGTCGGTCTAAGCGCACCGTAGCAAAGCTTGAGCAGCGTCGTTTTGCCCGCACCTGATGGTCCGGTCAGGAAATGGAAAGAACCCGGAGCCAGACTGATCGAAATATCGGAAAGAAGGGCGCCGCCGTTGTAGCTATAGGCGACATTGTTCAACTCGATCACGTGGCCTCCGGATGCTGCTCAGCGCCCTTTTGCCCCAGTGCAAGGCTGGTTTCAATGCATCACTTGCTCAGATTTTCCAGAGTTAACACTTTTCGCAGAGACAGCTTGCTCATATGCTGTCAAGAAACACGAAAAACACGGGGTTACGATGCAGCAGGAGCCATCATGCGTTTGATTTGTCCCAACTGCGATGCGCAGTATGAAGTACCGGATGACGTCATGCCGCCAGAGGGGCGCGATGTGCAATGCTCGAACTGCGGCAACACATGGTACCAAGGCCACCCAGACGAAGTCATAGCAGCCGAGGCTGTTGCGGATATGGAACCGCAGGAAGACGAAGAATTTGTCAACTTTGACACGCCCGAACCTGAACCTGTTGTGGAAGAAGACGACGACGACGATGCTCGGGACACCTTTGAAGAAAGCCCGACGCCCAAACCGTCAGAAGACAGACCCATGCCAACCCGTCGCGAGCTGGACCCGGCCGTAGCCGACGTGCTGCGTGCCGAGGCAGAGCTGGAAGAGCAGGCTCGGCGCAACGAGATGGGCAGTATGGAAAGCCAGCCCGAGCTTGGGTTGTCCGAAGGTTCGGATGATGCGGACAAGCGCGCGCGAGAAGCACGCGAGCGCATGGCAAAGATGCGCGGCGAGACGCCTGCGGTTGCAAGTGAGACGACGCAAGACGCATCCACATCTGCCGACCTTGGGTCACGACGCAGTCTGTTGCCGGATATCGAAGAAATAAATTCAACCTTGCGGTCCAATAGTGACCGCTCACCCACGAACGACCCCGGACAAACCGCACAAATTGAAGTGCAGGAACAGCGCAGTTCGCGGCGCGGTTTTGTCTTTGCCGTGGCGTTGGTCTCGGTACTGGCTTTGGCCTATAGCTTCGCGCCCCAGATCGCAGACGCGGTCCCGCAGCTTGAAAGCGCTATGACCACCTATGTCATCATGATCGATACATGGCGCGACTGGCTGGATGCGCAGGTCACGAACATGCTCAGCTGGCTGGATGCCGCAGCCACTTCTACCGATCAATAGGCGGCCGCTAACAGCTTAAAAGCGGTCCAACAGCCGGTTCAGGTAATCGCGTTCAACCTCAGGCCGTTCCGCTTCGCCCGAGCGGCGACGGATTTCGTCAAGCAATTCACGCGCGCGGCCGTAGGCATCATCGTTCAATGCCAGCGGGCTGTCGTCCCCTTGCACACCCGAATTGCCGGACTCGCGCCCCAAGGGGTCACGGCTGTTTGCGCGCTGATCGCTTTCCTGCATCCCCTGCCCCGGCTGTCCGGACTGCTGCTGCTCGGCCATCATCTCGCCCAACGCGCGCATACCTTCGCGCAGCGCTTCCATCGCCTGACCCTGATTATCGATGGCTTCGGCCAGATCATTCTGCCGCAACGCTTCTTCGGCGCCATCCATAGCGCGTCCTGCGCGGTCCAACGCATCCCGCGCGCTTTCACCTTCAGGGGTGCCCGCACCGGGCAGGTTTTGCTGCTGACGGTTTAATTCATCACGCAACGCTTCCTGCCGATCAGCGATGCTATCGCCGGGCGCGCCTTGCTCTCCGCTCTGGCCCTGACTTTCACCATTTTGCGCCTGACCTTCACCTTGCTGGCCCTGCCCTTGGCCCTGACCCTCATGCTCCGTGCCACGGCCCTGACCGCCATTGCTGCCCTCGTTGCCTTGGTTTTCACCTGCTTGCGCATTCGGGTTGAACTGTTCCTGCAGATCGCGGAACGCCTGATCGCTCAACCCTTGCTGTTCACGTAGCGTTTCGGACAGACCTTCCATTGCCTGCTCGCCCGGGCTTTGCCCACCTTGGCCTTGCTGGCCTTGGGTCACACGCATGTTTTCCATCATCTGCTGCAGCTCTTGCAGGGCCTGTTGCGCTTCGGCCATGCGGCCTTGCTCCATCAGTTCCTGAATTCGGTCCATCATCCGCTGCAGGTCATCCTGGGTCATCTGCATAGAATTCTGCTGTTGCCCTTGCTGGCCCTGCTCGCCTTGCTCTTGTTGTTGACGCTGGGCCTGACGCGAAAGCTGCTGCAAATAGTCTTCGGTTGCGCGTCTGAGTTCGCGCATCAATTCCGCAATTTCCTCGTCCGACGCGCCATTCTTAATGGCCTCGTTCAAACGTTCTTGGGCGCGGCGCATCCGCTCGGCGGCATCAGACAGATCACCCTCTTCGAGGATCAGCGCCAGCTCCCACATATCATCGGCAAGCTGTTGCTGCTTTTCGTCGCTCATCCCGTACTTGGCATGGAACTCCAGCGACTTGATGACCTTGCGCAAACGCAGGTTATCTGTGTCTTTGCGGAAGATATCATCCGGCAAATAGGATACCGCACGCAAGACCTGCGCAATCCGCGTGCCATTGGCGCGCGACCACAACAAATCACGGCGCGCTTCGATCACGGCTGCTGCCATCGGGTCAAAGAACCGCCGGCCCGGTAAAATCATCGCGCGGGGTTCGGTTTGAAACTGCTGCTCTGCCCCGTCCAGCGCCGTCAGGCGTACAGTTACTGGCAGGTTTGCCCATGGGTGTTCGGAAAAGTCTTCGATCAGGTTTTCTTCAAAAGCCGCGCGGTCCCCCGAGATCGGCATCGGCAAGGGCACAACAAGCTCGGGCCGCGGTTCGGGATCGATGGTCAGCCCATAGCGGCGATCCACCGATACAAGGTCGATAACGAACTGTGCTTCGCCCGCCTCAACGCCATAATCATCGCGCGCTTGAAACGGTAACGTCATTTCGCCCATGGCCGACGCAGAAGGGTCATCCAATACAGCAATTTCCGGCGGCTGATCGGGAAGCATCACAACTTGCCAGACGCGGCCGCCCGGGCCACTGATCGCGATTTCGCCGTCTTGAAGTACGACAAAATCCTGAGCAGGTTCAGCAACGGAGGTGACATCTGTTCGCCCTGACACGGTTTCAGCCAGTGTCAAAGCGCCCACTTCCCCATAAAGCCGAACCGTTATCAGACTGCCCTCCGGCACCGACAGCGTGCCTTCGTCGATATCATTAAGATAGATCGTCGGGCGGCCCGTGTACCGTGGGCTTTCAGCCCACCCTTCCCAGACCGGGCCAGACGCCAGCCCACCCGCACCGGGGGTCATGTCCGCAACAGAACCCACGCGCAAAATCGAGCCGAATAAAAGTGCTACCGCAAAGGCTAGAACCGCCATATAGCGCAGCGCATAGGGGTCACGGGACGACACGCGCAGATCGGCTGGCACAGGCTCTGCTGTTGCTGCGCGCGCGGCCATACGCGCCTGATGCGCGCGCCACACGGCGGCTGAGGCCGCATCATTAGCCCCGATGGTTTGCGTGTCTGTCAGCGCCTGCAGAGGCCGCCCGGGAAGGCTCGCGTCCAGCCGCGCGATCGCCTGTTCGCGCGTAGGTGCCCGAAATGTTTTAACGGCATACCCAAGTGCACCGAGACCCGCCAACCCCGAAATAACGGCAACGGTCCACACCACTTCGACAATCACGCTATCCTGCAAGCCAAGCATCAGCGCGGCCAGCACCAACAAAACGACCGTCAGAAGGGGCCAAAGGCTTTGGACCAACGCCTCGGCGTACATGCCTGCCCACGTCAACCGCAAAGGCCATCGCACCGACTTTAGAGTACGATCCACATCACCTTGGGAAAAAGACGCCATTCAATTACGCTCCGTTGCCTAAGGCCCAGATACGCGCGCCGCACCTAAAGCCATTCTGGAATGGTATCTCGATTTATCATTTCGTCAAAGGTCGGACGTGGGCGAATAACCGCAAATTGATCGTTATGGACCAAAACTTCCGGAATAAGCGGTCGAGAATTGTACTCACTGCTCATTACCGCGCCATAAGCGCCCGCGGAACGGAAGGCGACAAGCTCTCCTGATGCGACGGGCGGCATCGCACGGCCCTTGGCAAAAGTATCACCAGATTCGCAAACCGGACCTACGATGTCGAATTTCACCTGATCGATACCGGCGTCAGGTTCAACGACGGGAATGATATCATGATAGGCTTCATACATCGCGGGTCTTATCAAATCGTTCATCGCCCCATCGATAATCAGAAAGTCACGGTCTTCACCGGATTTCACATAGATCACCTCGGACACCATGATACCTGCATTCCCGGCGATCAGACGGCCCGGTTCGATTTCGATCTCGCACCCCAGATGGCCCAACGTTCGTTTGACCAACGCGCCATAATCGGACGGCAATGGCGGCGCCTGATTGTCGCGCGCATACGGAATCCCCAAGCCGCCACCCAGATCGAGGCGACGAATGTTGTGCCCGTCAGCGCGCAATTGCTCTGTCAGCTCCGCGACCTTCTGATAGGCAAGTTCGAACGGTTCAAGCTCCGTCAACTGGCTGCCGATATGCACATCGATGCCGATGACATCCAATGCCTCCATCCCCGCGGCCAGAGCGTACACCTCGCGCGCGCGCGAAATCGGAATGCCGAATTTGTTTTCCGACTTGCCAGTGGCAATTTTAGCATGTGTTTTCGCGTCCACATCCGGATTAACGCGGATCGTGATCGGAGCCACAACGCCCATCGACAGGGCCGTGGCATTCAAAACTTCCATTTCCGGCTCGGATTCGACGTTAAACTGCCGAATACCCCCCTCAAGCGCGAGCCGGATTTCTGATGCAGTTTTACCAACCCCGGAAAACACGATTTTATCACCGGGCACGCCGGCAGCTTTGGCGCGCATGTATTCGCCCGCTGAAACTACATCCATGCCCGCGCCAGCCTGCGCCAGCGTCTTGAGGATCGCCTGATTGCTCGCCGCTTTCATGGCGTAGCAGACAAGATGCTCCATCCCCTCAAGGGCATCATCAAAAAGCTGGAAATGCCGCAACAGCGTGGCAGTCGAATACACATAAAAAGGGGTGCCGACGGCCGCCGCAATCTCGGGCACGGGCACGTCTTCAGCGTGGAGCACGCCGTCTTTGTAAAGAAAATGGTCCATCTGCGCGCATTACGCAAAAGCTGCGCCAAGATCAATCGTGCATTCGCGTCGGATGAACGGGCTCAGGTCTGTCCAGCGTCAGGACGGCTGCGCAAAAATAGATAGAGCGGCAAACCACAGCTGACACCGATACAGAAAGTGGCGGGAATAGCGATGAAACCCAACCAACGGCGGGTTTGTATTGTTTCGACAATTACCCAGACCGTCAGTGTGACCGCTGCAATCGTCAGATCCCAGACCAGACCGCTGGCAGCGGCATTCACGTGCCACGCGTCTACCATAGCCATCAAATCATAGCCGTTGGCATTGAACCAAGTGATGAAGTAATACATCGGGTGTATTGACCCCCACACCGCGAGGGCCAGAAACACCATTCGCATCACACTCATGTCAGCCGCCTTTCACTACGCCTACTCTGGCATAGCCCGACACATTGACACCGGTTGGCTGCGCGGTCTCGGTGGCGGGCTGCGACGGAACGTAGCTCTCGGCGTCCTGTCCGCCACCCGTACAGGCGCCCAAAGCACCGCAAATCAACACTCCAAGGACAAGTCGCATAGTTTATAACCCGAAAAAGACCGACACGGGGCCTTGGCTGACCCCGACGCCGACGTTTGAATGAACCCCGCCAGACCCGACGCCCACATAGGCGGATGCCGTTGGCCTGATCGGCTCACCATCTACCCCGCAAGCACCAAGCACGGCCAATGCGGCAAGTAACAAATAGGGTCGGGTCATGACAAAAGCTCCTTCCATCGCGCTACCTGTTCGCGAACACGCAGCGGCGCGGTACCGCCATATGATACACGACTATTGACGGAATTTTCCACCCCGAGCACGTCAAACACATCAGATGTGATATCTGCATGCGCTGATTGCATGTCTTCAAGGCCCAGATCTGGCAGGTCGCAGCCCTTGCTTTCCGCCAGCGCCACCAAACTGCCGGTGATGTGGTGTGCGTCACGAAACGGCAAACCCAGCACGCGCACAAGCCAGTCCGCCAGATCGGTGGCGGTAGAGAAGCCTGATCCGGCTGCCGTCGCGAGGCTGTCGCGGTTCGCAGTCATATCCGTGACCATCCCCGTCATTGCAGCCAGCGCCAGCATAAGATTGTCGGCTGCGTCAAAGACTTGCTCTTTGTCTTCCTGCATGTCCTTGGAATAGGCCAGCGGCAGCCCCTTCATGACCATCATCAACGCCGTGTTGGCACCATATATGCGCCCAACCTTGGCGCGGATCAGTTCCGCCGCATCAGGGTTTTTCTTTTGCGGCATGATCGACGACCCTGTCGAGAACCGGTCCGAGAGCGTCACAAAACGGAATTGCGCCGAGGACCAGACCACCAGCTCTTCGGCAAAACGGCTCAGGTGCATGGCGCATATGCTCGCAGCCCCCAAAAAGTCCAAGGCAAAGTCCCGATCACTGACCGCATCCAGAGAATTCGCCGCAGGTGCGTCAAAGCCCAAAGCCTGCGCTGTCATGTGCCGGTCAATTGGAAAAGACGTACCGGCGAGTGCCGCAGCCCCCAAGGGACAAGTATTCATCCGCGCACGCGCATCCCGCATACGGCTCAGATCGCGCCCGAACATTTCGACATATGCCATCATATGATGGCCCCACGTCACCGGTTGTGCCGTCTGCAAATGCGTAAAGCCCGGCATGACCCAGTCCGCCCCCGCCTCGGCCTGTTCAAGAAGTGCCGCAATCAAAGCGCACAGGCCTGCATCTGCGGCATCAAGCTGGTCCCGCACCCATAGTTTGAAATCGGTCGCGACCTGATCGTTTCGGCTGCGTCCGGTGTGCAGCCGGCCTGCGGGCTCACCTATAATCTCTTTCAGGCGCGCCTCGACATTCATGTGAATATCTTCCAGCGCTGTTGAAAAGTTGAAACGTCCCGCTTCAATTTCTGACAAGACCGTGAGGAGGCCTTCCCGAATGGCGTCGACATCGCTAGCTTGCAGGATGCCTGTCGCACCCAGCATCGCGGCATGCGCCCGCGATCCTTCGATATCTTGGGCTGCCATACGCTTGTCGAACCCAATCGAGGCATTAATTGCCTCCATGATCGCATCGGGTCCGTCAGCAAAACGGCCGCCCCACATCTGGTTGGAACGTTTGGCGTTTGGCGTATCTGTCATCTTTGTCACCCTTCGGAGGGATTATGAAATATCTGGTTTCTGCGCTCGTTTATACGGCCCTTTCCTTGGGTGCAATCGCAGGTGCTACAGCCGCACATGCCGATCTTGCAGCCGCAGCTGCCCTGCGGGATGGCGATATGAAAAAGTTGATCTTTCATACCGAACCCCAAATGACACCGGACGTTGCATTTGTTCTGGCGGATGACGCGGGCGAGGCATCTTTGGCAGATTACCGTGGCAAGTACGTTCTGTTAAACTTCTGGGCCACGTGGTGTGCCCCTTGCCGCAAGGAGATGCCGCAACTGTCAGAGTTGCAGACTGAATTCGGCGGGGACAATTTCGAAGTGCTGACGATCGCGACCGGCCGTAATTCACCCACAGGCATCAAGAAATTTTTTGACGAGATCGGTGTCGACAACCTGCCGCGCCACCAAGACCCGCGTCAGTCACTGGCAGGCCAGATGGCAATCTTCGGCCTTCCGATTACAGTGCTGATTGATCCTGAAGGGCGCGAGGTCGCGCGTCTGCGGGGCGATGCCGACTGGGCCTCGGATACGGCCAAAGAAATCATCGCGACCGTGCTGGGGAATGACCCGGGTTAAAGCATCAATTAAGCTGCGCGCAACAAAATTGCAGCTTCGGGTGCCGTAAGGTTGCGCCGCGCGTAACCGCCGTAGGTATGCGGGTCAAAAGACAAATCCGGATACCGTGCTAGCAACATCGCGCGATCTGTGTCGTCGATGCTCGACAAAGCTGTGTTTGCAGGATGAAAGCTCTCTGTCGCAACACCGTTGGCCCACAAAATGTTATGTTGCGGCAGCAACAAATGGATATAAGTCACAGCCTGCGCCTGCGCATCTGTCGCGATCAAACGCCCGTCGATCATGTCTTTTGCAGCGACCAGCACCTCTGGCGTATTGAACAACTCTTGGGCGACCGGACCGGTCAAAAGCATTCTGTGCTCGGGTGACACCAGAAACTCCTGATCCGGTCGCTCTATGCCGAATGCCCCCGTTCTGATGCGCACGGGACGCAATCTTGGCATCGCAAACAGGCGTGCACCTGTCATGTGACGGCTTCCTATCCACTCAATCGGCTGCGGGCCATTGTCCTTAGTCAGAACATAATCACCGATGTTCAACGCCTCTACCGGCACGCTGCCCTGCGGCGTTGCGATCGTGGTCCCCTTGGTGAAACAAATCACGCCTCCGGCATCGGGGCTTTGCGACGTGGCTAACCGTGCACCAAGCGTGTGGTGCACAACCCAAAGATCGGTGTTGCGGGGCGGCAGTTCATCAAGGAACATCAATAGCGGCTGTCTGCCGCGACCTATGTCAATCACGGTCACTGTATAGCTTTGCGCGCCATCGGTGATAATAAAGCTACTGTCGGCAAGGCCCGCATCGCGTTCTTCTTGCGCCAATGCAGAAGTCGAATTGTGGTCGAGCGCCGCACCGACCAAGCGGTGCACCATCCGCGCTGCACGTTTGCGCAACGTCTCAGATCCGTCCGCCCGATCCAATCGCAACACACCAGATGCGCCGTCTACCTGCACGGCATCCCCACGCCATGACCACGCCGCACCTACATTCAGGGCTTTGACCGGCGCGGCCTCAAGGCCATCTACTTCCGTCTGCGACCAGGACAATACGAACGTGCCACGAAAGCCCGTCTTCATTTGCCTGTATACCTGCTCATTGTTTTTATTGCCGCCAGTGTAGCAATAACGAATCACCCTGTGAAGGCAAAAGTTCTGGCGATTCCAGCGTGTTGCAAAAGCTATTGCTGCACCGGTCATCTTCAGCCGAAGGGGTTTCAAACCACCACCTTTGCGTTTTAGATGCGCGCGGCCCCCTAGAATGAAACGAGGTTTCTTCGATACCACCGAATCTCACGTTGTTTTTGCGATCGTTTGCCTACCGTTCAAGAGGGCTCAAACAGCGCGTGGGCACCGCAACGCACTTTCAAATGTGGCAATTTTTAGGTCTTTTCAAGTCACCACAAAGGCAGAATTGAGACCTTTTCTAGTCACGAAATGCGTATGCGCCTTTGATGAAAATAAAATACTTACTTTCAATGCCTTAAGAGCTTACTGCATGCCGCAAACTATAGGTAAATTTATCATACAATGAGCGCGCATTTTTAAACCCTACGCGCACATTTTTGATAAATTGTTTGGGTTTGGCGCCCGGCGTAAAACTGTATTCATCGAACGACGGTTTGATGTGTTTAGTTTAGTAACGAGTACGCCGCTTGTTTTTGGTGTTGGTTGTTAAAGAGTACGCAGCAAAGTTTTGTTTTTTTGTTCCGCTGCATTGTTTGTGTCTTGATTACGCCGGGGTCTGGAGCTCCGGCGTTTCACATTTCCCCCACCGGCCAATCAGATCGACCGTGTACAACGGGTGCTCGACCCACCAGTCCCCTTGCTTCAGATGCAAGCCGCGCTAAACTTGGCGCTTTATCCGCACTTTGAATAGCCACAGGACCCGCAAGTCATACAGCCTTCAACCATGCGCAAATCGTATTGACCACAGCTGCTGCAGGCTTGCCCGCGCTGGTTTTCCAACCCGACCACCTGCGCCTGCGGATCGGATTTCAGCCCCATCCCTTCACCTGCGATAAAGCCTGTTGCGATCATGTGCTGTTCGATCACACCACCGATCGCGGCAAGGATTGACGGGATGTATTTACCCTGCATCCAAGCGCCGCCACGCGGATCAAAGACCGCCTTCAGCTCTTCAACCACAAAGGATACGTCGCCGCCGCGCCGGAACACCGCCGAGATCATCCGCGTGAGCGCCACCGTCCACGCAAAATGCTCCATATTCTTGGAGTTGATGAAAACCTCAAACGGACGGCGGTGCCCGTTCAGCACGATATCATTGATGGTGATGTAAAGCGCGTGTTCACTGTCCGGCCATTTGACCTTGTAGGTGTTACCCTCCAGTTCGTTCGGCCGGTCCAGCGGTTCGGACATGTAGATCACATCGCCATGCGGTTGCTGCGGCTCAGCGTCTGAGGTGGTGATGACTTCCGGGGCAGTTTCGGCGTCGCCGAACAGAAGCCAGCCGGCCGGTACATGAAGCACTTTTCCATAAGCTTCTGCGCCCGATCGAGACATTTCGCGCTTTCCACTAAGTACGGATCCAACGATTTGTTCGGACAAACCTACTGCGCCAGCTAACTCTTTTTGCATGGAAAAGGCGGATTTTTCGTATGCCCAAGTGAGTCTTTCCGCTGCTGAATTCAAGTTCGGTAATTGAGGCTTCTCCTCCGCCACACTCAATACTGACCCCGTCACCGCATTGGGCCGGTACGTCGTGCAGCCTTTGCAGCCTGAATCCCACGCTTCCATGTAGACATCTTTGAACGCATCAAAGCTGATGTCTTCTGGGCAGTTGATGGTTTTGGAGATGGACGAATCCACCCATTTTTGCGCCGCCGCCTGCATTTTGACGTGGTCCAACGGCGCCAGCGTCTGGGCGTTGACGAAATAATCCGGCAGGTCACGGTCGCCGAATTTTTCACGCCACAGCTGCACCGCGTAGTCTACGACCTCTTCTTCGGTGCGCGACCCGTCTTTTTGCAGGACTTTGCGGGTATAGGCGTAGGCAAAAACAGGCTCGATCCCCGATGACACATTCCCAGCATAAAGCGATATCGTCCCGGTCGGCGCAATCGACGTCAGCAACGCGTTGCGGATGCCGTGTTCGCGGACAGCCTCGCGCACATCTTCGTCCATCGCCTGCATGGTCCCCGAGGCGAGGTAAGCATCGGCATCAAAAAGCGGGAACGCCCCCTTTTCCTTGGCCAGTTGCACAGACGCCAGATATGCGGCACGGGCGATGCTATGCAACCAGCGGTCCGTCTGACGCGCCGCCTCGTCCGAGCCATAGCGCAGCCCGACCATAAGCAGCGCATCCGCCAGTCCGGTGACGCCAAGGCCGATGCGGCGCTTGGCCTGTGCTTCGCGCATCTGCGCCTCAAGCGGGAATTTCGAGGCATCCACAACATTGTCCATCATCCGGACAGCCGTCGCGACCAGATCATTCAGCGCCTCGTCGTCCAGGGCTGCCGCGTCCTCAAAAGGGTCGCTCACCAGACGTGCAAGGTTAATCGAGCCAAGCAAACACGCGCCATAGGGCGGCAGAGGTTGCTCGCCACAGGGGTTGGTTGCTGCAATCGTCTCGCAATAGTTCAGGTTGTTGGCCTGATTGATCCGGTCAATAAAAATCACACCCGGTTCGGCATAGTCATAGGTCGCCTGCATGATCCGGTTCCACAAATCGCGCGCCTGCACGGTGTGGTAAACCTGACCGTCAAAAATCAAATCCCATGATCCGTCCGATTTGACCGCTTCCATAAATGGATCGGTGACCAGAACGGACATATTGAACATCCGCAGTCTGGCAGGGTCTGATTTGGCGGCGATAAAGTCTTCGATGTCCGGATGATCGCAACGCATGGTCGCCATCATCGCACCGCGGCGTGACCCGGCCGACATGATGGTGCGACACATGGCATCCCAAACATCCATAAAGGACAAGGGGCCAGACGCGTCAGCCGCCACACCGGAAACAGCGGCACCCTTGGGGCGGATGGTCGAAAAATCATAGCCGATGCCGCCGCCCTGCTGCATTGTCAGCGCGGCTTCCTTCAGCATGTCAAATATCCCGCCCATGCTGTCTGGGACTGTTCCCATGACAAAGCAGTTAAACAGCGTCACCGCCCGTGCCGTACCGGCACCCGCAGTAATGCGTCCCGCGGGCAGATATTTGAAGTCCGCGAGCGCGCTGTAAAATCCCTCTTCCCACTGCGCAGGGTTCTTTTCGACCCGGGCAAGATCTCTGGCGATACGGCGCCACGTGTCCTCGACGGTCACATCAACAGGCGTGCCATCGGCTTGCTTGAAGCGGTATTTCATATCCCAAATCTGTTCAGCGATCGGAGCGGCAAAGCGGGTCATTGGCAGACGTCCTTAACGAGTGGAAGGAATGTAAGGTAACCTAGATTCGTATAGTTTTCCACAACAAGTTGAAGCTAAAGCGCCGCGCGTTAATATATGTAGTATGAAACCTGCGATTCTGGGGGCACAACAGTGGGCAAGTCTGTGGATAAGACGGTTAATCTCATCAAACTGTCGGTTGGTACCGAAAATATCGATGACCTTGCCGCGTGGCAGGCGACGAAACGTGCCCAAACGCCCACCGGCTTGCCGCGTCACGTAACACGGATGTGGCCCAAACGCGAAGCAGAGATCGTCAACGGCGGATCAATTTACTGGGTCATCAAGGGCGTCATCCAGTGCCGCCAAAAGATCGTCAGGCTGGACGAATATATCGGACAAGACGGTATCCGCCGCTGCGCAATCGTGCTGGATCCTGAAATTGTGCGCACCCAGACCAGCCTTAAACGCCCGTTTCAGGGCTGGCGGTATCTGCCGGTTACCGACGCGCCCCCCGACCTGCCCGCAGGCCGCGAGGCAGAAGATCCACTGCCGGTCGAGCTTAACCGCGCTCTGGCCGAAATCGGCGTGCTCTGAAACGGCTAGCCTGCCACCTTTTCGATCAGGGCAGCGACAGTCTGGCGGCTGTCCGACGATACCGGCGCATTCCGACTGCGCCACAACGTGGCTTGCGAGCGCAGGATAGGTCCATCACTCAGTATTTTAAGATGATTTGCCCGCAACGTTTCACCGCTTGAAGTAATGTCTGCGATCGCCTCGGCGGTTTCATTCGCCACTGTGCCTTCTGTGGCGCCCTGACTGTCGACCAAAGCATAGTCCGCCACACCTCCCTGTCTGAGGTATTCGCGTACCAAGCGGTGGTATTTCGTCGCGATCCGCAGCCGAATACCATGGGTTTGACGAAAGGCGGTTGCAACTGCGTCCAGATCGTCAAGCGTATCGACATCGATCCATGCCTTTGGCACAGCAAGCACCAGATCGGCAAACCCGAAGCCCAATTCGCACATCGGTTCGACCTGTTGCTCCCAAAGGGGGAGCTTTTCCTGAACCAGATCCGTGCCTGTTACCCCGAAATTAATCCTTCCCGCAGCCAGTTCACGGGGGATTTCGCCGGCAGAAAGCAGGATCAAACTGACCCCCTCCAACCCGTCAACGGCACCGGCGTATTCCCGGTCCGATCCGGTACGGCTTAATGTGATGCCCCGCGATCCGAACCAGTCAAAGGTTTTTTCCATCAACCGCCCTTTTGAAGGCACACCCAGTTTAATAGTCATTCCTGCCCCTCCAATAGAACGACAAGATCGGGCCGGATCACGCCACCAACGGCAGGGATCGACGCGCTATCCCCCAGCCGCCGCGTCAGCGCATCATAACGGCCACCGGTTGCAATGGGGGGCAAATCGGGCCGCTTAGGGCAATAAAGGCCGAAAACAAAACCGTCGTAATATTCCATGGACGTCCGGCCGTAGCTCGCTTCAAAGGGTAAAGCTTCAACATTGATGTCATGCGCGGCCAAAGCGTCCATACGTTTGGCTAGGCTTTCTACCGCACCGGAAATGCTTGGCATGTCCACGGCCAGATCACTGAGTTGCTGATGGGCAAAAGGAAGCATTTCGCGCACGTTCAAAAGCGCATCAAGCAGTTCTACTTCAGTGGCACTGACAGGGGGTTCTGCGGCGTCCGCGCGCAACAGGGCGATCCGGTCTTGTATTTCGGACGGCCGGCGCTTGCCGATGAGAGGCGCGTCGCATTCTGGCACTGCGCCCTCAATTAACGCGGTACGATGTTTGGAAGGCTTTACCCGTCCGGCATAGCGGTCCAGCAAACTGCGAAACCGCCTTGGTCGCCAGATGTGCCGCAAAAGTGCTAATTTTCGCGCCTCTGTCGTTTGCAGACCGCGCACTGCAGCCATCAGAATGCCGATATCGCCGGTTGCCGCACGCAGCCCCAAATGACCCACTGCCTTGACAATAAGAGCAAACACCTCGGCATCTGCGGCAGCCGGATTAGTACGGTCAAAGACCTCATAGCCGACCTGCAGATATTCGTTGGGCCGCGACGGATCATGCTCCTGACGCCGAAACACTTCGCCCGAATAGGTATAGCGCGCAGGCTCGGCCCCGTGCGCCATATGCATCTGCACCACCGGCACGGTAAAATCGGGCCGCAGCATCTGTTCGCCCCGCAACGCATCGGACGTGACATAGGCGCGGGCACGGATTTCTTCGCCATAAAGATCCAGCAGCGTATCAGCGGGTTGGAGCACAGTGGTCTCGACGACCTGGGCGCCCACCGCTTCAAATCCCGACCGCAGCGTTATCGCCCGCGTCAAAGGTTCGGAACGGGTGGTCATTTATCCAGCCCGTGCAGAGCGAGGATTTCACAGACTTTAGACACAAGTTCGCTGCGCGGCACTTCAAACTGGCTGGGCCGGTCTTTCCATTCTTCCAACGTGGCGTTTTCCGCCATCTGAGCACCAAGGATCAGGTCTTTGATCTGAATGACGCCTTTTTCCTTTTCGTCGCCCCCTTCGATCACGGCTGCAGGGCTGCCACGCCGGTCCGCATATTTCAGTTGATTGCCGAAATTCTTGGGGTTGCCAAGGTAGACTTCGGCGCGGATGCCCGCCTGCCGAAGCTCCGCCACCATCGCCTGATAATCCGACATCCGGTTGCGATCCATTACCGTTACCACCACAGGCCCTGCCTCGGCCCTCGACATGCGGCCCTTGGCATGCAGTGCCGCCAGCAAACGATCGACGCCAATTGACACACCGGTTGCAGGCACTTCCTGACCGGTGAACCGTTTCACAAGGTCATCATACCGCCCACCGCCGGCAACTGATCCGAATTGGCGTTTGCGGCCCTTCTCGTCAAAAATTTCGAAGGTCAGTTCCGCCTCGAATACGGGGCCGGTGTAGTACCCCAAGCCGCGCACGACCGACGGATCAATCTCGATCCGGTCGGGGCCGTACCCCCCTGCAGCGAGCAAGTTTTCGATCGTTTCCAACTCGGCCACACCCTCTTCACCAATCGCTGAACCGGAAACCAATTCACGCAGACGCATGACTGTTTCCGCGCCCGTTGCGCGTTTGGCTTGCATAAAACCCATCACAACATCAGCCTGCGCGTCATCCAGCCCTGCGCCGTCGGTAAAGTCACCGCTGTCGTCCTTGCGGCCCTTCCCCAAGAGCGCGCGCACGCCGTCAAAACCCAAGCGGTCCAGCTTGTCGATGGCGCGCAATACAATGCCGCGGGCTGCGTCTTTGTCGTCACCGGCAAGCCCTGCAACTTCCATCACACCATTCAGAACCTTACGGTTGTTGACCCGCACGACGTAGTCTCCGCGCGGGATGCCAACCTCTTCAAGACAATCAGCCAGCATCGCGCAAATCTCGGCATCCGCGGCTACCGACGGCGCGCCGACGGTATCCGCATCGCATTGATAAAACTGGCGAAACCGTCCGGGTCCGGGTTTTTCGTTACGCCAGACAGGACCCATCGCGTAGCGCCGGTAGGGCGTCGGCAAATCGTTGCGGTGCTGCGCATAAACGCGCGCCAGCGGTGCTGTCAGGTCATAGCGCAGCGCGAGCCAGTCGCCCTTGCCGTTCTCGTCATCTTCCTGCCATGCAAAAACACCTTCATTCGGGCGATCTACATCTGGCAGGAACTTGCCCAAAGCCTCGACCGTTTCCACGCCCGAACTTTCCAGCGCGTCAAAGCCGTACCGATGATAGACCCCTGCAATCGCATTCAACATTTCAGCGCGTTGTGTCACTTCGACGCCGAAATAGTCGCGGAAGCCTTTCGGCGCGAGCGCCTTGGGGCGGGGTGTCTTTTTGGGCTTGGCCATGAGGTGTCCCTTGGGCTGGTCGGTTCGCGCGCGGTCTAACGGATGCGGGGGCTGCAGACAAGGCGCGTAGGTGTTGCTCTTTATCGTGGCCCCCGCCCGTGGTAGGACGCATTTCCACTTATTAAGGCAAGTCGATGGAAAAGCTTGAAGAAAAGATCGCGCATCTGATCCGCACAATCGAAGACCTCTCGGACGTGGTAGCCCGTCAGGAAAGCGAAATCGCCACTCTGAACCGGCGTGTCTTCATGCTGATGCAACGCGAAGGCGAACGCGACGCGCAAGGCTCGGGCGGCGTCGTGCTAGGCGATGAGCGGCCACCGCATTACTGATCAGATATCTTCGACCTCAAGCACGCCGGTCAGCGATTTTATAGCACCTTTGATCTGTGGGTTTACCACAAAGTCCTGACCCAGATCGACCTCGACTTCACCGGGCAAGCTGGGGTCCATCAGGCAAAACTGAATGGGCCCGCGGCCCGATGTTTTCACCGCCTGCCGCGCGCCCTCCAACACAGTGGCGACGGCGGCAATCGCTTCGGGTGCGTCAACAAAGACCTTCAGCCCCGCGCCACCCACATCCGCTACAGCCATGTCAGCAGGGCTTACAGACCGCCCCAGCAATTTCAATTGGTCCGATTCCATCGTCGCTTCGACCGCGATCAGCACTTTGGACCCTGTCTCAAGATGATCGCGTGCAGTTTCCAATGTATCAGAGAACAACGTTACTTCGTAAGCACCCGTCGGGTCCGATAACTGGGCAAAGGCAAACCGGTTACCACGTGCCGACTTACGCTCTTGCCGCCCTGCGACAACACCGGCCAATCGCGCATTCATCGCGCCACGTTCGCTGACTTTTGCAGTGAGCTCATCAAGGGTCATAAAGGGCATACCCCGATCGCCCCCGTGTTTCCGCTTGAGCGGCACCATATAGTCGTCCAGAGGATGGCCCGACAAATAGAAGCCAACCGCCTTGAATTCCTCGCTGAGTCGCTCTGCGGGCAACCAATCGTCAACCGGATGCAAACGCGGTTCGGGCAGGTCGTCTCCGGCTTCACCAAAGAGCGACACCTGATTTGAGGCTTTCTGTTCGTGAATTGCCGCCGAATAGCTTACCAAAGCGTCCAGCGCGCCAAACACACGACGCCTGTTGCTGTCCAATTCATCAAATGCGCCAGAACGCGCCAACATCTCCAGCGGTCGTTTACCCACACGCTTTAAATCGACGCGCCGCGCCAGATCGAAAAGCGTGGCAAACGGACGATCCGTGCTTTTAGGGTCTGAAGGGTCCGAACGACGGCCGTCGGTGATTAACTTCATCGCCTCGACGCCTACATTCTTGAGCGCTCCCAACGCATAGACCAGCGCACCGTCCACGACTTTGAACGTCGCATCAGAGCGGTTAACACAAGGCGGCACCCACGGCAGTTCCAACCGCTTGCGTACCTCTTCGAAATAAACCGCAAGCTTGTCCGTCAGATGGATATCGCAATTCATCACACCTGCCATAAACTCCACCGGATGGTTCGCCTTGAGCCATGCCGTCTGATAGCTCACCACAGCATAGGCTGCCGCGTGTGATTTGTTGAACCCGTAGTTGGCGAACTTTTCCAGCAGGTCAAACACTTCGCGCGCCTTATCCGCATCAACCCCGTTTGCAACCGCGCCTTTTTCGAACTTGGGGCGCTCTTTCGCCATTTCCTCGGCAATCTTCTTACCCATCGCGCGGCGCAACAGATCGGCACCGCCCAAGCTATAGCCCGCCATAACCTGCGCGATCTGCATCACCTGTTCCTGATAAACGATAATGCCTTGTGTTTCCTCAAGGATATCGTCGATCAGCGGATGGATAGATTCCAGCGGGCGCAGCCCGTTCTTCACCTCGCAATAGGTGGGGATATTCTCCATCGGACCGGGCCGGTAAAGAGCAACAAGCGCCACAATATCCTCGATACAGGTGGGCTTCATACGCTTGAGGGCATCCATCATGCCCGAACTTTCCACCTGAAAAACCGCGACAGTCTTGGCGGCTGCATATAGCTTGTAAGACGCCTCGTCATCCAACGGGATCGCGTTGATATCGTTTTCCGTACCCGCTGCCGGCTGGTAAAGTTCTGTGCCATCTGCCGCGATATGCAACGGACGCCCCGCCGCATTGATCTGCTCGACCGCATTCTGGATCACGGTCAGCGTCTTCAGCCCCAAAAAGTCAAACTTAACGAGCCCCGCCTGCTCTACCCACTTCATGTTGAACTGCGTCGCGGGCATGTCAGACCGCGGATCCTGATAGAGCGGCACCAGAGCATCCAGAGGACGGTCTCCGATCACTACGCCCGCAGCATGGGTCGAGGCGTTGCGCAACAGGCCTTCAACCTGCTGCCCATAGTCAAGCAGGCGCGCAACCACCTCTTCGTTTTTCGCTTCCTCCCGCAGTCGTGGCTCATCGGCCAGCGCTTTTTCAATGGAAACGGGTTTGACCCCTTCCACAGGGATCATCTTGGACAAGCGGTCTACCTGACCATACGGCATCTGCAGCACCCGTCCGATATCACGCACCGCAGCTTTGGACAAAAGCGCGCCAAACGTGATGATCTGCCCGACCTTGTCGCGTCCATATTTTTCCTGAACATAGCGGATCACTTCTTCCCGCCGGTCCATACAAAAATCGATGTCAAAGTCAGGCATTGAAACCCGCTCGGGGTTCAAGAAACGTTCAAATAGCAGGTTATATCGCAACGGATCAAGATCAGTGATCGTCAGCGCATAGGCAACCAGACTGCCCGCGCCCGACCCACGCCCCGGCCCCACGGGAATGCCCTGATCCTTGGCCCATTGGATGAAGTCCGCAACGATCAGGAAATACCCCGGGAACCCCATCCCCTCGATAATGCCAAGCTCAAAATCGAGCCGCTTGGTATACTCTTCAACCGACGCTGCATGCGGAATAACGGCCAGCCGCGCCTCAAGCCCCATGTGGGACTGACGCCGAAGCTCTTCGATCTCATCGTCGGCAAATTTAGGCAAGATGGGATCTCGACGATAGGCTTGAAACGCGCACCGCTTTGCAATTTCAACTGTATTTTCCACCGCTTCCGGCAAGTCTGCGAAAAGCGCCACCATTTCGGCTTGTGACTTGAAATAGTGCTGATTGGTCAATCGCCGCCGTTCATCCTGCTGGTCCACATAGGCACCATCTGCAATACAAATAAGCGCATCATGCGCTTCATACATTTTGCTCAGTGGAAAATAGACGTCATTTGTCGCGACCAACGGAATGTTCATCGCATAGGCCATTTCCACGAAACCGCGCTCTGTCAGGCGCTCGGCTTCAGGCTGCCCACTTTCATCAGGGTGGCGCTGCAACTCAATATACAAACGATCACCAAAACCGTCCTTCAAACGCGCCATCAGCGCCTCTGCCGCAGGCGATTGCCCGGATTGCAACAGTTTGCCCACAGGACCCTCCGGCCCACCAGTCAGACAGATAACGCCCTGCGCATGCCGCTCCAGTTCGTCCATTGTGACCTGAGGCAGCGCCCCGCCCTTGTCCAGATACAAACAACTGTTGAGCTTCATCAGGTTTTCATATCCCGCCTCACTTTGTGCCAGCAAAACGACCGGCGCAGGATCACGAGGCCGCTCTCCCGGCTGCGGCGCGATATAAGCGAGATCGACCTGACACCCCAATATCGGCTGAATACCTGCGCCCGATAGCACCACGGAAAACTCCAGCGCCGCGAACATGTTGTTGGTATCTGTCAACGCCAGGGCCGGCATGTCAGCTTTCTGACACAAATCAGGCAGCTTTTTCAGCCGCAACGCCCCTTCCAGCAAAGAATATTCCGAATGGGTGCGCAGGTGAATGAATCGCGGAGAATTTGTCATACTCAAAACCTATGCCACAGGCGTCCCGCCCGCCAGACCAAGCACCAACCCCGCGCGCATTTTTTTGGCAGCACACAGGGTCGAATGTAACCATCTACCCTTTTTACTTGCCAGCAACGCGACCGGCGCATAGCCTGATATGCGGACTGACCGTCTGCGTTCTACGCCGCATCGAACGCATGACACCGAAAAGGTCTGGGGTAACGCGGCGGATAAGACCAGATGAACATAACGTTTCGCCTGAACGGAGAAACTGTGTCCCTGAGCAATATTGCTCCGACCACCACGCTACTCGATTGGCTTCGCGAAGATCAGGGCCTGAAGGGAACCAAAGAAGGATGCAATGAAGGCGACTGCGGCGCCTGTACGGTGATGGTCACCGACCAGACCGGCGCAAAAACATTGAACGCCTGCATTCTTTTCATGCCCCAAATCAACGGAAAATCCATTCGAACGGTCGAAGGGATGTCGGCGCCGGACGGTACCCTGCATCCGGTGCAAAAAGCCCTGATCGACCGGCATGGCAGCCAGTGCGGATTTTGCACGCCCGGCTTTGTTGTGTCCATGGCGACCGCCCACCTCAACGGTGCAACCGACCACGATACACAACTCGCTGGAAATCTGTGCCGCTGTACGGGCTACGCCCCGATTGTGCGCGCAGCCCAAGACTGCGAAACTGCCAAAGTCCCCGATCACATGCACGACACCCCTATTCCAAATGGTGAAAATACCGCCGGGGGAAAAGCCGAAGGCTTTGGGGGCGGGCAGCCCCCTCTTTGGGTACAACCCGCATCAGCGGATGCACTCGCGGACTGGTATGCAAAACATCCCGATGCAACACTCGTGGGCGGGGCCACGGATGTCGGATTATGGGTTACAAAAGGGTTCCGTGACCTCGGCGCGATAGCCTTTCTGAACAACTGCGCTGATCTCGATTATGTACGCGTGTCGGACACTAAAATTGACATTGGCGCCGCAACGACACTCACCAATCTGCAAACATCAATTGCGCCCTATCACCCGTCCTTTGCCGATCTCATCGGGCGCTATGGATCCGTTCAGGTGCGAAATGCAGCGACAATCGGCGGCAATATTGCAAATGGCTCGCCCATCGGCGACGGCTCACCCGCCCTGATCGCTCTGGGTGCAACGGTGCATTTACGCCGTTCAGACACGCGACGCAGCCTGCCCTTGAAAGATTTCTTCATCGAATACGGCAAACAGGACCGAAAGCCGGGCGAGTTTATCGAACGCATCACCGTCCCGCGCGGCCCTGACACTCTAAAGTGCTATAAAATATCCAAAAGGTTTGATCAGGATATATCGGCGATTTGCGGCTGCTTCGCGATCAGCGTGGAAAATGGAGCCGTCACCACAGCACGCCTTGCATTCGGAGGTATGGCCGGAACCCCCAAACGTGCATCCGCTGCAGAACAAGCCCTGACTGGCGCTGAATGGAACGCCCAATCGGTCCGTGACGCAATGGCCGCATTGGCTTCGGATTTCGCACCGCTGAGTGATATGCGCGCCAGCGCAGACTACCGGATGGCCTGTGCTCAGAACATGCTCTGGCGCTACTGGCTGGACAGCACTGGTGCCACTACCTCCGTACAAAAAGTCACGCCATGACCGTCTCGAAACCCTTACCGCATGACGCAGCACTTTTGCACGTGACGGGCTCAGCGCGCTACGTCGATGATATACCGACGCCACCGAATACCTTGCACCTTGCCTTTGGCCAATCGCCTCAGGCGCACGGGCGCGTAACGTCTCTGAACCTCGACAAAGTGAAAGCCTTTGAAGGTGTTATCGACGTCATCACAGCCGATGATCTACCCTTTGCAAACGATGTCTCACCCTCGATCCATGACGAACCGCTTCTGGCCAAAGATACCGTCCACTATGTCGGCCAACCCTTGTTTATCGTCGTGGCCACAAATCACCTTGCCGCGCGGCAAGCAGCACGTTGCGCGCACATCGAAATCGAAGCCCTGCCCGCCATCCTGACCGTCGATCAAGCACTCGCGGCGGACAGCAGGTTCGAAGAAGGCCCCCGCATATACGCCCGCGGCGACCCTGACGCCGCAATTAGCGCGGCCACACACGTCATATCAGGACAGCTGGATGTGGGCGGGCAGGAACACTTCTACCTTGAAGG
>Ga0316197_10000600_pt1 | contig 24996 bp, 20 predicted proteins | sample OudBiesiAoxic_MG_FD_204939 | JGI IMG/M metagenome (GOLD analysis project Ga0316197, IMG submission 204939) | Coastal sediment microbial communities from Oude Bieten Haven, Netherlands - site A oxic | ecosystem: Environmental > Aquatic > Marine > Coastal > Sediment | place: Netherlands... | reverse complement strand
CATATCCGGTGGCAGCGCGATCAGTGAAGCACGGTCATACACGGCATCAACCGGGGCAAGTGCTTTCGATTGAACATCGAAGAAATCCTGGCAACGGATTTCCAGGCCTACACTCCGGTAAACGGTAGCCACGGCATCGGTTGAGATTTTATGCTCCAACGCGTTTTCACGGAAGAAGGCCTGCACCGCCAACTCACTGATTTCAATACCGGTAACCCGATATCCATGCTTCACAAGCCATAACATGTCCAGGCTCTTGCCACACAGGGGCACGAGGATATGGGCGCCCGGCTGAATTTCCAGCCGATCGATAAACTCCTGCATGTATTGATTGAAATCGTGCTGGTGGAAGCCAATTTCACCCTTTTCCCATCGCTCGTGCCAAAATTCTGCTTTCATCGTCTCTATTGATCTCCGGACTTTTTTCCCGTGGCTGCGATTGCTATTCTGGATGATTCTATTGTAAAGCGAGATTCCAAAAATGCCCGGCTTGTTACCCCATGTTGATCCCGATGGCCTGCTTGAGTACTCGGTTGTTTTTACCGACCGTTCATTGAACCATATGTCCAGCACATTTCAGCGCGTCATGAACGACATCTCATCGACCCTGAAAACCGTCTATAACGCTGAAGCCGTGGTCGTCGTGCCCGGCGGCGGAACCTATGGCATGGAGGCGGTAGCGCGGCAGTTCGCCACCGGCAAAAAGTGCCTGGTGATCCGCAACGGTTTCTTCAGTTTCCGCTGGTCACAGATCCTGGAAACCGGCGGCATCGACTCTGAAACCATCGTGATGAAAGCCCGTACCGTCGGAAACGACCCGCAATCACCTTTCGCGCCGGCCCCAATCAATGAAGTCACGAGCAGGATCAGGGCCGAGCGGCCCGATATGGTTTTTGCACCCCATGTGGAAACGTCTTCAGGCATGCTGTTACCGGATGATTACGTGCGCGCAGTTGCCGAAGCGGTGCATGAAGTGGGCGGCTTGTTTGTACTCGACTGCATCGCCTCCGGCGAACTATGGGTCGATATGAAGGCATGTGGCGTGGATATCCTGATCAGCGCCCCACAGAAAGGCTGGAGCGCGTCTCCCTGTAGCGCCCTGGTGATGCTCGGGGCCACTGCCCTTGAACGTATTGCCGATACGACGAGCACCAGCTTCGCCTGCGATCTGCGCAAGTGGCTGGATATCATGCAGGCTTACGAAAACGGCGGCCACGCCTACCATGCCACGATGCCGACAGACGCACTGAAAAACTTCCGGGACACCATGTTGGAAACCGGGGAATATGGATTTGAGAAAGTTCGGCAGGAACAACTCGAACTGGGCAGGAAAGTACGGAAATTGCTCGAAAGCAAGGGCATCAATAGCGTTGCGGCACCGGGGTTCCAGGCGCCTGGTGTCGTTGTCAGCTATACCGATGACCCGGATATTCAGAACGGGAAGAAATTCCTTGAGCAGGGGCTGCAAATTGCGGCTGGCGTACCCCTGATGTGCGACGAACCCGAGGGTTTCAGAACCTTTAGGCTGGGCCTGTTCGGCCTGGACAAATTGCACCATATCGACCGGACCGTCGGCCATCTGAATGATGCACTGACCCGGATAGATCATCCATCATGAGGAATCGCACGGCTGACATTTTTGTCCTGTTCTTTCTACTGTCCTTCAGTAACGCGGTCCTGTGCATGGAAATGCCGCCGATGCATCCCGATGAAGTGGCCGCAGCTGAGGCCGACTACCAAAAGTACTGCGCCCTGTGTCACGGTGCTGACCGCGAAGGTTATGCGAATGACGAAGCACCCTCATTGCGCTCGAAATCACTGATTCGATCCGGTTTTCCCAGGCAAATGCGCTACACGGTCGCATATGGCAGGCGCGGTACGCCGATGGGCGCCTATTTTGATGAAGTGGGCGGACCGTTGAACCAGGCGGACATGTACCGCCTGCTGCGCTGGCTGAAAGAACAGGTCGACGCAGAGCCCATTTACATGCCCTGGGACGCCGTCACCGGTGATGCCGCCCTGGGCGAGAAGATTTATGGCGAACGGTGCGCCGTGTGCCATGGCGAAAACGGCGAAGGCGATATCGGTCCTGCAATCGGTAATCCAGCCATGTTGTCAATTACGACTGACGCTTTCCTGAGGTATGCCATAGAAAATGGGCGCGACGGCACTGAAATGGTGGCCTTCTCAGAAATCCTGACTCCGGATGAAATTGATGCGGTGACCCGTTTCCTGCGCAGCCGCGCGACCGGCTGGACAGCGGAGACACCCGTGCTGCGAAGCCCACCCACCGTCGATGAATACATCCTCAACCCGGACGGCGATGCACCCCGGTTCGAGTTGAAAGACGAAATGTACGTGTATTCCAGCGACCTGGACCGCGCGTTGAAGGAAAAGCGCAGAATGGTTCTGCTCGACTCGCGGGTGACTTCAATGTGGCAGATGGCCAATATTGAAGGCTCTGTGCCCATACCTTATTACCATGACGATTTTGACGGGGTGGCGAAAAACCTGCCAACGGACGGTACCTGGATTGTCACGTATTGTGAGTGTCCGCGGGCCGCTGCAGAATCGGTAACCCACCAGTTGCGGGAAAGGGGTTTCACCCATACCGCTGTACTCTGGGAGGGAATCCAGGGTTGGGTGTCGCTGGGTTATCCGGTTTTTGTCGGACAAAGTACCGAGGCGCAGCCGGCGCCCTGAAAAGGGTCAGCCAGCCTCTTCCTCAATGACCCCAAGGGCTTGCCGTGCCAGTGGTTCAACCCACTGGCCAAGAGAGGCCGCCCGAGCGTTCGAGGCATTCCCATCTGCTGCCCGTTTTGCCACGCCCTGAACAATCGCAGCAAGCCGGAAAAAACTGAACGCAAGGTAAAACGCCCAGTTGCCGATTTCCTCAAAATTCATTCGCCTGCAGTAGGCCGCCACGTAGTCCTGTTCTTCGGGTATACCCAGCAATTGCCGGTCGATACCGGCCAGTCCCGAAATCTGTGCGCCTTTCGAGGGCATTCTCAACTGCATGCACTGGTAAGCCAGGTCGGCGAAGGGGTGACCGAGTGTCGAGAGTTCCCAATCCAGCACGGCGATGATTTCCGGTTTCTCCGGGTGAAATACCATGTTGTCCAGGCGATAGTCGCCATGAACCAGGGCAATCCTGCCATCGTCGGCCGGCAGGTTCTGCTCCAGCCAGCCCATGAGCTCTTCCATCGCAGAAATGGTACGCAACTCGGACGCCCGGTACTGGGCGCTCCAACGACCCAATTGCCGCTCAAAATAGCTGCCCGGCTTTCCATAGTCAGACAGGCCGGTGGACTGGAGATCGACCTGGTGCAGATTTGCCAGGACACGATTCATTTCATCATAAATCGCGCTGCGCTCGTTATTTGTCGCCACTTCGGGTAAAGCGGCATCCCAGAAAATCCGACCCTTGCAATAGCCCATGATGTAAAACATGGAACCAATGACATCCGGCGATTCGCACAATGCATAGACCTGCGGCACCGGAACGCCACTTTTATTTAACGCAGCAATCACCCTGAATTCGCGGTCGACCGCATGGGCCGACTTCAGAAGTTTTCCGGGTGGCTGACGCCGGAGCACGTAATCTCCTGAAGACGCACTTAAGAGAAACGTCGGGTTGGACTGGCCGCCCGGGAATTTCTCCAGGCGGGCCGGCCCTCTGAAACCATCAACTCGGGATTCAAGAAAGTCCAGTAACGGGCCACTGACGGGCTGCTCTTTCAGGTTAGCATCCATCGGTTCAGGTTCTATTTGCGTGTTGCCGTGCGAGGTTCCGCCCCAACTGCATCATGTGCACCTGGTCCGGGCCATCCGCCAACCGCAAAGTCCGCGCATAGGCAAATAAGTGGGCCAGGGGAGTGTCCTGGCCAAGTCCGGCCGCGCCATGGATCTGTATGGCACGGTCGAGCACATCGAGCGCCATATTGGGTGCAATTACCTTGATCATCGCAATCAGGTCCTGCGCACCCTTGTTCCCGGTTTTGTCCATTTTCGCCGCAGCTTTCAGCGTCAACAGCCGGGCTTGTTCGATCTGGCAAACAGACCGGGCGATATCCTCCCGCACCGATTGTTGCTTGATCAACGGGCGGCCAAAAGCAATCCGCGTATTTGCCCGCTCCATCATCAACTCCAGTCCACGTTGCGCCGCGCCAATCATACGCATGCAGTGGTGAATCCGGCCGGGACCAAGACGCCCCTGGGCAATTTCAAACCCACGCCCCTCACCCAATAGCATGTTGCCGGCAGGCACACGCACGTTCTCAAACACAATTTCAGCGTGCCCTTCCGGCCCGTCATCATAACCAAACACCTTCATCGGTCGCGTGACCGTCACACCGGGTGTGTGAATGGGGACAAGGATCATCGATTGCTGAATGTAGCGATTGGCATTATCCGGATCGGTCTTGCCCATCACGATCAGAATTTCGCACTGCTTACGGCAGGCGCCGGAAGCATAAAACTTCTTTCCGTTGATAACATAATCGTCACCGTCACGAACCATTGATGTCTCAATGTTGGTCGCGTCACTCGATGCCACCTCTGGCTCGGTCATGGCGAAGGCCGAACGGATTTCACCGGCCAGCAGGGGTTCCAGCCACTGCGCTTTCTGCGCCTCGTTTCCATACTTGGCCAGGACCTCCATGTTGCCGGTATCCGGCGCGGCGCAATTAAAGACCTCTGAAGCCCAGGTTACTCTGCCCATTTCCTCTGCAAGGGGCGCATACTCGAGGTTAGTCAGGCCGGCACTGTACTGTCCGTGTTCGGAGGGTAAAAACAGGTTCCACAGTCCGGCGGCCCTGGCTTTTTCCTTAAGTTCCGAAACAAGAGGTAATGTCTGCCATGGGTTGGCGAGCAATTGTTCCTCAAACAAGGCCTCATTCGGCAAGATATGCTTCTGCATGAAGTCCCGGACCTGCTCAACCAGCCCCTTAACTTTATCGCTGTACTCAAAATTCATGATGGTATCCAATATGAGTGGAAGATTGCTTAAATAGGACTTGGATAATAGTGGAGTTTATAGCGGCCATACAATCAGCAATAACGGCACACTGATTGCGACCACCAGGACTTCCATAGGCAGACCCAGCCTCCAGTAGTCACCAAACCGAAAACCGCCCGGCCCCAGGATCAGTGTGTTGTTCTGGTGGCCGATGGGCGTCAGAAAAGCGCAGGACGCACCGATCGCCACGGCCATCAGGAACGTATCGGCACTGGAATTGAGCTGAGCCGCCGTGCTGATCGAAATGGGCGCCATTACTGCAGCCGTGGCGGCATTATTCATCAGGTCAGAAAGCGTCATCGTGACGACCAGGATCAGCATTAGGGCAATCACCGGGTTCCCCCTGGCCACGCTATCCAGTAAAGAACGGGCCATCAGGTCGGCCGCTCCCGTGGCTTCCATCGCGTAGGCAACCGGGATCAGCGCACCCAACAGCACGATGACCGGCCAGTCGACCGCCTCATAGAGCTTTCTCAACGGCACAATACGAAGCAACATCAACGCGAGCACGCCGGTAGCAAAAGAAATAGCCGCCGGTAACAAACCAAAAGCCGCGCCGCCGATCGCACCGGCCATGACGGCCACCGACAGCAGGGTTTTTTTGCTGTCGGGAATGGAAATGGCCCGTGTCGCCAATGGCACACATGAAAAACTACTGGCGAACCCCGACAAGGCGCCCGGCGGCCCCTGCAAAAGAAGTACATCGCCTGCCTTGATGGCGGTGAAACGCAAACGTTTGACCGAACGCCGTCCGGTGCGGGAAATCGCGAGCAGGTTCAGGCCATACCGGGTGCGTAGTGAAATACCACCTGCACTGCGACCGATCAGCCTTGAGTTAGGCATCACAGCCAGTTCCTGCAGCACGGTTTCCTCACCGGTTCGGTCGGTGCCAGTGCTTTCGGCGACTGCAGCATTTTCATCGGCGCCTTCTTCCGACTTCACCTGGGCGTGCTCCTCCAGCACCAGGCCGAGACTGGACAAGGCGCCGGACAATGACTCCGGCTCGGCCTCGATGATCAGCACGTCCCCGGGGCGTAACACCCGTCGCAAATTCGGGGCCGAAACCCTGAAATCATTGCGTATCATTCCAATGACCTGAGCGTCTGATTCTTCCAGTGTTTTTTCAACTTCGCGCAGAGTTTTGCCCGCCGCTTTTGCTCCATCCGTCACGCGTGCCTCGGTCAGGTAAGCGCTGGTCTCAAAGCCCTCTAAGCCTTTTTGTTCGCGCGCAGGCACCAGGCGCCAGCCGACCAACGCAGCAAACAGCACGCCCACAACTGCGACGGCCAGACCCACCGGCGTATAATCGAACATGCCGAAACTCCCGGCACCGTTCTGCTCGCGGAAGGCAGAGATAATCAGGTTAGGCGGTGTGCCGATCATCGTGGTCATGCCGCCAAGAATCGTTCCAAAGGCTAAAGGCATCAGGACTTTTCCGGGTGGCAATTCAAGGCGTTTTGCGATCTGGATGGCCACTGGCATCAGCAGAGCCATTGCACCGACATTGTTCATGAACGCAGAGAGAGCGGCGCCGAGCGATGTAATCGCAGCAATCGTCAGCATAGGGCCCGCAGATTTTGGCAAAGCGCGCTGGGCCAGCAAATCGACAGCACCCGTGGACTGGAGTCCCCAGCTCAGAATGAGTACACAGCCAACCGTAATGACTGCCGGGTGGCCAAACCCGGAAAAAGCCTGGTCAGAAGGAACCAGGCCGGTGAAAACACACGCCAGCAGACAGGCGAGTGCCACAATATCATGTCGCCACCGCCCCCAAAGGAACAAGCCGATGGTGGCGGCCAAAATGGCTAGTATCTGAATCTGTTCCGCGGTCATTAACCATCAGACTACCCTTGCCGGTCCGCTTATTAAATCGTTTTAGATAAATCCTGGGCTAATGACGACCTTCGCCGATGCAACGAAAACTACGCTGCTCCTGCCTTTTTGCTACCCTTCCCAAAAGGTTATTTTCAGGCAAACCCTTGAGGAAACTTCGATGACCGAGCCAAGCAATTCCGGATTACCCTCCGAAATCAGTGCAAAAAACCCCATTCTCGTGGCAATTGATTTCTCGGAGGACTCAAAAGCCGCACTGGTCTGGGCCTGCAAGCTCGCTGACTGTACTGAAGCCCAATTGATACTGCTGCATGTCGTGCATGACCTTGCATCCCATCCAGGCTACTACCGGGAAAATACGACAAAGGGCATGCAGCCCATGCAAGAAATTGCAGAATCAATGATGGACGAATATCTGACCGAATTGCGTTGCGAGCAGCCCGGTTTGATGCAACTTGATTCAGCGGAAATACAGTTTATACCCGGCCTGCCACCCAGCCGTATTGTCGAGGTGGCGACTCTGCTCAAAGCCGGCATGATCGTCATGGGTAGCCGCGGGATCACTGGTTTGCCGCATAATTTGCTCGGCGCTACTGCGGAGCGGGTGGCCCAGTTGTCTGTGATTCCTGTCCTGCTCATAAAATCCGAAAAGCACGGGGTGCTGGGGAAGAAAGATTTGAAACGTAAAGAAAAGCGGATTAAAAAAGACCGGAAAAGATTAAAGGACCTCTTGGGAATCAAGCCCAAGGCAGATAAGAACAGTACTTCAAATGGATAATCCTATCGCGAGTTTTGAATTATGGGCCGGACTGTTCGGTGGTCTGGCCCTCTTCCTGTTTGGAATGGACGTAATGACCCAGGCGCTGAAGTCGGCGGCCGGCGATTACATGAAAGACATTCTCGGGAAATTGACCCGAAACCGCTTTGTGGGTGTGGGAATGGGCGCCTTCGTGACGGCCGTCATTCAATCGTCCTCGGTCACCACGGTGATCATGGTCGGCTTCATCTCCGCCGGCCTGATGTCCATGTCGCAGAGCGTGGCTGTCATCATCGGGGCAAATATAGGTACCACGATTACGGCGCAGATACTGGCTTTCAAAGTGACCAAGATTGCGCTGCCCCTGGTCGCCGGCGGATTCTTGCTTTCTTTCACGGCCAAAAAAGAGAACTGGCGCCAGACCGGCATGATCATCCTGGGGCTGGGCCTGGTGTTTTATGGCATGGGCATCATGAGCACAGCGCTCAACCCTCTGCGCTCCTATGAACCGTTTATCCAGTTCATGATTTCAATGCAGAATCCACTGTTAGGCGCGGCGGTCGGAGCCCTGTTTACCGCCGTTGTCCAGTCTTCTTCAGCAACCACGGGTATTCTGATCGTGATGGCCTCCCAGGGCCTGATTGGGCTGGAGTCAGCGATTGCCATCGCCCTGGGCGCAAATGTCGGAACCTGTGTCACGGCCGGCCTTGCCGCCATTGGGAAACCCCGGGAAGCCGTCCGGGCTGCGGTGGTTCACACGCTGTTTAATGTCGCTGGCGTCGCCCTGTGGATTGGGTTTGTTCCCCAGCTCGCGGAACTCGCACACTGGATGTCACCAACGTCCTCCGGGTTGACCGGTACCGCCCGGTTAGCGGCTGAAACCCCGCGACAGATCGCCAATGTCCATACTTTTTTCAATATCGTCAATGCCTTTATTTTTATTGGTTTCACAACCTACATCGCTCGATTTGTCGAGTGGATGATTCCAGACCGTCCGCTTCGTCCGGACCAGGACATGCTGCCGAAATTTCTGGACGACGACCTGTTATCTACGCCTTCCATTGCACTTGAGGGTGCCCGCCAGGAAATACGCCGGCTGGGCAAGCGAGTCCGGAAAATGGTCAGGAATATCATGCCGGCCGCTATCTCCGGAACCAAAAGTGACCTGGAGGAAATTGCTGAAATGGACAAAGTCGTCGATGCGCGGCACCTGGCCATCATTCAATTTCTGGGGCAAATCAGTCTGTCGACGCTCTCCAAACGGCAGTCCAAAGAGCTGATGCAACTCGCAGAAATTGCTAACAACCTGGAGCAGATTGGCGACCGCATAGCCACAGCCATGGTGACTTCAGCCGGGAAGAGAATTGACGAAGAAGTCACCGTCTCGCCACAGACTGCGCAGATACTCAATGAGTATCACGCCGAAGTAGTGGGCACCCTCAATGACGCTTTGAAGGCCGTCACCCAACAGGATGCAGAGTTAGCCAAACAAGTGCGGCAACGCAAAAAAGACTTTTCCACGATGACCCGGGACCTGACCGCTCATGGACTCGACCGTCTTACCGCCAGCGAGCCAAACCGACTTAAAACCTATGCGCGTGAAATGGAAGTCATGGAGATACTCAGGGGGGTGTTCACGGTTGCGCGACGAATAGCGCAAACCCAGACCTGAACGACGGCTAATGAAGGGATGATTGACGCCAGTCAATGTCATCCCAACCACATAGATTTAGATTATTCTCGATCCAGTGTCGGGTAATCCCTGGGCTGTGCTTGCACAGTGTCACACAACTGTCACAATTGACCGCTAGCGTGGTTAGGTTTTTGAATGTTCATTGGGAGAAATACATGTTCAAGCGCACCAGTCTTTTAGCTCTTCTTACTATTGCTACCACCACCCTGATAACCGCCTGTGGTGGCGGCGAACAACGTCAGGTCATTCAGAACAAAGGCTCAGACACACTTGTTAATGTTGCGCAGGCCTGGGCAGAAGCCTATCAGACGGTCAACCCCGCAGTTGTTGTCGCAGTGAGTGGTGGCGGCTCCGGCACCGGTATCGCTTCATTGATCAATGGCACGGTTGACATAGCCAACGCCAGTCGCAGCATCAAGGACAAAGAAATGAAGCTGGCTAAAGATAATGGCCAAAACCCCGTCCAGCACGTTGTTGGCTTTGATGCACTTGCGGTTTACCTGCATGGGGACAACCCCCTGGATGAAATCAGCATAGACCAACTGAAAGAAATTTATGGCGACGGCGGCAGCTACCTGAGTTGGGGCGACCTGGGCGTGGAAGTTCCCGGCTGTAAAGACCAGGAAATTGTTGTCGTGAGCAGACAGAACAACTCCGGTACTTACGCCTATTTTCGCGAGGCTGTCCTTGGCGATGCCGATTTCAAACTGGGCACCCGCGACATGCACGGTTCAAAAGACGTGGTCGACCTGGTTGAAAACACCCCTTGCGCTATCGGGTACAGTGGCCTGGCCTATGCGACAGACCACGTGAAGCTCGGCTGCGTCGCCCAGGAAACCGGTGGTAGTTGCACCAGCCCCTCAGTCGCATCCGCCGTTGACGGCAGCTACCCGATTGCGCGGCCATTGTTCATGTACACCAACGGCGAGCCTACCGGCGTTATTGGTGATTACATGAACTGGATAATGAGCAATGAAGGTCAGTGTATTATCCTTAACAAGGGCTATGCACCGGCCACCGAAGCCAACTGCGGCTGACCGGACAAGAACGAATTGGCTGACACAGGCACCCGCGGAAAATTCACCGGGTGCCTCGTTGGCCCTTGCTACGAAAACAGTGATCAAACCGGGAACTGAATATGAGTCATCTTGAAGAACGTATGGAATCAGACCTTAACTACATCCGTGATTGGTTATGGAAGCTTGGCGACGATGTAGAAAACGCTTTACGTGAATCCAAGAAGGTCCTGATGCTCAAGGACGCTGAGGAAGCCTACAAGATCATTCTGGGTGATCACCCGATCAACCGTGCATCGAGACGATGCGACAGCTTATGCCATACCTTTATCGCGCGTTACCTGCCGGGCGCCGGCGCCCTGCGTGAAATGGCCGCCACCATCCGGGTCAATGTCACGCTGGAACGCATGGGCGATTACGCAGTGACTATCTGCCGTGAGGCGCTTCAAATTGAGGGCCCGTTGGCTGAAAAGTTCTCCTCCCGGATTGACCGGCTTGCTGACGACTCGATCGAAATCATGTCGGAGTCACGCAAAGCCTTTCGGGACGGCAATGCCGAAAGGGCTATCGCACTGATGCAGGCTGCAAAACGGATGGAAGGCCGGATGGACACCTTCTACGAAGAACTGTTTGCAGAAGACGACCGGATGGACGGCGCCACCATGATGGCGATTTTCGTCACCTTCAATATGCTGAAACGCGTGGCCGATCAGGCCAAGAACATTTGTGACCAGACGGTTTATGCGGTTCGTGGCGTGGCCAAGCTGCCCAAGGTGTACCAGATTCTGTTTCTCGACCAGCCAGGCTCAGACCTCGGCCAGATGGCTGCTGCCATCGGACGCAAGAATTTCCCGGATACCGCCGAGTTCACGGTGGCCACACCTGCTGTGTCGCAACCTTTATCCGGGCCATTGAATGATTTTCTGGCCGAAACCGGTCTGCCGGATGAGGAACTCGATACCGAAGTTCTCGAAGCACTGGGGCCGGATTTCTCAAATTTCATCGTTTTTGTCAGTCTCACCGGAAATGTGACGGACTATATTCCCAAAATACCGTTCCATTCATCTGCGTTGGACTGGTCCGTTCCGGAAAACTCGGATATGACCGAACAATACCGACATATACGTAACGAAATCACCGAACTGGTCACTCTGATGGCCGGTAGCGCAACGGAATCAACCTGAACTGATGGAATCGCAAACGCCCCGGGCAACCCATACCGTAGACTCCGGTTTCGACAAGCTGAACCGGGACTGGTACATCGACAAAGCCGTCCAGATTCTGGTCTTCATTGGCGGAATTTCAGCCATTGTCTTCATCATTGGAATTTTTGTGTTCATTTCCAAGGAAGGCTTTGGATTCCTCGTCGGTGAGTTTCACTTCAAGGAGTTTTTCTTCTCGCCAAACTGGCGACCGACCTCTGAGACCAACGAGACCTTCGGAATCCTCGCGCTGGTTGCCGGTACCGCGAGCGTTACCGGCCTGGCCATGCTGATTGCAATACCCTTCTCACTCGGTACTGCTATATTCATTGCCGAGTTTGCGAGCGGGAAAACCCGGGAATTCCTGAAGGTCACCGTGGAACTGCTGGCGGCCATACCTTCTGTCGTCTGGGGTTTCATCGGACTGGCCATCATGAACCCGATCATCATCGAGACTTTCGATGTCCCGGTCGGGCTGAACGTGCTTAACGCGGGTGTGATTCTTGGCCTGATGGCCGCACCGATCATGACATCCATCGCTGAAGACGCACTCAAAGCGGTACCGGATCGCTACCGCGAGGCTGCCGAAGCAATGGGCGCGACGCGCTGGCAGGTGATCTACAAGGTTGTGCTTCCGGCCGCCAAGAATGGTCTGCTGGGCGCCGTGTTGCTGGGTGTTGGCCGCGGGTTTGGCGAGACCATGGCGGTTCTGATGGCTACCGGTCACTCCATCAATATTCCAACCAGCGTGTTTGATTCGGTCCGCGCGCTGACCGCAACGATTGCGGCTGAGCTGGGTGAAACGGCTGCCGGTTCACCACATTACCAGGCACTGTTTACGATCGGCATTTTCCTGTTCGTGATCACCTTCATAATCAACCTGCTTGCGGACCTCGTGGTTCGCGGCGTGCGCAAGGGGTGATGAATCATGTTTGAAGCAAGCAAATTAAATCAGAAAAACGATACCCGGCAAACGGTGTTCAAGTATGCGCTGGGTGGTATGACAGGCCTCTTGATTCTGCCGGTCATTCTGATCCTGGGTACATTGATATTCAAAGGCGCTCCGGTGATCTCTTTTGAGTTTCTGTTCACCGGTCCAACCAAGGGTATGACAGCCGGTGGCATCTTCCCGGCTCTGCTGGGTACCGTCCTGCTGGTTATCGTTGCACTGCTGGCATCGGTACCGCTGGGGGTGGCTGCCGCCATCTATCTCAGTGAATATGCTCCGGACAATTGGACGACCCGTGCCATCAATCTGGCCATTATCAACCTGGCGGGTGTCCCGTCGATCGTTCACGCGTTATTCGGTGTGGGCGCCTTCGTGATCTTTTTCAAATTCGGCACCAGCATTCTGGCAGCCAGCCTGACCCTGGCCATCATGACCCTGCCGGTGGTGATCGTAGCGACCCGTGAGTCGCTGCAGGCCGTTCCAATGGCGTTCCGTGAAGCTTGCTGGAACATGGGCGCCACGCGCTGGCAAACCATTCGGCGGGTCGTTTTACCCAATGCAATCACCGGTATTCTCACCGGTGTCATTCTCGAGGTGTCCCGGACTGCCGGAGAAACCGCGCCCATCATGTTCACCGGCGCCGCGTTCTTCCTGCCTTTATTACCGCAGGGCGTACTGGATCAGACCATGGCACTTTCATTGCACCTGTTCGTTGTTTCCACCCAGGTGCCCGGCATGCCCGAAGCCCTCCCTTTTGGCGTAGCCCTGGTGCTGATTTCCATGGTACTGCTGATGAACAGCCTGTCGATTGCATTACGTATGTACCTCAGGGGTAAAAAGAAATGGTAGATACAGAAATCAACACCGCAGGCGAAGTTTCGACTGATAGCCCGGTGAAGCTGGGCGTGAATGACCTGCACATACGCTACAACGGCGAGACCGCACTTGAAGGGGTCAGTTTCGATATCCACGAACACGAGATTTTCGGGATCATCGGCCCGGCCAATGCCGGCAAAACTTCGTTCTTGAAAGCCATTAACCGGATGGACATGTTCAACCCCGAGATGACGGTTGGTGGCAGCATTACCTTCAACAATGTCGATGTGAACAAGATTCGCAATGTCTATGGCCTGCGCAGCCGGATCGGCGTGGTCTTTCCACTACCGGTCGGCTTACCCCTGTCGATTTATGACAACGTTGCACTTTCGCCCCGGCTAAGGGGTGAGAAAAGCAAGGCGGAACTGGACGTAATCGTCGAGCGTTGCCTGACGCGAGCCGCGTTGTGGGACGAAGTCAAAGATCGGCTGAATTCACTCGGCAGCATGCTATCGGGCGGCCAACAGCAGCGCCTGACCATCGCACGGGCCCTGTCACAGGATCCCGAATTACTGATGCTGGATGAGTTTTCCATTGCTGTCGACCCGGTCACCACCATGCGTATCGAGGCTGTGCTGAAAGAGCTCAGAAGTGAAGTCACCATCATCCTGGTCACCAACCTGGTTCAACAGGCGCGCCGCCTGGCCGACCGGACCGCGTTCTTCCTGGAAGGAGGTTGTGTTGAAGTCGGTGTGACCGAAGACCTCTTTACCGGTGAGATCAAAGACCAGCGCACCCGCGATTACGTTGAAGGGAGGTTCGGCTGATGACTGAGCAAGCCACCAGCCAGGATCTTGCCCTGGCGATTAAAACGCAGAAACTGAACCTCTGGTACGGAACGTTCCAGGCCTTGTTCGATGTCGATCTGGATATCAAACAAGGCATTATCACGTCGATGATCGGCCCGTCCGGTTGCGGCAAGAGTACGTTCCTGCGCAGCGTAAACCGCATCAACGAACGTCTTGGTTACGTCCGCATCACCGGCAGTGTCGATGTGATGGGCGAGAATATCTATGACCCCGCCGTGGAGCTGGTGCAGGTGCGCAAACAAATCGGCATGGTGTTCCAGCGCCCCAACCCACTTCCGATATCCATTCGGGATAACGTACTGTTCGGGCACCGGATTCATAATGCCGACAGGAAAACATCGCGCAGCGAAGACGATGACATCGTGCAGAACGCGTTACAAACCGTCTTGTTGTGGGACAAGGTCAAAGACAAACTGGACCGGAAAGCGACCGGCCTGTCGCTGGAGGAGCAGCAAAAGCTCTGCATTGCCAGGTTACTGCCGGTCAAGCCCGGTGTCTTGTTGATGGACGAGCCCTGCTCCGCACTCGACCCCAAGGGTACCGAGGCGGTTGAAGAGCTGATCTGGGAGCTTCGCGGCCAGTACACCATACTGATCGTCACGCATAACATGGCACAGGCCCGTCGCGCCAGTGAAGAGTGTATTTTCATGTTGATGGGCAAGGTTGTCGAGCACACCGAAACCGGCCAGATGTTCCTCACGCCGCAGCACAAGGAAACGGCTGACTATATCGAAGGACGTTACGGCTAACGCAGCAAAGCGCTGATCAACAAAACCCAGCCAATAATGACGATCGGGCCCAGCAGTCCGATCAGAATACCGCCCGGACGCAAATCACGGGTCTGAATCTCACCGGTACTGTAAGCAACCGCGTTCGGCGGCGTTGAGACAGGCAGCAATAACGCGCACGAAGCACTCAGGCCGATGATCAGGCAGGTTTCCAGTTCACGCCCTGGCATCAGCACAACCGAGACCGGCAAGACCAGGGACACGGTCGCCGTGTTACTCATGAAGTTGGACAGGACCACCGTAATCAGTGCCAGCGCCGCGAAAACCAGTATGTCCATATTCAGCGCCGTCAGAAACTCAAGCGACGCTGCCATGCGCTCAGCCAGGCCGGTATCAACCACGGCCGCACCCAGCGAAAGCCCGCCCGCAACCAGCATCAGCGTGTCCCAGGGTAAACCCCTTACATCTGCCGCACCCAGCACCTGGGTCATCGTAAGCCCCACGATCGGTATCAGGGAGATAGCTGCCACGTGGATATGGTGCAATGGCGTTGTCATCCACATCGCAATGGTTACCAGGGACAGAGTGGCAACGATGATTTGTTCACGTTTCCCGGGTAGCTGCGGCTCTTCCGAGCGGTCGAGGTTGAGGGTGAATTCCTCCATCTTTGCCGGGTAGAGCTTGAGCAGGAAAAACCAGGCCAGGATAACCAGCCCGATGGCAACCGGAGCGCCCAGCGCCATCCATTCGATAAAGTTGATGCCCTTACCATAACCGGCGGCAACACCCGCTGCAATTGCGTTTGGTGCGCTGCCGATGATCGTTCCCATCCCACCGATGGACGCGGCCATCGGGATGGCCACCAATAGTGCCTTGGCGAAAGGCTCATCCCTGCCGGCCTGGCGCACCAGCGGTATCACGGCGCCAATCATCAGCACCGTCGTTGACGTATTTGATATGAACATCGAAGCCACTGCACTGGCAAGCATCACGGCCAGAAGTACATTTTTTGGCTTGGTTCCGGCCGGCCGGATCGCCAGTGCAAACAATCTGCGGTCCAGACCTGTTCTGGACAGACCTTCAGCCATGAAGAATCCACCCAGCATCAACCAGATCACCGGACTGGACCAGGTATTGAGGTATGGACTGACGTCCCAGGGCTCCGGGTGAATCAGGGTGGTGCCCAGCACAAAGACCAGGTAACCCATGATCAGTAAACCGACTGCAAATGCCGGGACTGCCTCGGTGATCCACAAGCCAACGGCCATCAGGAACAGGAAAAGCACGGCTCTTTGCTCCGGCGGGAACGAGCCGGTGATATTCCATACATATGCGAGAAGTGCTGCCACCACCACAAATGAAAGAAAGCGCCGCAATGCATGCGTACGACCCGGCCGCAGGATCCGCGCTGCCGCCCGTCGACTGTCCCGATAGGAAACCTTGTCGCTTACTGAATTGGAATTATTTTTCACGGGCGATATTCTAAAAGGTCTGCCTTTAAACAAACAGTTTTCTTTCTGATCAAACAGCTCCCGCGTGCTTTCTCAAGTTTTATTTGTCGTCGGTGGGCGCTGGTGATCTGGTAATATCCGATACTTGCACCCTTAACCCAAGACTGGAAACATGGCTGGATCGTCCAAAGTAGCAATTTATGGCGCCATCGCGGCCAATAGCGCGATCGCGGTCTGTAAATTCATCGCCGCTTTTTTCACCGGATCCTCCGCGATGCTGTCCGAAGGCATACACTCGCTGGTCGATACCGGAAACGGTATTTTGCTGCTGTTTGGTATCAAGCTCAGCAAAAGGCCACCAGACGCCAAACACCCTTTTGGTTATGGCAACGAAATCTTTTTCTGGAGTTTCGTGGTTGCCATACTGATTTTTGCGCTCGGTGGCGGTATTGCCATATACGAAGGTATCCGGCACGTCATTCATCCCCGCGTGCTGGAAAACGTGCACTGGAACTATGTCGTACTTATTCTGGCCATGATTTTTGAAGGGTCAGCGCTATACGTCGCGCTGAAACAATTTAAGACCACGCGAAGGGGACGCCCGTTTTTCAAGGCACTGAAGGAAAGCAAGGACTCAGCAACCATCGCGGTCGTGGTCGAAGACAGCGCAGCATTGGCGGGCCTGATGATCGCCCTGCTCTCTGTCTTCCTGGGCCAGGTCACGGGCTGGGTATATTTTGATGGGATGGGTTCTATACTCATCGGCGTGTTGCTGGTCTCTGTTTCGTATTTCTTTGCGATCGAGTGCAAAGCCTTGCTGGTGGGCGAAGGCCTGGGTAAGGGCAACCTGGATCGAATTGAAGCCATTCTGAAAGCAGATCCCCGGGTTGCGGCCCACCGTCGTCCTTTGAGCCTTTATTTTGGACCGGAAGAAGTACTGGTTAACCTGGATGTGCACTTCATTGATGACCTGAATTCGGATGAAATCGAAGAAACGATTGATCGAATCGAAGTTGAGATCAAGCAAGCGGTCCCCAGAGTAAATCGCATCTATATTGAGGCAGATACTATTCGAAAGGCATTAATCAGTGAACCAGGGTGAACCCGAACTGATGCTGGAAGACCAGGAGTTCTCCACGTCCGGAGGTGCAACTTCCGAGCCCGGAGAGGATACGGGAACGTCGCTGGTGGATACGATCATCAGTTTCGACCTCTCACCCTACCTGGACGGGCCGTTCAAAGAAGCCTGGGAGTTCCTGCAAGACTATCCGACATTGATGGCGATTGTGTTGGTTGCCATAGGTTACGGCATCGGCCGGCTTCTAAAGTCGCTGATTCACACACTGCTTGATCGATTCAGAAAAAGTACAAAATCAGAGCTCGACTACCAGATTGCCCATTACCTGACTTCGCCGGTGCTACAAACCTCGGTGGCGTTTTTCCTGGTACTGGCCCTGGCAACCCTGGATTTCCCGGGGGCTATTGAGCATTTACTGATCAAGGTCTGCATCACGGCACTGATCATTTTCTGGGGACGCGCGTGGTTCCGTGCGACCCGGGTCATACTCCAGGCCCTTGAAGCCGAGCGAGACCGGTTTCACCTTTTCCAGCCGCGGACGATTCCTTTGTATGAGATGGGAATCAAGCTGCTTCTGGCAGGCTTGTTCGTCTACCTGTTTTTCATGGTCTGGGGGATTGACGCAACGGCCTGGGTCGCGTCCGCCGGTATTATCGGTATCGCGGTCGGTTTCGCCTCGCGGGATACACTCGCCAACCTGATTTCAGGTGTTTCAATCGTGGCCGATGCACCGTACAAGATCGGGGACTATATCGTGCTGGATACCGGCGAGCGTGGCATCGTCTCCAGCCTGGGTATCCGGTCAACGCGCCTGATCACGCGCGATGATGTTGAAGTTTCCATCCCCAATGCGGTGATCGGCACGGCGAAGATCATTAACGAAAGTGGCGGACCTTATGTCCGGCACCGGATCCGGGTACCGGTTGGCGTTGCGTATCAAAGCGATATCGACACTGTGATTGAAACCCTCGATGGTATCGCCGCTGATAATGAAACCGTGGTTGACGAACCTGCTTCACGTGTACGGATTCGTGGTTTCGGAGACAGCTCTATTAACCTGGAATTGCTTTGCTGGATCAAGCGTCCAGCCGAACGCGGCGCCGTGTTACATGCCCTCAATTACCAGATCATCAAGCGGTTCCGGGAGAATCACATCGAAATTCCGTTCCCTCAGCGGGACTTGAATTTTAAAAACCAGATACCCGGCAACCTGTCTGACGATCCGCCCATCGAGTCAACCTGACCGGGAGAGTTTCACTACCTGATTCTGACTGACGCAGCAGGAAGTCTTTTATAATAGAGCGATGTCCAAGTCCAAAAGAAAATCCGGCTGGAATATTCTCCCGCCGGTAACCATCCCGTCTGGTGATCGACTGGCCCACGTCCGAACCTGCAGTGACTTTGCAGCCAATCTTCTTGACCGTTACCCGGCCTGGCTGGAAGACCTGGACGCGTGCTGTCCACCGGACGTCACCCGCCTGGCGGATAGCGTAAAGAAAAACGGCCTCGAAACGGGGCTGCGGCGCTTTCGAAACCGTGAAATGCTCCGCATCATCTGGCGGGACCTCTCCGGACTCGCACCCCTGGCCGAGACTTTTGCGAACCTGACCTCTTTGGCGGAGATCTGCCTGGACTCAGCCATTGAAGAACACTACCGCCGGCTGGTGGAAAAACACGGCACGCCCAGGGGCCCCGATGGCAGCCCGCAACGAATGTTCGTGATTGGTCTGGGAAAATTCGGGGGTGGTGAGCTCAACCTGTCCTCGGACATCGATATCATTTTTTGCTATCCCCAATCGGGGAGCTGTGACGGCCGTCGTGGAATGGCCAACGAGCAATTCTTCACGCGTGTTGCACGGGGAGTTATTTCGAGCCTTTCTGAACACACAGGCGACGGATTTTGTTTCCGCGTAGATACGCGTCTTCGACCTTTCGGTGATTCAGGTCCGTTGACCTCCAGCCTCGCTTCCCTGGAGCAGTACTACCAACGGGAAGGCCGGGAGTGGGAACGTTACGCCCTGATCAAAGCCCGGCCGGTGGCCGGGGACATGGAGGCAGGCGCCCGGTTTATCGAAGATATCCGCCCTTTCGTTTACCGGCGCTATATCGATTACAGCTCGGTAGAAGCCCTGCAGGAAATGCATTCTAACGTCCGGGACGATGCCCGCCGCAAAGACCGCCTGGACGATATCAAGCGCGGACCCGGCGGCATCCGGGAAATTGAGTTCCTCGCCCAGTGTTTCCAGATACTGCGCGGTGGGCGGGATACGCGCCTGCAAACACCTTCGCTGGATGGCGCGCTGCATGAAATCGCAAAACTGGGCCTGTTGAGCAGAAAGATAGTCACCGAGATTCGCCACGATTACACTTTCTTACGCCTTTTGGAAAATCGCATACAGGCGCTGCGTGACCAACAGACCCACACGGTGCCCGATGGTGACGACCGCACCCGAATTGCAAAAGCCATGTATGAGAAAGACGTGAAATCGCTGGATAAAAGCCTGGCGAGGACACGAAAGCGCGTTAGTGAGCGCTTTCAGAATATTTTCCCTGCGCAGCCGGAGCAGGTAGCCGACCAGAAATTTGCAGAAAAGTGGCGCCACCTGCAATCCAACCGCCAGGAAATCGACGTGCCGGCGGAAGTTCCGGAAAACGATCCACTGACCCTTTTCGTGCAACGCCTCGGGCGCGTTGCCCTGAGTCACCGGGCGCATAGCCGCCTGGACCGGTTCATGCCTGAATTGCTGGAGCGAATTGATCAAAGGCCGCCGGATGAGGACGCGCTCAATCGCATTTTCGACCTGATACTCGCCATATGCAGGCGCAGTGCCTACCTGGTCTTACTGGAGCAAAACCCGAAAGCCCTGGACCGGATGCTGGAACTGTTTGATAGAAGTGAACGGATCGCCTCCAAGGTCATCCGTTTTCCGGCTTTGTTGGATGAATTGATCGATCCGGCGCTCGGTCAGCAAATTCCGTCAATCGAAGATTTGTCGAAGAGCATCAGGCGGATTATCGAAGCCGCTCAAGGAACTGAAGCAGTCCTTGAGAGCCTCAACTACCTGAAGCTGGCAACGGAACTGCGGGTCTCAGTCGGCCAGCTGAAAGAGAAGTTAACAGCGGAAGAGGCTCAAACAGCCCTGTCCAACCTGGCTTCGGCTGTACTGGGCGGCGTGCTCGATGTTGCCAGCATCGAAATCGAAGCACGCCATGGACGTTTTTCTGATGCTGATCCGCAATCGACAGGAATGGCGATCATCGGTTACGGCTCGCTGGGCGCCGGTGAACTCGGCTATGGTTCTGATCTGGATATCGTCTTTCTGTTCGAGCCGGGCAAAGAACCGTCTGATGGTGCACGACCTTTAACTCCAGAACGTTATTTTGCCCGCCTGGCACAGCGTACCCTCAGTTTTCTGACAGTGATGACACCTTCCGGCAGACTTTATGAAGTGGATACGCGTCTGCGTCCAAACGGCCGCGCCGGATCACTCGTCAGCAGCATCACCGCATTTCGTGACTACCAGCAAAAAGACGCCTGGACCTGGGAACTGCAAGCCCTGACACGGGCGCGGTTCATTGCCGGGAACCGGGGCCTTGAAGCACAATTCAACCGGATTCGCCTGGACGTTTTATGCGACGACCGCGACGAGGCAGTACTGGCTTCCGACCTGCTTGAAATGCGACAAAAAATGACCCGGGCGCAACACAAGTCTGCCGGCTCTCCCAAGTACCAGGAAGGTGGACTGATTGACATAGAGTTTGTCGCTCAGCTGGGCGTACTGGCATCAGCCCGCCTTTTCCCCCGTGTCCTGCAAGCGACCGGAACCCTGGCACAACTCCGTGAGCTAACCTCGATCGGCTGGTTAACGCCGCAGGAGAATTCCACTTTGCGGGAAACGGCCCACGTTCTGCGTCAGCAACGCATGATGGCCGCCCTGTTAAAGACAGATATCGGCCATGTGCCGGATACGACCGCCTCCGCAGAGATTTTCCAGCGCAAAATGCGGGAATCTTAACCGGCTCTGCCGTAAACTACGCTGATGCCCTTAACGCACACTCATAAAACCCGGGAGTTTTTAACGTGACACATCCCACCGACGCAAGCGATACCGGCCTGGAAAGTGCAAACACCCGGCAGGAATACGAAGTCCGACGCGAAGAATTGCCACTTTCCTGCCCCATGGCCGATCAAAAACTCTGGAACTCGCACCCCAGGGTATATCTGCCCATTGAAGAGACCGGAACCGCCGTCTGCCCTTATTGCAGCGCCCTTTATCGCCTGGTTGACTGAAGCGGGTTCGCCGCTTTGCATATCGTCCAGGCACTGGTTTCGCTCAACCTGGGCGGCTCTGAACTGGTTGCTGTCGAGTTGGCTGAATTCGCAGCGGCAGCGGGCCATCGCGTAACAGTAATCGCGGCCGAGGGGCCACTGGGTGAGCGTACCCGGGCCAGTGGTGCCGAACACCTGGATTGGCCCATTGGCAAAAAACGACTGGGCACACTACGCTACATTACACGGTTGCGGGAGTGGCTGGCTCGAGAACAACCGGATGTTTTGCATGTCCATTCGCGCCTGCCGGCCTGGATTTGTTACCTGGCCATCCGCGGTCTGAACCCGGAACAACGACCAACTTACATCACCAGCATGCACGGCCATTACTCGGTCAGCCGATACAGCGCGGTGATGGCCGGCGGTGACCGGGTCATTGCTGTTTCCGATCATGTACGTGATTACACCCTGCACAACTATACCCGCACCGACCCGGCCCGGGTTATCACGGTCCACGGAGGAGTCAGCCACCATGCTTTCCCCTACGGATACCAGCCGTCCCCGGCATGGCGCGAACAAACTCTGAAAGACTTTCCTCAACTCAGCGGTAAACGGCTGATCTGCCTTCCGGGCCGCCTGTCCCGTTACAAGGGGCATACGGATTTTATTGAACTTCTGGCCGGGCTGGTGCCGAATGTACCTGACGTACAGGGCGTTGTAGTTGGCAAAGCCAAAGCGGGCTCCCGCTATCGTGATGAGCTCGAGGGGCTGGCGGAACGCTACGGCGTACTGGACCGCATCACCTTCACTGGCGCCAGCCTGAACATGCGAGACTGGATGGCTGCTTCTGAAATTGTTTACAGCCTTTGCAGTGACCCACCTGAGGCTTTTGGCCGGACAGTGCCCGAGGCGCTGCATCTTGGGGTGCCGGTAATAGGCTGGAACCATGGGGGGGTGCAGGAAACGCTTAAGGTGCTCTTCCCCGAAGGCGCCGTGGCACCCGGGGGTCAAAAAGAATTGCTGGATCGCAGTCTTCAGTTTCTGCAACAAAAGCCGGTGGTACCGCCGAATACAGCCTTCGGGCTCCAGGAGACCATGGAAAATACCATGTCCGTTTATCAATCTGCACGGGTGGAAAGAGAGCAATGACGCTTTTTATGAGACGACTCCAAAACGAATGGGCCAGTTGGCTCGCCGTTGCATTTATCGCCCTGCTTCCCTTTGGCCGCCTGTCTGAAATACCTCTATCGGTTTTTGCTGTTTCGCTGGCGTTTCTCGCAAGGGACGCTGAAAACCGGGCACGGATACGGTCTGCTGCCGCTTTCGTTTTACCTCTATTTCTTTGTTTCTGGGTACCGGTGCTGCTATCGAGCTTTGATTCGATGAACGGGGATAAAAGCTGGTCCGTGAGCTTGGTATCCCTGCGCTTCCTGGCCGCCGCCCTGGCCATGTCGCTTTTGCTCAATACGTCCTCAGCCAGGGAACGGGTTTTGCGCTGGACTGCTTACTTGTTGTTGTTCTGGGCCGCCGACGCCTTTATTCAACTGCTTTTCGGGCAGGACCTGTTCGGGATAGCGATGCACCCTGACAGGCTTAACGCCCTATTTATCAAGAAATACCAGTTTTTCGGACCAACCCTTGCCATGTTGTCACCCCTTGTGCTGGAACATGCGCGCCGGCAGTGGCGACCCTGGGCGTGGGCGGTTTCCTTCGCCCTGATCCTGGGTGCCGTCATGATCGCCGGGATGCGTGCCGGATGGCTCACGATGGCGCTTGTCCTGGCTACCTACATGGCGTTGATGCTAAAAAGAGAAAACAGGGAACTGCGCAGTACCATTTTTACCATTCCGGTCCTCGCCTTGATCGTGCTCGCGATCAGCTATTTCGCATCCCCACTGTTCCAGGAACGCATTGATGTCACGCGTGCCTTCACCAGTGGCTCCGAGATTTCCATTGATACTTCTTCCATGGAACGCGTACCGATCTTTCAAACGGCGGTAAAAATGTACCGTGAACACCCGGTCAATGGCGTTGGCGTCCGGGCGTTCCCCCAGGCTTATATGAAATATGCTGAACCGGATGATGTACACATCAGGAAGTCCGGGGGTAAATCAGGCGCTACCCATGCACACAATATTTTATTAGAGGTGGCTGCCGACACAGGAACCATCGGTTTGTCGGGCTTGCTGGCGGCATTGGTGTTTCTATGGCTTCACCATCGGCGGACTACGCCGGTTGAACGCCGGGAGGCTTTTCCCTTCGCGTTGGCAGTATTCCTGATCCTGTTTCCGCTGAACTCTCATTTCGCTATTTACGGCACCTACACCTCGTCATTGATCTGGTTCCTGGTCGGATTGTGGGGCGCCTCTTTGCGAATTGAGGGCAAGCGTTCAGATCAATGACCTCAGGATGGCGGCTGTGATCAGCGCGACGGTCAGCAGAAAGAAAACTCGAATTATGTTCTTCATCGTTCTATTGTCTCCGCTCCAGGGCCGGGAACCAAGAGCCGATGATATACTCAGGCCTCCTGATGCGTAAGTTTTATTCCTTCCTCATCTACCTGTTTACACCCCTGGTGCTGGTGTTCCTGTTTATTCGCGGTTTACGCAGCAGGGAGTACATGAGCCGGTGGTCAGAACGGTTTGCCTTTTTTGACCCTCCGGTAAAACCGGGCGGCATTGTCATACACGCTGTTTCCATGGGAGAGGTCAATGCCGCCAGCCCGTTGATCCGTGAACTGATGAGGTGCTATCCCGAGTACTCTCTGTGCGTCACGACGTTCACACCAACCGGTTCGGAACGCGTCGGCACCCTGTTTGGCGATTCGGTCTTCCATGTTTATGCACCCCTTGATCTGCCCGGGGCTGTAGAGCGTTTTTTTGACCATGTGCAACCCCGCGTGCTGATAATCATGGAAACGGAAATCTGGCCAAACCTTTACCACGAGGCCTTCGTTCGGAATATTCCGGTTATGATTGCCAACGCCCGGATTTCTGATCGTTCGATCGGAAGCTATCGCCGGTTGCACAGCTTCATTGCACCGGCACTTGCGCAGGTTTCACAGATCGCAGCCCAGAGCCCGCGTGACGCAGAGCGCCTGGTAGAAATCGGAGCGCACGAAGACCGTGTTCGTGTCACAGGAAACCTCAAGTTCGAGGTGAACCTTCCGCCCAGCCTGACCGAGCAAGGCGATTCGATTCGACTGTCCTGGGGCACGGATCGAATGGTGCTGCTCGCTGGCAGCACCCACGAAGGTGACGAGGGGCCGTTGTACGAGGCATTTCAGGGTGTCCTGCAGACATTTCCTACCGCCCTGT
>Ga0316197_10000599_pt1 | contig 24999 bp, 19 predicted proteins | sample OudBiesiAoxic_MG_FD_204939 | JGI IMG/M metagenome (GOLD analysis project Ga0316197, IMG submission 204939) | Coastal sediment microbial communities from Oude Bieten Haven, Netherlands - site A oxic | ecosystem: Environmental > Aquatic > Marine > Coastal > Sediment | place: Netherlands... | reverse complement strand
AGTACTCCAGCAACGATACCACTAATCCCTAAATCCTTTTCACTTTTAGCTTCTAATATCCCAACTTTACACGAAACATACCCTTGTATAATCATGGTCAGTGCAAGTGCTATACCCAATATAGGTTGAACAAGTGACACGATAGGAAGCATTAACAACCCACAATTGGTCCCTAATCTAAAAGAACCAACACCAGAAATCATACTCTGCATTGATTTTTGACCTTGCTTATAACGTTGGCATATTACAACGGTCATCGCTGACCACAAAGGACCCGCCATTGTAGGATCTGGCGAAATTCCTGAAATGATTAAGTTACGTGCGCCAAAAATAATATGAGCTCGATTAGGGCTATAATTTAATGGTTCATCTGGGCGAGCTGATTCTGCATCATCTAAGATTGCTTTGGTTTGTAATACGTCACCAAACAAAACTAAATAGATTGCCATTACAGTGGGAATAGTAAAAATAAATGTCTCAAGTGGAGGGAATCCAATACCATAAACTGAATACTCTCTAAATAACGTTCCAAAATCAGGTGATGTAATTCCCCACTCAATCGTTGGCCAAGGAGCTTCCCCAAATAAAGGAGCGATCACAATAGCTAAAACTATAATCGGGAAAATACCCAAATTATTAATAGACATGAAAAATCTATTTTTTTGCGATAATTCTTTAAAATGATCAGAAAAAATCAAATAAAATGCTAAACCAACCGCAATAGAAATGGTGTAAGGGAAAATATCAAATCGACCACCAAGTTTAAAAACAGCAAATACTGATGCAATACCGGCTCCCATGATGATTCCAGAACGAATGGACGCAGGAACAGCTTTGATCACGGGTAAAGCCCAGCCAGTAACGCCAAGAAATACAGATAAAAATCCGACCATCATCTGTAATGCCATTAATGCATGTATTCGCTCAGTGCCTTCAGGAAAAACCGACACAAAAGCCATTATCAAGGGGATTGCAGGTGTTATCCAACCTGGTACAACACCATCATTAAAGGTGGCATGTAATAAATAGAATAAGCCATTGATGAGAACAACACCTAAAGCGACCTCCATTGGCATACCAAATAATGATATGAGCAATGGTATTGCCGCAAGATCTACTGCGCACATTAGTAATCCCTGGCAAAAATCAGGAAATTCAAAACGGTAATTGATAAACGGTAAGTTTATTTTAAATTTGTTATTTGACATATATATATCCCTTTATAATCAAACGGTTGCTAGATAAATAGATCTGACATCATCATGAGTCATTTTGTACGGGTTATTACGTAATAATCGTTCCACTTTCATTGCTTCAGTAGTCATATACTCAACATCAATATCTTCAAGAGGCACTAAATCAGAAATTTTTTCAGGAATGTTTACTGCGCGACATAACCCATGCAGATGGCTAATTAACGTTTCTGATACATGATGCAATTTACCTTTATCAGACATATCGTCAGCCGGAGTTTCTAACCCCATAGCTTCAGCAATATCAGTAAATTTAACCAGCGTTGATAGAGTGATGTTATATTTCAAAACAAATGGCAACAATAATGCATTTGAAACACCATGTGGAAGATGGTATTTACCCCCCAATGGATATGCAAGCGCGTGCACCGCGCCAACGCCTGCATTGCCAAATGAAAGCCCAGCTAACATACTGCCCGTTGCCATACTTTCTCTAGCGGCTAAATCATCGGGATATGTGTATGCTTTCACAATTGAATTAGCAATTAGGCTTACAGCTTTGATGGCTAACGCATCTGTCATTGGTGTTGCGTTATTTGATGTATACGATTCAATTGCATGAACTAATGCATCCACACCTGACGCTGCTGTTATGTTAGGAGGACAACTTAGTGTCATTTCAGGACTTACAATACTAAGTTCTGGTAAAAGGTATTTAGAGACAATACCTTTTTTCATATCACCAACACTAAAAATAGATATTGCAGTACATTCACTTCCGGTACCAGCCGTTGTAGGAATTGCAATCAATGGAATACCTGCGTTATCGACTAAATTCTCACCAAATAATTCTTCTATCGTTTTGTTTGATTTCGCACAAACTCTACCTGCTTTTGCGACATCTAAAACCGACCCTCCCCCTATTGCTACGATACAATCAAAATTACCTTTCTTGATGACATCAACACAAGCAACTAAATCTTCCAAAGCTGGTTCAGGAGGAATATCACTAAAAATTGTAATATCTGAGTCTAGTAATAAGTCCGTAACTTTAGCTATAATGCCTACTTTTAATATGTTTGAGTCAGTAATTATCAGTACTCGATTTAGGTTTAACTTAGACAATTTAAATGTGTTCTCATTTAAACACCCTAAGCCATGCATAATCTGTTGAGGAGAATTAAATATCATCTCTACGTTCCTTTTTAATTATTTTGATTTTTATTGAATGATCAACACTTAGATATAAAGCCCATAGAGGCCCCGTCACCGACCCCCCAACAATCTTAGATTGAGTGTTTTTTACACCTTCTTCCCTCCACATCATCAAACATGGATAAATTACCCCATATTTTTCCAACGACGTTTCAGTAGACTTATTTATTTAAAAAATTATCTTTAAGTGCCGATAGATTATATTTTATGAACCATTCACTAAGCAGTTCACCAATATGTCTGCTCCACCCTATTCAAGGTGCCTACACTAAGTGTATTAAAAGAAAAACATTTGATTCCATTCATCATGTTTTTCTGAAATTTATTATCTTTTATTAATTAAATAGCGCTACATATGTATTTCATTTCAAGATAGTCTTCTATGCCGTATTTTGAACCTTCTCTTCCTAAACCTGATTGCTTTACACCACCAAAAGGTGCAACCTCATTGGATATTAATCCAGTATTATGGCCAACCATTCCATACTCAAGCGCTTCTGAAACACGAACCATACGACCATGATCACGAGTATAAAAATAGGCTGCAAGTCCGAAAATAGTATCGTTTGCCATCGCAACAGCTTCTTCTTCAGTATCGAAAACAAACAACGGAGCCATCGGTCCAAAAGTCTCTTCTTGTGCGACTGACATGTCAGATGTAACCCCAGTTAAAACGGCTGGTTGTAGGAAAAGTCCACCTAAACGCTGTCCTCCAAAAGCTAACGTGGCACCTTTAGTGACTGCATCTTGAATTTGTGCTTCTACTTTTATAATCGCTTTTTCTTCGATCATAGGGCCAATATCTGTTCCTGCTTCTACGCCATTACCGACTTTTAATGCTTTAACTTTTTCTGTTAGTTTATGTGCAAACGCGTCGTATACACCCCGTTGTATTAATAAACGATTTGCACAGACACAGGTTTGACCTGCATTACGATATTTAGATGCCATAGCACCTTCCACTGCTTTGTCTAAATCAGCATCATCAAAAACGATGAAAGGTGCATTACCGCCTAGCTCCAAGGAAACTTTTTTTATGGTTTGTGCACATTGTGCCATCAATAAACGTCCGACTTCGGTAGATCCAGTGAAAGACAATTTCCTAACCACATTACTGTCAGTTAATACTTTTCCAAGCTCGCTCGCCGAACCTGTAACCACTTGAAAAACGCCATCTGGGATTCCCGCTCGCACAGCCAATTCTCCGATAGCCAGTGCGGTAAGTGGCGTTAAATCAGCAGGACGTACTATCATAGAACAGCCTGCTGCAAGAGCCGGTGCAGCTTTACGAGTAATCATTGCGGCTGGGAAGTTCCATGGTGTAATAGCGGCGGTGACACCAATTGGTTGGCGAATAACGGAGAGTCTTTGATCTGTTCTTGTTGCTGGAATTGTGTCTCCGTAAATGCGTTTTGCTTCTTCTGAAAACCATTCAATGAAAGACGCAGCATAGCCAATTTCACCTTTTGCTTCAGCCAAAGGTTTACCTTGTTCGATAGTCATCAGTAGTGCTAAGTCATCAGTATTTTCGACAATTAGTTCGAACCAATGTCTTAGGATGTTAGAGCGTTCTTTTGCTGTGAATAATGCCCACTTTTTTTGTGCTATACGAGAATATTCAATAACAGCAGGAATTTCCTCTGGAGAAAGGGCTGGAATTTCAGCAATGAGCTCACCTGTTGCTGGATTTAATACGGGGAACGTTGCTTTTGTTTTAGCTTCTATCCATTTACCATTTACCAAACAACGTGTTTTTAGAAGTGACATATCATGTAGCATGAGCCTGACCTTATTTGTAATTATTTATATAGGAACTGTATAACTTGAATAAGTAAAAACGAGCGCTATTTTTAATTCAAGTTAAACGGTTTTCCATACAAAGCAACTTTGAAGCCAACCTGTCAATATTAAGTTAAGTTGTTGATTTACATTACTGTAACATTTAAATAACATTTGAATAACTTGATTTTATCTCAATATATCGATGAATTTATGCATCAAAAAGTAGTTTTTGATGATTTTTTTCATCGAGCATGGAAAGTGGCTAAAGCGTGTGAGAATTAGTTTGCTTTTGGTTCCGTGCAGATGAAAAATGATATTTGAGGTGTTTAATAAAAGCATATTTTAATGGGACTATCTCATCGGAGCCACTACAAGAAGAAACTTAAGTGTTATATGTACTACATCTATTTTACAGTTATTAAATCACACACATATAAGATGTATTCTATACGGTTTCTTGTTAAGAAAGATCCCCCTCTAACCTTAGAAGTTTGTTCACCTAATATCACCTTCGTAATTAGAATCTTTTATTACCTTAGACTTAGACAGGTTTTAATAGGTCACTCTTTCCGTATATTTTGCATTATTGTTGTTAATGTTTAATTTCATAGTGAAGCATCGACCAAGCAGTTCGAGTTTTTTATTAGCTAATGCAATTTAATTTCACTTGCCCCAAATTAATCTCTCAACTTAAGTAACGAGTAAAAATGGCTTTATTCTTTGTATGATAATTATTATCACTTTTTTACAGTAGATAAGTCGCAAATAGAATGGACTTTTGTTCTCTAAGTTTCAGATATTTAATATAATTATTTTCAGGCTTACGTTTTGTTGGCGCTTTCTAGGAAAGTAGTGGAGTAAAAATGGTATTTGGTAAAGACTTACAGAGAATAATTGATGCTCTTAGTGATGGCGTTTATATAACTGATGGTAACGGTATAACCATTACCATGAATAAGTCCTATGAAAAGATTACTGGATTGCCGAAGGATCGCTTAATTGGTCTTCACATGTCTGAAGTGGTAGAAGGTGGTTTCATCTCGAGTTCTGTTTCTCTCGAAGTTCTTAAGGAGTTGCGTGTTGTGACCCTGATTCAAGCTATCGATGGTGATCATAAGATATTTGTTACAGGAACTCCGATGTTTGATAAAAAAGGCAGTATTGAGTATGTAGTAACTACAGTAAGAGATATTACTGAGCTTCTACAGGCAAAGCGTACTGAAGATCAGCTTGAACAATTATTAAAATTAAGAAGTTTATACGATGGATCTGATGCAATCGATGATAATCAAGAACCCCTAATTATTAGTCGTAATACCAGAGCTTGCTATGAATTAGCAAAAAAAGTTGCTACAACTAATACTAAGATACTTATTCAAGGTGAAACTGGTACAGGAAAAACACTATTAGCTAATACCATTCATAAATATAGTAAGGTTTTTGATGGTCCATTTATAGAGCTTAATTGCACAGCTATGCCAGAATCTTTAATGGAAGCAGAGCTTTTTGGATATATGCCAGGGGCATTTACTGGGGCTTCAGCAAAAGGAAGAATTGGGTTACTTGAAGCGGCTAATAATGGTACTTTATTTTTAGATGAAATTGGTGATTTGCCATTAAGTCTACAAGTTAAATTACTTAAAGTTATTGCAGAAAATCGCTTCATACCAGTTGGTGGCAATGAATTTAAGGTCACAAACTTTCGTTTAATTTCAGCTACACATCATGATTTAAAAACACAAGTAAATGCAGGTTTGTTTAGGGAAGATCTATTTTATCGGTTAAATGTTGTCCCTATAAAATTACCTCCACTACGAGAAAGAAAAGATGAAATCGGTCCACTACTTGAGTACTATGTTCAACATTTCAACAGTATGTATGGGCTAGATTGTCACTGGCATAAAGAAGTTATTACACAGTTAAGTAGATATGAATGGCCCGGCAATATTCGTGAGCTTATAAATCTCACAGAGAGATTAGTAGTTACGGCCGACCAATCATTGATTACTCTGCAGCAACTCCCTGCTGAATTTAACTTGGAAAAAACTTTTCTTTGTGAAAAAAGCTCTTTAAAAGCTCAAGTAGTAGCACTAGAGCAAAAGTTAATATATGAGGCAATAAAAGAATATGGCACTACTCGGTCAGCTGCTAAAGCACTTTGTATAGACCAATCAACTTTAGTAAAAAAACAAAAACGCTGGAATTCCAATAAAGAAAGCGTCGAGTAATCATAGATAGATTCAATCTTGAATCACATAACCATTAAGCAACTAATGCAACTTATCAGCTTGACCTGAACAAGATACTTAGAGTCACCCATATACTAAACAGCTTTGTTAGATTATTAAATAGAGGATTATAAATATCAGAGCTTAGCCCTTACATTAACTCATTATGTTTATCATGTGTCTTACAATGCAAGAGACATTTCATGCCAACTAAGACCTCCATGATCAGAATCTGATTCCCCTAAATGAATAAAACCATATTTGGCGTACATGTTTATCAGCTCGGTTTGGCATATCAAATAGATTTCAGTTTTTCCCATTGCCTGCATTGCGTTTATAAAGTTTCTCATTAGCAAACTAGTAAAGCTTTTACCCTGATAATTAGGATGAATGACAACTGACATTATTACAATGTATTTACCCTCAGGGTCATGACCAATTAATTCCTTGAACTCTTCATCGGACAGCTCGACTGTATGTGTTGCACCAGAATTAATGAATCCAATAATTTCTTTTTCGTTTTCTAAAACAATAAAACCTTCTGGGTAGGTTTTAATTCTTTTTAATACTTTTTCTTTTGTAGCCGCCTCTTCACCAGCGTAAGCATCATTTTCGATTTCAAAGCATCGATCTAAGTCACAGACCTTTGCTCTACGAATAACTAGTTCAGACATGTAAAACTATACTCCTAAGTTGCCGCTTAAGTAGGTTGCTGAATCTTTCATCTTCAACCTACTTATTTCGTTCTTTAATTCAAATCATAACTGACAATAATTGCATTTAGTTGATATTAAGTTGCTTATTCTATTTTCATTCCTGGTTTCTTAAATTGTTCCACCATAAGATCCAGTATTACCTTAAATTTCTTTTAATTAAATTCTATTTAAACACCTGAACGTACAGTTTAAATTTCATATAGCAGCTAATATTCATATAATTTTTTATTATCATTACCAATTCATTTGAAATAGCAGTTTTCATGACTAACCCAGATCAAAATATAGAGCATTGTGTTTTGGTCGTGAGTGCTTCAAGCACCTTCATTCCTTTGTAAGAATTACCTTTGGCATTTAACTTTGGGCTCCATACTGCAATACAAAATTTACCAGGGTGTATGGCTACAATGCCACCTCCGACTCCACTCTTACCAGGTAAACCAACTCTAAAAGCGAACTCACCAGCTTCGTCATAAAATCCGCACGTTAACATCACTGAATTTATTCGTTTTGCTCTTGTAAGGCTAATAACCCTTTCATTTGTAATAGGATTTATACCACCAGAAGCAAGGAACATAAAAGCATTAGTCAATTCTTTACAAGTCATTTCAATCGAGCAAAGGTAGAAATACAGGTCTAAAACAATATCTACATCGTTATGAATATTACCGAAATCTTTCATTAAATTGACTAGTGCATAATTACGATAACCACACTTTTTCTCTGACTCTGCTACTTTTGCAGAATAGTAAATACTATCAATGCCTGATATTTTTCGAATAAACGCCAGTAAGTCTTCCTTTGGGTCATCCAAACAAGTAACCAAAATATCACAAATAACAATCGCGCCAGCATTGATGAATGGATTTCGTGGGATGCCCTTTTCATATTCTAGCTGCACCAAAGAATTAAAAGGTGAACCAGATGGTTCAACACCAACCCGACTCCAAAGATCGCCGCCCATAATTTTCAACGCTAATGTCAGTGATAATACTTTTGCCACACTTTGAATTGAAAATGGTTCGTCAGCATCACCAAATGCATACTGTTGGTTATCAACAGTAGTAAGGTGAACTCCCAGCTTAGTTGGATCAACCTTACCTAATTCAGGTATATAGTTTGCGATCGCACCTAGGTCATCAACCTCTTTGAATTCAGATGCAATTTCAGAAAAAATATGATGATAATCGATTGTATTAATCATTTATGCATTGCTCCAATGTATTATATTGAGTGGCCGTTAGGCGTGTTATGAAATTGAAGTTTTAGCTATTAGTAATGCTTGTATATATTTTATTAAATAACAACTATTTCACCAACTGATGTTACACCCGCAATGAAAGCTCCGGCGATACATGACAGGTTTGCGAGTTAAAAGTTAAATTATTTTCATCATTAGATTTAATATTAATCACCGCATTCGCCCCTGTTTTGTGGGTTTTCTTCTCATGCGTTTAGTTTGTAGTGGATAAACACGGTAATCTTTTAAATACCCCGAGTAACGTTCATCACATTAGCAAGCGACTTATACCTCTACAATTACTACATATCGAATTTCAGTTTTGATCTAATAATTCGATAATGCTGTCTAGTAGGTGCATATTTAACTGTTTCTTAAGTATTTTGAGGAAGTAATCTCAGAAGCTGCTTACTCGTTAAAAAATCTTATTCAAGGATATCTCTGATTTCTTCACTGTCATTATGACTAACTTACAAATTATTAACCTATCTACGAAAATGATTATGTATTCGTAATTTTTTATATTAAACAGAGAGCATATTAGCAAATTTTTCTCTCAGTAATTCTCTAAGAGCAATAACAGTAGGATTTACCTGTTTTCTACTTGGACAAATTAAATGCAACTCTGCTGCAGGTGATTGGTAATCTGTTAGTATCTCTACTAATTTACCACTTTCCAGATCTGACATTACATCTATTTTAGTTCGATGTGCGATCCCTTTACCATTAACAGCCCAACGTCTAACAATATCGGTATCATTACTAACCCTTTTACCTTCTACTTTTATTTTGTGTGTATTATTCCCATCTGCATACTGCCAATGACTAAATAAGCGCCCTGCTCTTAAATGTAATAAGCACTCGTGATGGCGTAAATCTTTGGGATGTGATGGTATGCCAAAATTGTCTAGATAGGCAGGAGACGCACAGGTTACTCTTTCAATCGTCGCTATATGAAATGAGATTAATGTTGAATCTTGCGGTTTACCGTAGCGAAGAACAAGGTCAACTTGATCTTCAAAGAAATTGGATAAAGTATCACTGACACTTAAATCTATCGATAAAGCTTGATGTAAATCTAAAAACTCGTCTATCCAAGACAACACTGTATTACGCCCTGAATCAGAAGGCACTGATAAACGTAATTTACCACCGAGCTTCCCTTGCATTTGATGCGCAGCAATTCGACCTTGCTCTAAACTATCAAGAGCCTGTCGACAATGAAATAGAAACTGCTCACCTTGCGGGGTTATTCGTAAGTGTCTTGTTGTTCTTACTAATAATTGTACGTCCAATTGTTGCTCTAAACGTTTAAGAGCAGAGCTAACTGCTGCTGGTGTAATATCTAACTGTTTAGCTGCTTCAGTTATTTTGCCTGTTTCTACAATTCGAATAAAAAGATTAAGGTCTGAAATATTCATTATTAACTTATTTTTAATAGTATTTATATTAGGGACATATTTTAGTTTAATAAAAAACATTCATAATGTCTTTATTCTTTCAACATTAGATCTAAACAAAAAATAGGTAAAAAAATGACAACCAGTTTCGATAACTCATTTAACCGCTCTATTACATTGCCTTGCGGTGCAATAATTAAAAATAGAATAGTCAAATCAGCAATGTCCGATTCTCTTGGTAATGGTGAAGGTAACGCAACCAAAGCACAAGCTAGACTCTATGAAAAATGGGCTCAAGGAGGTGTTGGTTTATCTATCATTGGGGAAGTACAGATAGACTACCGTTACCCAGAAACACCCGGAAACTTGTTTCTCAGTCCAACATCAGATATTCAAGCATTACGATTGTTGACTAAGCAAGCAACTATTAATGGTGCACACATATGGCCTCAGCTAGGTCATGCCGGAGGCCTGTCATACTCGAAATTAAGTATGCCTAAAGGCCCCTCTCCTCTAAATACAGATAACTTTCAGTGTTCTGGCATGTCATTGGAAGAAGTACTTGAATTACCAGACCAATATGCAAATGCAGCAAAAATAGCTAAAAAAGCCGGTTTCACTGGAGTTCAAATACATGCTGGCCATGGATTTTTACTTAGTCAATTTCTGTCCCCACTTTTTAATCACCGACAAGATCAATATGGGGGTGATGTGTCAGCACGATGCCGATTAATTATTGAAATCATCAATAAAGTACGTAGTGAGGTAGGCCAATCATTTCCTATTGGTATTAAAATTAATTCATCAGATCAACTTCAAGGTGGACTAACTCAAGAAGAAGCATTAGAAGCGATCCATATTCTTGATAAGACCTCTATTGATTTAATAGAAATAAGTGGGGGATCATATTTCCCAGGTGCGGCATCAAGTTCTGATAGCACTTCAACTGGTCCTTATTTTATTAATTTTGCTAAAAAAGCGAGAAAATACACAACTATTCCGTTAGTGGTCACCGGCGGTTTTAAAACACGTCAAGAAGTAAATACAGCATTAGCAAGTAATGAAGTAGAGATGATTGGCCTAGCTAGAGCGTTGGTGCTGATGCCAGACCTAGTGAATAATTGGAATACAGAATCAAATATTACTGTTGAGTTCCCTAGATTTACATCGCCTCCACCAGGTGGAATAACAGCGTGGTACACAATGCGTATTACTGCGATAAGCAATGATGACGAAAATGATTTTGACCTAGATCTTCATACTGCAATTAATACCTATGAGGAACGAGACAAAACACGCTGTGCTAGGTGGCAAGCTAAGTTTATTTAATCAATACAGCTTTAAATACTAGATTACCAGTTTATATTTAAACGGTAGTTAACACTTCAAATACAAGGCATTTATATTTATGAAAAAAATTGGATTTATAGGTTTAGGAATTATGGGTAAAGCTATGGCTTTAAATTTAATTAAAGCAGGCTTTAGTGTCACAGTTTGGAACCGTGACCTAGACAAGTGCGCTGCGTTAGTTGCAAAAGGGGCTCAACAAGCTAATTCTCCCAGAGAACTTACTGAAACTTGTGATATCACCTTTACCATTGTTTCAGATCCTGCGGCTGCATTAGCGATTTGTGAAGGTCCTGATGGTGTTATTGCAGGAATAGGAAATGGTCGTAGTTATATTGATATGTCAACGGTTGATGATGTAACTTCACAAAAGATTGCAAAATCAATAACTGAAGCGGGAGGTCGTTTTCTAGAGGCACCGGTTTCTGGAACCAAAAAACCAGCTGAAGACGGTACTTTAATTATCTTAGCAGCCGGTGATGAGTCACTTTATCAAGATGCATTGCCCGCATTTAATGTAATGGGGAAAATGTCGCCCTATATTGGAGAAGTTGGCCAAGGTGCAAAAATGAAACTCGTGGTAAATATGATGATGGGTGGCATGTTGAGCATATTCAGCGAAGGAATGTCTTTAGGCTTAAAAGCAGGTCTTGATGGCCCACAAATTCTTGATATTTTAGGGGCTGGAGCTATCTCAAATCCAATGTTTAAAGGAAAAGGAGAAATGTTATTAGCTGAAAATTATACAACGAGTTTTCCACTAAAACATATGCAAAAGGATTTACGTTTGGCTATTTCATTAGGTGAGCAATTAAATTTAGCGTTACCTAACGCAGCAATTTCAAATGAAATTTTTAAACAAGCTATACAAGCGGGATTTTCAGATGAAGATATTGCAGCTATTTTCAAGGTATATAAATAAAGAAATAGTGTGGAATTAAATAAACGAGGCTGTGTTTGAAATGTATTTGAGAGAACTAAGACTGAGTGATAAATAAAGACGAGCTTAGTTTTCTTGCTTGTAAGTAAATTGATTTTAACCAGTGAGCAAAAGAATTATACAGATATAAGCGCTGTCTTGTTGTCGAGGCGATTGGGTCTAGAACATAAAAGAGATTATATTCAATTTTCACTTTGTCTTAAAATATAAAGAGGAAATGTAACTACAAATGAAGATTACCTTTTTGTACTGAAAAGATTGCAAAAAGGTAATTTAATTAATTAATTAATTAAAATTCAAAAGCTTAAATGATTTATCGTCAATGCCCTACTAGTTAATTATATACGTTTAATTATATAGGTTTAATAACAATGATTTAGCTAAATGCTAAGCTAAGCATTTAAACAATTAACCATAAAAAGCTTCAACAGTGCCTTTTACTGTTTTCATTAATGGGTGTCCTCGACGGTCTAATGCTTTATGCGCAGGAACTTTTACCCATCCTTCACTAATACAGTATTCTTCAACATCAAAACGTTGTTTACCGTTAAGTTTGATACCAATTTCATGTTCAAAAATTTCTGCTACATGATGTGGGCTACGAGGATCAACTGATAGGCGATCTGGTAAAGCGGGTAAAGATTTAGTGTCGTTCATTATATGAGACCTTTGATAAGAAAAATAAAACTGCACAATTGTAGTCAATATAACGACCACGCTCAATACTTGTCATGATAAAAATCCATGTTACTTTACATAGCTATGACACTATTCCTAGATCCGCATGATAACTTGTCTGCTTTATTGTAATTTAAACAGAGTTAAACAAGCCATTAACAAAAACGAGATCTAAAAAAACTTATTTTGTTTAGAGTTTCATTCTGGCCAACCTGACTGGATAGATAATTGTCTCGCCTATTTTTTGAAGAGAAACGGTTGTTGATTAGTTTCGCTTAACTTATTCTTTAAATCCTTCCAAAGCAAAGGCTTACTGAATAAATATCCTTGAAGCATATCGCAACCTTGATCTAATAAAAATTCGTATTGTTGATGATTTTCAACCCCCTCTCCTACTGTCTTTAATTGATATGAATCTGCAATTGAAAGGATCGCTTTGATCATGGTTGATGTTGTTTTATCTTCTGAATTTAGGTTATCAATAAAAGTCTTGTCAATTTTTAAACAGCTTACGGGGTAGTTAATCAGTTGTGAAAATGCCGTATAACCTGTTCCAAAATCGTCTAATGTGAGGTTAATACCTAGATCATGTATCTCCTCTAGTGTTGAAACACTCATTAGATCCGCTGCAACCAAACACGTTTCCGTTATTTCTAATTCAATTATTGTGGGATCTATTTGGTATAACGAAATTAACTCAGTAAGTTGCTGTACGAAAGTTGGATTGTGTAACTCTACAGATGAAATGTTGATACAAAATGTTAATGGGTGGGAATGTAAAAATGTGAATTCTTTTTTTATTTGTTTAAACGTTGTCTCAATAACCCATAAATCAATACTTTTAATTAGGTTATATTCTTCTGCTATAGGGATAAAAACATCAGGTCCAATCCCCAATAATTCGTGTGTATTAGCGCGTATCAATACTTCAATACTGACTATTTTCAAACTTTTAGCATCAAATATAGGCATAAAATTTAAATGAAATTGATCGTGTATAATCGCATTTTTAATTTTTTCAGCCGTTTGTTTACGGAAAAATATATCCTGTGATACTTTTTCGTTAAAAACTTTGAAACAATTCTTGCCCTCTTTTTTGGCGTAATACATTGCTGAATCAGCTCTTGCTAATAAACCGTCAAATGTTTTTACATCTCCACTTGATTTTGCAACACCTAAACTTGCACGGGCATAAGTTTCATGTTGTTCAAGTACAATAGGTGAATCCCAAACACCAATTAAATTTTCTGCAAAGATTTCGATTTGCTCATCTTCTAAACCTAAAACTACTAATGCAAATTCATCACCTGATAGCCTTGCAAAGGCAAATTGGATATTTTCAATTGAATCTAAATAATTTTCTACATAATGTGAAAAACCGATTAATAATTGATCGCCTACTTGATGACCATAGGTATCATTTACTTTTTTGAAATCATCTAGATCCAAATAGAACATATAAAAATGTTGTCGATTGATACCCATTAATATTTTTTTATTGGTCCAACTTCTTATGCCTTGACGATTATATAATCCTGTTAATGAGTCGGTAATCGACATGCGGTGTAAAACATTACGCTGTAGCGTGATCAATAAGATGATAGTGATTAACCATATTAATAAAATTAGTTTGAGCAAGTTCGCTTCTGAGATTAATTTGCCATATAAATCGATTCGTTGAATCTCGATATTATAATTCCCAATAACATTCATACCATCAGTTAATATTTCTAAATAGGACACATTTGTTAATTCAACTTGGCTATTGGTAAAGCCAACTTTGTATTGTTCGACCCACCAATTATCAACTTGAAGTGCGTCAAAAGGGATATCGACAGGGAGCTTATGTCTATTAGGGTTGTATGAAATACTATTAAACTTTAATGAAACAGTATCCGTTAGCTTAGAGTAGTTGTCGTTGAAGTTTCTAAAAGTAATTTTTAACTTTGCATTCTCATTCGGTGCAGTATATTTGATGGCTAACGATAAACGATTAAATCGGCTTAAGTCTAAGCCGTTATCTATAATCCCATCTGTTAGGGGAATACCAATGCCACAAAAATTATATCCATTGTTTTCGGTCAGTTTACATTGCAGCAATATCTTACGCTTTTCAGTTAAATAAGCATCAGCATGTTTACTCGTAATTAAATTTTTTGTTTTATCTTCAGTATTAACTAGAACGGAATAAGAAGTATCCAATATTCCTAAACGGTGCGATAAAAATGCTGCTATAGATAAACAAAATAAACCAATAATGACCTTAACATTAACATCTGAAAACACAGCGGATCCTTTTGCGTATATGTAATAGTAATGAACACCTGACTAACCGAGCCTAGATTTATAAAATAAAACGCTTCAACCAACTTCACAAAAGTATGACAATTAATATACATTAGTTAAAGTCTGTTTAATATCATCGGTATAGAGATATTTTACTTGCAGAGTAAAAATTGACATTAATCACGTTTTCTCTTAAGGGGTATGTTCTAATACTTTATAAAAAACTGAATACTTATTACTTATTAACAATTAATTATTAAGTTATATGTCATCAGCTTCGATAAAAAAAAGATTAAGGTAGGCGATACTGGAATAAACCGGTCAATGATGTCGAAGTGTCTATTAATGAAGGTATTACTGATAGGAGTAAAGACAAAACGCGATCACAGCAAGTTGATTATCAAAGTAATATAAGCAAACTTTATATAAATAAAAATATAATTTATTTGAAACTTGATGCAGCTAACAAGATGCAACTAACTCTTATGCTGTTGTTATTATTCATGTTATAAGTAACCATGTATATTATTGATGCTCCCTAATTATGTCTACAATGTTTGAATGTTGTTTTGTTTGAATATCGCTTTGTTTGAAAATCAATGTATTTGAAATTAATTAAACGTAAATCGATATTTTTGAAGTTAACTATATAGTGTTTCGACAATACCAGTTGATAGATACAAGGAATGTGTGATGAAAGGCCAAGGAAGGAAAATATGTTATTAGTTATTGCAATGGCCGATGCTTATGGAGCCGGATTTGAATTTACTGAAACCGATTATATTGAAGAAAAGCATTGTCTTACAGAATATCATCGTCCTTGGCTAGATAACCGCCCTGCGGGTTCTTATACCGATGATACTCAGATGACGATAGCAATTTGTGAGTTAATGCTCAACGAGCAAAACGTATGGAACGAGTTATTAGTTGCTGAGTATTTTTTAAAGGTCTTTAAACGTGACCCAAGACAAACTTACTCAGATAACTTCTACCACTTTTTATTAAAAACAAAGTCCGCGGCTGAATTCATTGACACTATCTATGCAGATAGTGTGCGCAACGGTTCAGCCATGCGCTCGGTTCCATTAGGCTTAATAAAAGACAAAACCGAGATGTTAGAAAAAGCGCGAATACAAGCTGCTGTTACGCATAACACTCATGAAGGAATTATAGCCTCTCAAGCCGTCGCATTAGCTGTTTATTATTTTGTTAACAAACTAGGTAATAAACATGGTCTGTTTGAGTATGTCTGTTTACAGACCAATGAGTTTTTTATTGAAGATAAAGTCGATCGAACTGAATGTAATGCTATTGATACTATCGACGCAGTATTAACTGTATTATCTCAATCTAATTCCCTTTCAGAAGTTTTAGATAAAGCGATAAGACTCGGGGGAGATACCGACAGCGTTGCTTCTATTGCCTGTGGTATTGCATTTTTCAGTGATGAATATGATAAAGATTTGCCTGAGTTTCTATCACGAGACCTTGAAGACGGCCCGTTTGGTAAAAACTATTTAATACAATTAAACCAACAACTTTTGTCGTGTTATTTGCCTTAGCTGCTATCCAAAAACTAAATAACCCCGAAAAACTAAACCAACAAAGATAAAACTGATGTTACTGATGTTAAATTTAAGCAATTAAAGTAACTGAAAATGACAGTCAATTCAGGCTAATGATAAAACTTGTATTTATTCGTAATATTTTATACTCATAAGACTTTTGTATAAGAAAGCAAGTTACAGGGGTTAATGTAAACCAAAATTTAATTTCGATGTCTACTTGATGGCTGGTCTTTATTTATGTCTTTTTTACTCAATAAACTTTTTAAAGATCATAAAGATAACACTGAGCCATTGGACATTACTGTTATATAGTGACGGGTCGGCTTGACTAATTATCTCACCGCCCTTACTCAGATAAATTCTTATATTTAATACTTCATATAAAAAAGGATAACGATGGCAGGATTAAGTTTATTAGCGTTACTAGACGATATTGTTGCAGTATTAGACGATGTTGCATTAATGAGCAAAGTTGCGGCTAAAAAAACAGCAGGTGTTTTAGGCGATGATCTTGCTTTAAACGCGCAACAAGTTTCAGGTGTAAAAGCCGATAGAGAGCTCCCCGTGGTTTGGGCGGTTGCTAAAGGTTCTTTATTAAATAAAGCCATTATCGTACCTGTTGCATTGCTACTCAGTGCTTTTTTCCCTTCAGCGATCACTATTTTACTGGTGATGGGGGGATTATATTTATGCTTTGAAGGTTTTGAAAAAATAGCACATTCTTTGTTTGCTCCCAATCAAAAAAAAGAAATAAATCAGCAAGTTAAACAACAACGTATCAAAGCAAATGCGGATAAAAATATTGACCTCGTTGCTCTAGAAAAAGATAAAATTAAAGGGGCAATACGCACAGACTTTATTTTATCAGCTGAAATCGTAGTAATTGCATTAGGTACTATTGCCGGGGCAGACATATTAACTCGCGTATTGGTGCTGATTGCTTTAGCCATTGGTTTAACTGTTTTTGTTTATGGTTTAGTAGCTGCGATCGTCAAACTCGATGACTTAGGCCTATATTTGCTTAAAAATGCAAATACTGAAAATGAAAACACGTTAAAAACGATACTAGGTAATTTTCTATTAGCTTTTGCTCCGTTATTAATGAAATTTCTAGTCATTGTAGGCACCATCGCGATGTTTTTAGTAGGCGGTGGCATTCTCGTTCATAACATCTCTTTCATCGCAGATCTTGTTCACCATATTGAGCATTACTTTTTTTCTCTCAGTTATCTCTTTGAATATATTGCCCCAACCATATTAACAGGGCTAGTCGGTATTGTTGCGGGTGGTGTATGTTTATTATTACTAACGTTAGCTTCAAAATTACTATTATTATTAACTAAAAAATAATGAGTCAATAATGAGAACCTTACGTTATTTTCACAAAGCGCCATTACGCGTTTTGCGTATCGAAAAACTATCGCTTAGATTAAAAACTAGGCGTGCAATGATTAAGCTAAAGATTGCTTTAGCCCAGGAAAAACAAGAAACGATCTTGATGTTAACCACCTATAAAAATTATACACAAGGCCTAGCGAGCAAAGCTGAGATGAAAATGGCCAATGAGCAAATGGTTAATGTATTAAAAGGATTAGGTTTAGGGGTGTTTGCTATTTTACCGTTTGCCCCTATCACCATCCCAATTATTATAAAGTTAGGTCGATTAGTCGGTGTTGAAGTAATGCCAAGTGCTTTTATTGATAAGAAACAAATTGTTAAAAAACAAATGGTTAAGAAGGAAATTGATAAAAAATAATAAATGAGCAGCGATCTAGAGACACTTATTTTTAAAGTTCATATCTTAAAATTAAAAAGGCCAATTAGTGGCCTTTTTATATTTACAGAAACGATGCCTCAACAGAGAAAACTATTCAGAGAAATATTCAGATAGTTATACCTCATCAGATAGTTAATTATAACTTGTAGGTATTCATATCAACTTGGTAATCTAATAAGGGTTCAACGACTTTTCCGTTAAACATACCTTCAAAAATAGCTTTAAGTGCATTGTCTTCATTGACCGACTCTCCCTTAAAATAAGTATGATCGGTACCAATACCATTTACATCGGTAACATCGATGTAAGCCGCATTGGGGCTATTTAGTTTTTTGAGATACGAACCTAATCGCGCTTTTTGTTCTTTACCCGGTTTGATGCGTGATGCTCTCAGTGCTGAATCATTTTCATTGATCACAACATAAACTCTTTTCCTTACATCAAGCTTTTCTACCCAATTAGCATGGTCTTTATTATTAGTATCAGCAGCAACCAAGCAAATATTGTCAAACACCAATCCTGATGTTTGGTTTTCACTGGTTGAAAGCGTGTGTTTCAAAACGTAGTTTCCCATACTGTGACAGAGTAAATTGATTGTAACAGAGCAGTCAGATGCCATTAATTTGGTAAAAAGAGAAGCTTCTGCGTTTGGGTTATTAGGATGTTTTCTAAACGCCTCTTTTTGTCGCCTAAGTTGTAAAGAATGCGTCAGTAATAAATGCAGTTGTTGAATAATGCCAATGGTGCGATTAAGTGCACCAGCTGAAACTCGTGCATCAGATTTGTCACTAAGGTATGCGCCGGTACCGGAAATAACACCTCCTCCATTCGCAGGCCAAGTAAATGGCACAACAATCACATTATATAAAGATTCAATCTCATAAGCGGCTTTTAAAACATCCTCGACATCATTGTTATAACCATGTACAAAAAATAAAATAGACTTTTGCTCTGTGCTAGCACGTTCAAAGAGTTCGCAGGCGACCTCAAGGCTGGCATACCATTCCTTGTCAGTATCAATATCAAGATGATATTTTGATTTTAGTTGTTTGACTTTGCTGGCCGTCAGTTGGTCATCAAGCGGCTCTACTTTCCATCCATTTTCTAATTTATCGACCCTAACTAAACGCAATTCATTAGGTCCTTTAACATTAGGGGATTTACCAAAACATCTCAAATTGCTTGCTTTAGATAGTTTACGATTAGTAATTAAGTACATAACACTCTCCTTATGATTGTCTCTAATTAAACTAATATCTTGCAAACAAAAAGAGCAGGCTCATATCTTCATTAAATAACTATTTTTGACTATCATCTGCATTATGTAGTCACTGTACACATGATATGATTTTTCAACCTCTTTATAACAACTCCGACGTTCTAAATATGTCATTGACGAATCACTGTCTGCATTGAAAACCTACACCTATCAATCATCAAGTGCAGGTTACCAAGTCACATATAAATAATTTATTCGTGACTTTATTTATACATTTAATGCCTTCTCTTCAAAACAATACTTAAATAGGTAGAAAATACGATTAGCTAAAGATCGCTAAAGTGCGGTCATTTATTAATAGTTAGGGTCATTTGAATAAATTGAATTGAGTGAGTAAAAAGTAAATCATGATTAAAGACCATGGAAAGATTAATTTGTTAATGTATAATGAACGAGTGTTCTATTATTAATTTAAGAAATCAATATGAGTAAAAATGCTAAGTTTGATCGTACAGAGGTTATTGAAAAAGCGACTAATTTGTACTGGGAAAAAGGTTACCATGGTACATCTATGCGTAACTTACAAACGGCTATTGATCTACGTCCAGGTAGCATATACGCGACTTTTGGTAGCAAAGACAATTTATTCAAAGAAGCAATACATCACTACGCTGCTAAAACAGGTAACTTATTACAAGATTGTTTAGATCAATCTGCAACACCATTAACAGGTCTAAAATTATTCATTAAGAAACTTATTATAGATAATCTAGATGGCAAACCTAGTTGTATGTGCATGATTGTGAAGTCGCTGTCTGAATTAACTGAAAATGATAATAAAGAGCTTTTAGATGAAGTAAAAAAAATACTCTCTAATATAGAAAATAGACTGGCGGGTATTATTACAGATGCTATTGATGCCGATGAGTTAGACAAAAGCAAAGATGCAATGGAGCTTGCAAGTTATCTGCAAGTTCAAATCATAGGTTTAAGAACTTATGCTCAGCTAAACAATAATAAAGAAATAGTTAACAAGTTTATTGATGAAATATTTGTGGGCGCACCTTTCCATTAATATGCACATAAACTTTTAAACGACATTTAAGCCCGTTTAGTGATGAAACGGGCTTTTTATATTAAGTTATTTATCTTTTTAACTTCTCCAAATAAATTGAACTACATTGAACTACCTTGAATTACTTTAAACTGCCTTGAACAAACTCAAATAGCTAATCCCCTTTTAACCTAAACTAATAGCCTAAAGCCAATCTATTTCTCTTGTGTTCATCAGCATTTTTATGATTATTGAAATAATGATACGAATTAAAATGCTAATTAAACGATAAACAAACACATTTTGAACGTTTGTTCAGAATTCACTTGAACAGTCGTTCATTGTTGTTTATAGTATCTTCACTTAAGAGAATTAACTTCTCATTAGAAACTAATTTCAATAATGATTGATCACTAGAGAGAGTAAAAGAATGAGCGAATTTAAAATCCATACAGTAGAAACAGCTCCAGCAGACAGCAAAGCAATTCTTGAAGGTGCGGTTAAACAAATGGGCGTTGTGCCTAACCTTTTTGGTACGATGGCTGAATCTCCAAATCTTTTAAAAGCCTACACACAATTACATGAATTATTTGCAGGTACTTCATTTAATGCAGAAGAGTTAACGGTTGTATGGCAAACAATAAATGTTGAACATGAATGTCATTACTGTGTCCCTGCACACACTGCAATCGCACATTCAATGAAAGTAGATACTGCCATTACAGAAGCTTTACGTAATGACACTGCTTTACCAACTGCAAAACTGCAAGCGTTAAAAGACTTCACATTAAGCATGGTACGTGACCGCGGTAATGTGCCAGCAGCAGCAATGGAAGCATTCTTCGCAGCAGGTTACGGTCAACAACAAGTATTAGAAGTTATTCTTGGTTTATCTCAAAAAGTGATCAGTAACTATGTCAACCATGTTGCTCAAACACCTGTAGATACAATGTTTGAATCATTTGCTTGGAAGAAGTAATTACAAACGTGATAACGGTTTGAAACTTAGCAAACTATTGCTTTAGTTTTAGGGTACTTGTTGATATCAACAAGTACCCTTTTTTTATAGCTGAATATAATTAGGACTTTTATTAGCTCCTGTAAATAATATCGATTCATACATTGCATCGATACCCATACAATTTTTATACTGATAAGTAAGTCAGTAATAATTAATTCTTCGAACCATCGGACGTAAACCTCTATTCCCTCCCTACTTCGCTTAATATCGATATATTGTTAAACACTGTTGTAAATATGAATACACAGTCAAGGGGCGGGATCTAAATTGCGAAGGTAAGCTTACTTCTATCTATTCAACTGATTAAGGGGTGACGGATAGTTTAACTAATTGATTAGTTTATTATTATTGGTAGAGTGTGACTCATTAAATATAGATTGAGCTTTGAGCTGGCATGGTTATTTAATTTAAATTGAAAAAACAGTCATCAATGTATTAATAATATTGTCATGGTTAATACGTTACTATCAAATGAAACAGTACTTAGATTCAAATAATAAAAATGAAGGTTTATGATAAAAAACAATAAGCCAATGAAGATAACATTGGCACATATCAATGATACACACTCTTACTTTGAACCACAGGCATTGCAGTTACAACTGAATATCGACGGGGAAAAGCTCTCTCCCTATGTTAGTAATGGTGGCTTTTCACGCATTGCTACACGAGTTAAACAACTTAAAGCTAACGCACTAGCAGATAAGCGAGATTTTCTATTTGTGCATGCCGGTGATTGTTTTCAAGGCACATTGTATTTCTCTTTGTTCAAAGGTAAAGCAAATGCCGATATGCTCAATGCATTAGGTATTGATATGATGACGATTGGTAACCATGAATTAGATATGGGTAACGAACCTGTTGCGACCTTTCTGGATCGGATCACGTTTCCATTGTTAGCGGGTAACTGGGACTTATCGAACGAATTAACCACTAAATCTCATCAGTTAAATGGTCGGTCAAACTTACTTTCTTATCAACCAGATGATCAGACTGCACGCTGGATCACGCGTATTGTAGATGGCGAGCCGATTGCAATATTTGGACTTTCAATCGATAAGATGGCAGATATTGCCAATGTAGACCTAGATACGCCCTTTGTTGATGCTTACCAAACAGCTATTAATACTGTTAAATCGATTCAAGCAACCGGTATTAATAAAATCATATTATTAAGTCATCTAGGTTTTGAGGGCGATTGTGATTTAGCAGATAAAGTAGATGGTATTAGTTTAATTGTAGGTGGCCACACTCATGTATTACAAGGTGATTTCAGTACTTTAGGGTTTAAAAAAGAGTCTGAATACGGTTTAAAAATTAATGATACTTATATTGTTCAAGCAGGATGTCATTCACAGGTACTTGGCCACTGTGAAATTGACTTTGCCGACAACGGTTCTGTAACTGCTTTTAATGGTAAAAACGAGTTATTAATAGGTCGTCGCTTATGTATTGATAAAACCTTGTTGACCACACATGAGGATCAGCTCCATAACAAAGCCAGCCTTTATCTCGTGCAACATGAAAATGTGATTGTGTGTAAAAAAGACCTACAACTGCAAAGTTTGCTACTTGATAAATATATCCCCAGAGTACGCGAGTTACAAAGTACAGTGATTGCAACTATCGCTGAGAGTATGCGTCATATTCGTATACCGGATGTGGAGGGAGGAAGCGAAATTGCGCCTTTAGTCGCTCAATCATTTGTGCATATGATGAATAACAATGGGCATCAAGTTGACTTTGCAATCCATAACGCAGGTGGCGTGAGATCCTCTTTAAATAGCGGTAATATTTCAGTAGCAGATATTGCAGGTAAATTGCTGCCTTTCGTTGTGCCTATTGGCGTTTATCGTATCAAAGGAAAATATATTGCTCAGGCCTTAGAGGGAGCTATTAATAATGCGATCAATAATGGAGTGATGGGAAGTGGTTCGGGAAGTTACCCTTATACTCATAACCTGAGTTTTCGCTATTATAATGAACGTCCAATGGGTCAACGTATTGCTAAACTAGTTATTTATACAAAAGAAAGCGGTTGGAAAAAGGTTGACCATGAGACCTTTTATTATGGCAGTTCTTCTGCTTATACAATGAAAGGTAAAGAAGGCTACGATGCATTGACCATGATGGAAGGTGAAGGAATTATTACCCAACATTCAATGGCAGACTGCTTTATCTATTTTATTAAAAATAGCACAAGCAGTCTGCTCCTTAAGTCTGTATCAAAAGAGCAGTAAAGAGCGACAATAAAGAAGATCAACTTCCTTTTTCATCTTTGCTTGCTCGGCAATTTATGGCTTAATTATTTACTGGGATTATTTTCAGTCAAAATAGTTAAGCTTTAATTGCAAGTGCAATACCACCGCATATGCCAGCATTATCACCTAACAGCGGAGGTACGATATAGTGATCAATATGCGTTAAAATTTCTGCTTTATGAACATAACCGTTCAACATTTCTTTCACTTTTTGTCTAATTAAAGGAAATAAATGGGCTTGTTTCATTACCCCTCCTCCCATAATTATCTTTTCTGGAGAGAGGATCAAAATATAATTAACCAGTGCTTGTGCTAGGTAATAAGCTTCCATTTCCCAAGCTTGATGTTCAGCGGGTAATGTATTTGCCAAATTACCCCAACGATTTTGAATAGCAGGGCCAGCGGCTAATCCTTCAAGACAATCACCATGAAATGGACAAGTGCCATGATAAGTATCGTCTTGATGCCTTTTTACAATAATATGCCCCATTTCAGGATGCAATAAACCATGCACCCTATTTCCTTCGATCACCGCACCAGCTCCAATTCCAGTACCAACAGTGATATACAATGAAGATGATAGCCCTTTTGCAGCCCCCCACTTTAACTCTCCAAGTGCGGCACCATTAACGTCGGTATCAAAACCGATGGGTATATCAAAATGTTGTTTCAATACGCCTATTAAGTTGTAGTCACTCCAATGTGGCTTGGGCGTTTTTGTAATGTATCCATAGGTAGGAGAATCAATATTGGGATCAATTGGTCCAAAAGAACCCACACCTAATGCTTGTATAGGTTTATCTTTAAAAAAAGAGATCACTTGCGTAAGTGTCTCGTCTGGGGTTGATGTTGGAATGGTCACTTTTTCTAAAATACGACCTTCTTCACTACCTATTGCACAAACAAATTTTGTGCCACCTGCTTCTATTGCACCAAATAACGGCATGACAACCTCTTCTGTTTTGTATTCAATTTGATTTTTATTTAGCTATTATTTATCTTTTACTTTTTAATTTAATACGAATATCTGGTTGGTGATTATTGACTATCAACTATTAACCATTGAATATTGAA
>Ga0316197_10000598_pt1 | contig 25010 bp, 23 predicted proteins | sample OudBiesiAoxic_MG_FD_204939 | JGI IMG/M metagenome (GOLD analysis project Ga0316197, IMG submission 204939) | Coastal sediment microbial communities from Oude Bieten Haven, Netherlands - site A oxic | ecosystem: Environmental > Aquatic > Marine > Coastal > Sediment | place: Netherlands... | reverse complement strand
TCTTCTGCAAGAGTTTCAAGCGCAACGGCAGAAGCATACGGGCCGAGTTCAAAGGTTGATAAAGGTAATCCGTAACAGCCAGATAACCACAATAACTGTGCAAGTTGTTTCTACTCTACAACGCTCGGTGCACATACTTTGAGTATAGGAGAAACTCCAACGAGAACCCCCGCAAGGGGGACACCGTTGATTCTTAATGCCCTGCCCTGCGCGGCCTGGCTGTAGGAAATCAACTCGGAAACGCGTATTACGATGGCCTGAGAAGGTGCTGGAGCGCGTTTTTGTTGGTGGGCCTGCCAAGGGATATAGACAGGTACTTTTGATAAGCTCAGGGTGTTACCAAAAGTGTCACTAAACCAAATGATTTGAGAGTGCGGCGCTTTTGGAAATATCTGAAAGTAACGATATATTGCTGATTTTATTGTTTATATTTGGTGCCCGGACCCGGACTCGAACCGGGACAGTGTTACCACCGAGGGATTTTAAGTCCCTTTTATCTATTTTCTAAGCTTTTGAAACCTTTACCTTTAATCCTCTAAAAGACGCATAAATATGCGGTTTTATTGACTTTACGCTGACACGGAGGGACAATACTACCACAGTAAATACACAATTTCACCCTGACACAAACCCTGACATAAAACGAGGGAATTGCAAGGGACCGAGGTAAAGGAAATGGCAAAATATCATCTGCTAGACCGCAAAATCCGCAAAGGCGACCCTGACAATGCGCTCAACATCAAAGAAGTTCAGCCCGAAGCGAGAATCTATTTCGATGATCACAAGGACGCGCCCAAAGGTTTTGGTTTACGCGTCACGCCAGCAGGCAGCAAAGCCTGGATTCTGAATTACTACATCAAGGGCAAAGAAAAGCGGCTCACCCTGGATAAAGGCTATCCAGCCTGGGGACCAAAGAAAGCCCGCATTGAAGCCGACAGTATTAAGACCGCGATCAGGTCCGGAGAATCTGATCCTTTGGCCGAAAGAGCCGCAGCGAAACTGGCCGCGATTGAAGCGCAAAACGCAAAACTTGCCGATTCTGAGCACACCCTGGGTGGGTTATGTGATGCCTATGTTGCACAATTAAGGCGGGACGGTAAAAGTAGCGCCCGAGCCGTGGAAAACTGTTTTAAGCGCAACGTCGAAAAAGCTTTTCCTGCTTTGTGGAAAGAATCTGCCGCCGACCTCGATGTTGACGACTTCCTGGAAATTGTCGCGGCCCTGACAGACGCCGGCAAGTTGCGCGAGGCGGCCAAGTTGCGGAGCTACCTTCGTGCCGCCTATACCGTTGCTGTGCGTTCCCGTACCGATGCCACCGCCACCAAAGCGATGCGGCAATTCAAGCTGAGAAGTAATCCGGTTAGCGACCTGGCACCGATCAGCGGCAATATCCAGTCGCGTGAACGTGTCCTGAGCCTTCCTGAATTGCGTTCCTACTATCGGCGCGTGTCTGCCCTGCCCTCGCCGGATGGTGCGGTGCTGGCGTTTCACCTGGTGACCGGCGGCCAGCGGCTTGAGCAACTATTCCGGCTGACTGACAAGGACCTGGACGGAGACACCGTTACCTTGCGCGATGGCAAAGGCCGAAGGCGCACGCCTCGCGTGCATATCGTGCCGTTACTGCCCGAAGCTAAGGACGCATTGAGCAAGATCGGGACCGGCCCTTACTTGGTCAGTTTTGACAAAGGAGAAACACCAGCAACCGATAGCATTTTCCGCGCTCGTGTCAGGGATATATGTACCGCCATGCTGGAAGCGAAGGAGATCACCGAACCGTTTACACCTGGCGATATGCGCCGCACGGTGGAAACACGCTTGGCAGCGGCAGGGATCACTTCGGATGTGCTGGCCCAATTGCTCTCGCACGGCCTTGGCGGTGTTCAGCAACGGCATTACCAGCGGCACGACTTCCAAGCTGAAAAGTTGAACGCACTGTATACCTTGCGCGATCTGTTGGCCGCATCTTCCGGCGATGTGGTGCCGATGAAACGGAGCGCCAATAAGTGACCGACTTCCTGCAAAGCAAAGTTAATGAGCAATTGCAGTTCCTGAAAAAAGTCGAGGAAGAAAGCCGAATAGATAAAGTTAAAAATGCTCCTCTAATCCGGGATGCTCGTGTCAGTATTGGCATGGCTCAGAATCTTATTGACCGTGGTCTTGTGAACACCCAAGGACCGGCTATCAACAAAGACATCCGTTTTGCATTCGGTGCGCACCTTAAAGCCGCCAACAAGTCTCTGATCATGGCTTGCGGGGAGGATGCATTGCGTGAAGGACTGGACTTCTTGCAGCGTCAATCCGAGTTGGGTGGCAGAGGCGGTCATGCCAGGTGGGAAGGCTACAAACCCATCAAGTCCGTTTTCGAAATACTGGCAGCAAGCATTGATGCGCTTGATGACTGGGTTCCAACAAATGAACTGTGGCCTGATTTCTTCTCCTACTTGGACATGCTAGACCTCAAGCCTGAAGAAATTGAACATGAAACGGATAAGCAGAAAGACGTGATCACGTGGAAGGCAGGGAAAACCTCCCACAATGGTAAGACCTACAAGATCAGCGCTGGTAAATTCTCTCGGGGCGCTTTCAAGAACAAAATCTCCAATATTAGAAAGCCCTCTTCCTAGCGTCATAATGGCCTGGCCATAAGGAATCCGTAAAGACACTAGAAGCACCTTCACACAAATTGAGGTGCGTAACATGACAATCCAGACAGCCGAGGCACGCAACAAAGCAATCGGTAAAGCTTTAAAGGGACAGACTCAGTCGTTTCCTTCCGCGTTAGACAATCTCATCACCCGCCTGGAACTGGCCGACCTTTTGCGGCTCACTCCCCGCTCACTCGACCGCTGGGTCTGGCAGCGTAAAGGGCCGCGCCGTTTCAAAATCGGAAATAAATCCTACTACGACCGCGCAGACGTTGAAGCCTGGCTTGAACGGCAGAAAGCTAAGGGCTTTGGCGAGTCAGCATGACGCGCTTCGATACGGTGGTGGTCAAGAAACTCTACGCCCGCACCGGCAGCCCCCAACGGCTATTCCGGTTCTGAACCCCTAGTAAAAAGCGCGGCAAAAGCTCTGGAGGGCTGCCGCGCTAAGGAGATGAAACATGAATAATATTACCAGATTCCAACTTCCCCGGCCGTGCTGTGCCGCTTGTAATATCCCTCTGCGCTTCTTCGAGCGAGGCGACTACTGTCGACCGTGCAGCATTGGCGCAAACCTCTTCGCCGCAACCGTCACCTATCTACAGGCGCGGGCGGTTCAACGTAGTTCGAGGTGGCCGCGATGATTGACCTGAAAAAAGTCCGACTCTCGCAGGATTTCGCCGCAATGACGAGCACTGAGAAACTCCTCGTACATGTGCCGGTTCGCAAGCCACCGAAGCATCAATTCTTCCGCGTTCATCCCGACGAGGACTATCGGCTCGAGTGTTTTGTGGTCGAGATAGACGGCGACGATACATACCTCGTCGACCCCGAGTTCGTTGGACACATGCCAGGCATAGTCCGGCCGGTTCGGCTCCACCTGTATGTTACGCGATACGGTGCACCTGCACTGTGGCCGGTCAAGCTACCAGGTGAAGACGGTAAAACAAATCCCTGGTACGAATCCGCCGCCGAGTGTGCCGGAATCGCGATGGAGCGGTGGGTCCGCCTGGTAGCGAATAGGGAGCTTGGTGCTTATGACGTTATTGTCGCGGAGGGTATCAGCAAGGAACCCACCTGGCCGGATAGGTCTCTCGAGGAGCTCGTTACCAAGGCTTTTCGTGAACGGTATGTCGATTCCGAAGACCACCCACTGCTTCGCGAACTGTTGGGGATCGGCTGATGCTACCGGAGCTCCCCTTTCGTGAGATTTGGGCGGTTGATTTCGAGTTTCATGATCAGGGGCGTCCGGGAAATCAGCAATTTCCTGTTTGTATGGTTGCTAAGGAGCTGCGATCCGGGCATGTGATCCGGGTATCGCGTGACGAACTGGTGGACATGGAAGTCCCCCCGTTCGACATAGGAGCAAATTCCCTCTTCGTCGCCTATCTCGCTTCCGCTGAGCTGCATTGTTTCCTGGTGCTGGGTTGGACTCTCCCTGAAAACATTCTCGACTGTTTCGTCGAATTTCGGACGCTGACCAATGGACGCTCGACTCCTCGGGGTCGAAGTCTGCTGGGGGCTCTCTCGTGGTTCAACATCGACACTATTTCGACGGAGGAAAAAACTAAGTGGCGCGATCTCATCCTCTCAGGCGGTCCGTGGTCGCACGATGAGCAGATCGGGATACTCGACTACTGCCAGACTGATGTCGACGCCCTAGACAAGCTCCTGCCGCCGCTGGTGCGTTCACTCGAGACGAGGCCGCACTGGTTGGCGCATGCACTCCTCCGGGGTAGATATATGCGCTCCGTGGCAGCGATGGAGTATCGCGGGATTCCGCTCGATGGGGGGGTCCTCGAGCGCCTAGGTGAACGGTGGGACTATTTGAAAACGGAGCTCATTGTGCGTATCTGCTCGAAGTTCCCGGTTTTTGATGGGGCCACCTTCAAACAAGACCGATTCGAGGCGTTACTCGTGGAACATGGCGTCCCCTGGCCGCGGACAGATACCGGCCGACCGGCGCTCGACAAGGAGACATTCCGACAACAGGTTCGAGCACATGCATGGCTGGCACCGATCCGAGAGGCACGCGATAACCTCGCACAGATGCGCTTGTCTTCCCTTTCGGTAGGTGAAGACGGACGAAATCGCACGTTGCTGGGGGTCTTTGGCGCGAAAACTGGCCGGAACACGCCAAGTAACTCGAAATCCATCTTTGGTCCATCCGCTTGGTTACGAAGCCTGATTCGACCAATGCCTGGCACCGGCCTGGCCTATGTCGACTACAGTTCTCAAGAAGTAGCAATCGCCGCGAAGCTCTCAGGGGATCGCAAGATGTTACAGGGATATGCTAATGGCGACCCCTACCTCGATTTCGCGATCCGCGCTGCCCTGGCTCCCGCTAATGCGACCAGGGCATCACATGGCGTCGAGCGTGACATCTGCAAGACGGTGGTGCTCGGGGTTCAATTCGGTATGCGCGAGAAGACATTGGCGGGTAGGATAGGTGCAATCCCCTACCGCGGGAAACAGCTCCTCCGTGCACATGAGGAGGCGTATCCAGGCTATTGGAAATGGACGCAGGACGTTGGCAATTTCGCCTCCCTGTATGGCTACCTCGACACCGTCTTCGGCTGGCGTTTCCATATTGGTGCCGACACCCGACCGACGACGATCACGAACTTTCCGATGCAGGCCAATGGAGCGGAGATGTTACGCCTCGCCTGCGCTATGGCCTACGAAGACGGGCTCGCAATTGCCGCTCCGGTACACGACGCAATCCTCCTCGAGGCATCGCTTGAAGACCTCGACCGGGACGTCGCTCGGCTGCGGGAGATCATGACGGAGGCCGGGCGGGTCGTGCTCGACGGATTCCCGGTACGGACGGAAGCTGAGGTGGTTCGCTGGCCGCACCGCTACTCCGACCCGAGAGGCGCACACATGTGGCAGCTCGTCTCGGAACTGGCCGATCTGGACCCGGTCACAGGCGTCCCCCACACGGACACCCACGTCCTCCCGCCCCTATCTCTTTAAAGATTAGTTAATGATTAGATATTTATTAGGAGAACTCAAAGTATGGAACATGTTAGAGAGCACGAGTATGTCACGGAGGTTAAGCGGCGAATACTTGAGGCAAAGAAGCTGAAAGGGATCACACCGGACCAGGTATTTGTTAAACATTCCCTCAGTGTCTTTGCTGCGGTCTGTCGGGAGCTTGGTCGTGAAGCTGCACTTGCGTACCTGGCTGTAATCGTGACACATCAGGTCGCGTCCGATCTCGAGCGCAAGGCAGGATTCATCATTCGCGTGACATTCCAGAAAGCAACCGGACTCGAGGCCCGACAGTTCCGTCGTGGTCTGTTTTCCCTAAGAAATGCGGGGTACATCGATGCCGACGCATTACCTGGCCGGAAATCGCGCGTTCGTCTGACGGCAAGAGGTCGCAAAGGCCTCGTGTCTTACTCTGCAATCCGCGATGACGGACCGGGGTCATGAAGCACGACGACTGCCGCTGTTGGCGCCTGGGTATCTGGCCATTTATGAATCTGATCTGCAGGCGCTGCAGCCAACTTTTTTACTGGAGAAACTATCCCTAACGTCTCGGCCAATTTGGAAACAAGGGATATGTTATCCCTTGTATAAATACTCTATGTTATTGTTATTTAAGTTTATTAAATATTCAATTGTTCTTGTATCAGGGTATTTTGTCAGGGACAATGGTTTGCGTGAGTGCGCTCCTGAGAGAAGGACACCGGAAAAGTGACTTCCAATAGCAAAAGCAATGCCGGGCCCGAGATAGAGAAAGGTGCCAGAAAACTTGGCCGGCCATCGAAGTTCGGCACGGTTGATCCGGCCCAAGTTGAAAAGCTGGCAAAGGCCGGATGGACCGACAGACAGATGGCTGATTTCTTTGATGTTACCGAACAAACATGGAACAACTGGAAGAAACAGCACGAAGCATTTTTTGAGTCCCTAAAAGAATGGAAGGCCGAAGCTGATCACAAAGTAGAGCGCAGCCTGTATGAGCGCGCAACCGGGTATGAGCACCCGGACGTGCATATCAATAATTACCAGGGTGCGATAACGATCACTGACATTGTAAAACACTATCCACCAGATACTACCGCGTGTATTTTTTGGTTGAAAAACCGCGCACCGAGTGAATGGCGCGACCGGAAAGAACATGAAATAGCTGGAAAAGACAGCAGACTTTTTGAGATGATTACGAAGGACATGACCGCTGAACAAGCATCAGCCGCATATGCCGACACCCTCCACAACCATTAGCTGGCCGATTTACTATGTCGCTGCGCTGACGTGGCGCAACGGAAATTGCTCGACATGAAAGCAAAGCCCACCTTGTCACTGATGGGGCAGGTATTCATCATACGCCCGCTGCGTCGTTATGCGCCGCAATGCAGAACAAAGCGAAGCTGTTTTTTTTACTGCCTTTTGTTCTCAGTTACTTCTGAACGTCGAATCAATCTCCCGGCCGGATAGTCCAATCCGAAATAGCCCACGCCAAAACCCGAAGACGGGCATCTGACACGAGCTGTTGGCGTTACTGAAGGCAAATATCGAGTTATCACACAGCCTCGGCCAGGAACGGAGATGACGCAATCAAGACAAGACAAGCCAACTATTCTGGACTGGACGCAGGGTCCTTGTGCCAATGTTCCGGGGGCACCAGCTTGGCTGTTTCCGGATCGGCCACGTACGCCGGCGACATGATCTGTACGCCATGTTCGTTGAACACGTCCTGGATATTGGCGTGCAATTCCGAGTAGATCCGCGGGAGGTCTGTAACGTCCTTAGAGTAGCCGTTTACCTGGTATTCCACAGCGAAATCACCCAGGGAAGTTTGCAGCATGAATGGCGTTGGCGTCTTCTTGATGCCTTCTGTGCGCCTGGCGGCTTCAATCAGCATGGCTTCGACCTGGCGCCACGGCGTGTCGTAGCCGATGCTAACCGTTGTGTGCAACAGCAGCCCCTCGGTCTTTGCCAGCTGTGAGTAGTTGATTACGTCCGAATTCAAAATATTGGAATTGGGAATGACCACGAATTCGTTTTTGGGTGTGCGGACGCGAGTGATCATTACTTTGAGATCTTCGACCGTGCCCACGGTCTCTCCAACCTTGATCCGGTCACCCACGCGAAAAGCACCACGGTAGGTCATGCTCAGGCCCGCAAGTAAATTGGCGATAAGCGAGGAAGAGCCCAGCGAAAGCAGGATACCGACAAAGACGGTTACGCCTTTGAAAGCCAGTGAATCGGAGCCTGGAATATAGGGATATGCGACGACTAAGGCGAAAGCGATGACAAGAATTCGGACGATCTTGTAGGTAGGCATCGCCCATTCCGCTTCGAAGCTTTCCAGCCGAATCCGGCCGTGTTCAATCGCGCGGAAGAATGCACGAAAGAACTTGAGCAGATAAATGGTTAGAATCCAGAGAATGACCAGGAAGATCAGGTTTGGCAGGGCGGAAACAAATCCGAGCCACAGGCTCTCCAGCGGATTGACGACGAAGCGGAACAGCGTACGTGCGAGAGGTCGGGTCCAGGGATACAGTCCCAGGACGGCATTGAGGTAAAAATAGATCAGGGTCAAGTAGGCGACTGTGCGCAGGAAACGCAGCAACCCGGCCACAATGGCCCACAGCTGACGGGCATGAAACAGGTGGTATGCCTTGCTGGCCAGGTCCTGCACACTGCGCCGCACGTCCCGCTCCGACCAATCAACCAGCCAACGGAATACGCGGGTGATCACCCACAACAGGAATATGAAGAGTGCGGTCGCCGTCAGGGCCAACAGCGAATTATTAACCAGGCGGTCAATGCTGCGATCGGACCTGTACTGCAAAATCGCTTTCGCTATGATGTCGCGATAGATCACAGCCAGCAGTTCGCGCTGACTGTTTTCCAGAGCAGCATCTTCTTCGAAAATGTTAATCAGCTCCGCATCGCGGGCCATGATGATCGAGCGGTTGGATTCCTCATTCGATACGGTCAGCAGAGCTGTATCGAATGACTCCTCCCTGGCCAGTTCGATGATTCGTTGCCGGATTTCGCTCGCTCTTTGCGTGGCGGGATATGAGGTTATGCCACGAACCCGAAAAAGCTTCTTGCCGTCGATAATTACAGGTGCCAGATTAATGCCTGTCGGATCCGCGGTGGGAGGTTGTTGTGCAATGGCTGTTGTACAAAAGAAGCCGCAGAGAAACCACAGGCTGAGCAACAAACCGGGCATGAACCGCGGTGAAGACTTACTGGCGAGATTCATTGCCTGCTACCTCGTACAGGGATCTGGATCAAACTATATCGGCCTGGAACGTGGTGCAATGATGTGTGTCAGTGATGTCGGCCGTCAACACCTGGTGACCCGCATCAATGCACTGGCATGGAGAACTGGCCATGGATCGAGTTTTGCCTGAATTTCTGAGGTGAAATGCCGTTTCTGAGTCTGAACGCCCGGGTGAAATTCGAAGCATCCGAGTACCCAAGGGAAAATGCGATGTCGCTGATGGGTTCGTCGGAGCATTGCAGTTGGTCGATAGCCTGGCGAATTCGGATATCTGCCAGCAATTCCGAGTAGCTTGTGCCCTGATCAGCAAGACAGCGTTGCAGGTTGCGCCTGCTCATCATCAATGACTCGGCGATGGTGTCGATATGAAGCTTCTGCTCGCAAAGCAGAGCTTTGATCTGGAGTTGCACCAGGTCGGAAAGGTCGCCGGAAAAGCGAAGGACATCGATGGATTCCGGTATTGCCTCAGATTGAAGAACGTCGCGCGAAAACGGCGCCCCCAGAGCCTCCCGTGGAATGACCATGTAGCTTGTCTGGGCTCCATTTATAATCCTCGACTCTGCAAAGCAGCTGTCTTCCGGAAAATTTTCTCTGCTTTGGTAGGTCAGGCCGATCCTTCTGGGTGACCAATTCCAGCCCAATGCGCGCCTGAGTATCATGGTGGTTGCGGACAGGGTTTCCAGTTGTGATTGGTAAGGGCCAATACCGGGCTCGCCGATCGTGGCTACATTGAGGCGAACCTCCACGCCATGGTCCGAGAGCCAGACACGCTGACCGGTGATCAGCATATCGTAAAGCGCGATGCCCCTGCGGAGGTAGTCGTAAACCGTTGTCGAGCGTCTCAGTTGATTGCCTGCGGGCCCAAGGTCTTTCAAGGAAGTTTGCATGCCCATGTATAGCCCGAGGTGCTCGGTGCCGGTGGCTTCGCATGCCATTTCCCCGAACTTGAAAGCGCTATGCAAACTAACCGCGCCAGCAGGGTGATCGAGCAATTCTTCAGGAATTCCAGAAGCTGCCAGCAGATGCCCGAGCGGGGCGCCCAGGTGTTCGACAAACCGGGCATAGGCCAAAAAGAACGCCACCCTGATTACCGGTAAGGATTCATGGATCATTTGACAATCCAATTTAAGTCCTGAATTCAGGACTTTTACTGATCTCAATCATAACCCATGCAGCGAGTTGGCACCAAATGACAGGCCGGCTTGAGTATGCAAGTTCTAAAATGATTTTTAAAAGGTATAAGTCCGTCCGGTGTCAGTTCTGAGGCTCAACCCCGATGCAACAGAGAATACTGATCAAGCTAAGAAACTTACCTTTTGAAGGAGGACACATGGTTTTACGAGTTCAGCAATTGACCCTGCTATCCGTGGTCGCCACAGCGATGTTCATGTCGCTTTCATTTTATACACCCCCTGTCTTCGGCCAGGCCTACACCGCCGCCTACTGCAGCGATTATGCGCGCAGAGTGTCACGGAATTATTCACGTGGCGGCGCCGTTGGCGGCACAGTCCGCGGCGGAGTGGGCGGAGCCGCCATCGGAGCCGTCGTTGGCGGCAAGAAGGGCGCGAGAAAAGGCGCCAAGATCGGCGCCGTTACCGGTGGGGTTACGCGGGGCGTCCAGCGCGGCGTGACCTATGACGTCATCTACCGTGACTGCATGCGGGGACATTTTCCCTACTGAGAAAGTCACCTTTCAATTTTCAAATCAATTAACGAAAAGGAACCGGAATGAACATCAAGAGAATTGTACTGATTGCAACTATGACGCTGTCCTTGCTGCCGCTTTGCGCCGCTCTCGCGGCCGAAAAAGCCAAAGATGAGGTGCCGGGCGTTCAATACCAGATCGAAAAGTGGACTTGTGCTGATATGTTGAGGGAGACCGGTGATTCGCGCGACTTCACGATGATATACATGCATGGATTCATTAGCGGCAAGAAATCGGACATGGTGATGGACACGCTTGAATTGACCGAGGCAACCGACAGGTTGCTGGACATCTGTATCGCAGATACCAGCGCTAATCTGCTCAAGTCTTTCGAAAAGGCCCGCGGGTAATACTCACTTTTGAACCGGCTCAATGCCAGCCGGGTGAAACGGACTTCACACTGACCGTCCGGGGCCATGGGCCCTGGACGATCATGCTTAATCATCGCACGCATTGCAGAACTCTGTCTGGGCTACTGCAATGGCCAGAAAAACGTTAGGAGAAAACCATGACCACCCCAGTTACAGTGAAGAAGCTCATTACCTTGCTGCTCGCAGCCGGCTTCCTGATCAGCAGTAACCTGATCGCCGCCGAGTTCAGTTATGACGAAAAAGCCTTCTCCGGTGAGAAGCCCTGGACGTCTGAGGAATTTCAGAACAATCCTGAAGAGTTTCAGTTTGTCGTTATCGGCGATCGCACCGGGGGCGCAAACCAGCAAGGCACTTTCGAACTGGCTATAGGTCAGCTCAACCTGTTGCAGCCGGAGTTCGTCATAAATGTCGGCGATATGATCGAGGGCTACAGCGACGACAAGGCAGAACTGAATGCCGAATGGAATGAAATCGACGATATGCTCGAGCAGCTCAACATGCCGTTTTTCCGCACCCCAGGCAACCACGACATTGCGAACGAGACCGCACAGCAGGTTTGGCGTGACAGACACGGCTCCACGCGCTATCACTTCGTCTACAACGATACCTTGTTCGTGGTCCTCGACAGTGAAGATCCGCCCCGTGAAGCTCCGGAGGGCATAAAAGAGAAACTGGAGCTTTACAACGAACTACAGGTATCGGACCCCGCCAAGGCGCAGGCCATGCTGGCTGAGTTCATGTCGGACGAGGCGGTTGTGGCCGGGCTCAGCAAACCCGTTGAATTCAGCGACGAGCAGCTTGACTTTTTCAAAGACGCGCTGGCGCAAAATGCTGATGTGCGCTGGACTTTTATATTCCTGCATGAGCCGGCCTGGGAGAATTCCTCGGATAGCTTCAAGGCGATCCAGGGAATGCTCAAGGACCGCAAGCACACCTTTCTCGCAGGGCACCTTCATTACTACGACTATGATCTCATCGATGGCTATGAACACATCACGATGGGTCCCTCAGGTGCTTCGTTCCATCACGACGGTCCTGGCAACGTGGATCACATCATGTGGGTGACCATGACCGAGGACGGACCGGAAATCGCAAACATCGCGCTGAAGGGCGTGTTCGATCGCAAGGGCCTGGATCCTGAGATGTTTGGCGCCTATGACCGTAAAGGGGCTGAGTAGAACAACCGGCAGCCGATGAAGCCAAAGCCGAGGCGAAACCGCTGCGAGGGGCCGACGGTTTTGCCGACCGAGCGTTTTTGACGCTGCATTAACTGAAATCAGATGAATAGCTAGGGAAAAATTACTAATGAAACATAATCTGTTTACTTTATCGATTGCTGCGTGCATTGGAATCATGCCCCTGAGCACGTTCGCCTGGGACCACCCGGGACATATGGCGACCGCTGCCATTGCCTACGTTGAAGTCGAACGCCAACGCCCGGAACTGATTGACCAGATCGGAATGCTTTTCCTGGCCCATCCGCATGCGGGTCCACTCTGGGTTGCTGCCGGAGCAGCCAAGGGAAGAGAGGCCACCCGACGCAAGTTCATTGAATGTGCCCGCTGGGCGGACGATATCAAGTTTACCGCCCCGGATGAACCGACCTGGCATACGGCACGCTGGCCGATCATCGCGGACGACGCACCGCCGGAAGCAATAGCTGCCGCAGAGGCGCGCCATGGCAGGCCCGCCGGACAGGCCATCGAGGCCCTGACCCTGAATTACGCCATGCTTCAGAATGTCGAATCCACGCCCAAGGAGCGCGCCCAGGCATTGTGCTGGGTATTTCACATCATGGGCGATATTCACCAGCCCATGCATGTCAGTGATCTGTTCTCGAAGGACTTTCCCACCGGCAATGCGGCGGGAACGATGAGCTACGTTTGGGACCCGGTAACCGACAGTCCAATTCCATTGCACATTTTATGGGACAGCAATGCGCTGCGTGTCCCGACACTGGAGGCTGTTGACCGCGCCACTCAGGAGTTCATGAAGAAATATCCGCGTTCGTCTTTCCCCGAGTTGCAGGAACATCCAATCGGCGACCCTGCCGTGTTTCTGGATTGGGCAAAGGAAAGTTACGGGATTGCGGCGGATTGGGTCTACGAGGATGTCGAGACCGTCCCCGACCCGGACATGGACGCGGATACCGCGAAACTGATCCAGAACATGATGGCTTTCATACTCGAGGGGAAAGCACCGGTTGACGAGGCGCCGCAACTCCCGGATGGATACTGGGAGAAAGTGCCGCCGACGACTGCGCGGCGCATTACCCTGGCCGGCTATCGGATAGCGGACCTCATCCTGTCGGCGGCCGATCAGATTGAGGCGGAAAGAAAGTTTCTCGGGAGGCCATAAGAAATTTCTTTCTATTTCCATGAATCTGTCCATGCTCTCAAAAATTCGACGAGGAGAAAATTCTGATGAAAGTTATTCGGTTCACATTGGTCACTCTGCTGCTGACTGCCAGCCTGGTTGCCTGTACCAGCACGGCTAAAAAACCCGCACTGCCGGAGGAAGTTCCGGAGATCGGGCATGGGATGGTGCAGGGTTACATGAGCATGGAGGAGCAACTGGACAGCAAGCTGTGGGAGCCGCCTGCGCCGACGGAAGACTCTCCAAGACAGGCACTTGACGACGCCATCAGTGCGAACACAGAGGCACTGCGCGGCACGGACCGCTGGGAACTGGCGGCCAGGGATGCGGACTTGTCTTTTCCGGCAGCGCCCGAGGCCTTCTCCTGCACCCTGGGTATTCGTATCACCAAGGAAGATACGCCGTGGCTCTACATGCTACTGCGCCGAACCCTGACCGACATAGGCTTGTCTCCCTATTCCGCCAAGAACTTCTATAACCGGAAACGCCCCTTCATGGTCAAGGGGGACGACACCTGTACACCGGCCGATGAAGGGGGCATGCGCTCGGACGGGTCCTATCCGTCAGGGCACACCGCAATCGGCTGGGGTTGGGCTCTGATTCTGACCGAGTTGCAGCCGGATCTTACTGACGCTCTCATCGCGAGAGGCCGTGCCTTCGGTGAAAGCCGAAACGTGTGCAACGCGCACTGGTACAGCGACGTGGTGGCTGGAAGGTCGGCGGGAGCGGCTGCGGTCGCTAAACTGCACTCCAGGGCCGAGTTTCTCGAAGCCATGGACGCGGCTCGTAACGATATCGAGCGTGCACGGGAGAATGGGCTCACACCCACTCGCGACTGCGCAGCAGAAGCGGAGGCTCTGAAGAAAACGTTCTTTTAAGCCCATTGGGGGTGGCCGGTGTGTATACCCCATTTTTCGCCCTGGACGGGACCTGATTTTTTCGGGCTTCCTGTCAAACAAAGCCCCGGCCAAGTGACCGGGGCTTTTTTAAATTGACGAGAGATCACGAAAAAAAGGAAAGACTCATGAACATTGATCGAAATACCGTTATAACTTCCCCCATTGGTTGGAAACTTCGAATCGTGGTGGCGCTCCTCTTGCTGGTAGCTGGAAGTACTCTGAATGTGTGTCTTGCAGATGAGGCCTTCAAGGGTGACGAGGGTGCCAGGCCCTACAGCCATCTCAACTTCCAGAACAACCCGGAAAACTTCCAATTCGCGGTCATCGGCGATCGAACCGGAGGTCATCGGCCAGGCGTTTTCCAGGGGGGCATGGACATTTTGAACCTGCTGCAACCCGAGTTCGTCATGAGTGTCGGCGACTTCATCGAAGGCTATGTGGACGAGGATGATGAAGACGACAACGAAATCGTTCTCAGGTCCCAATGGGCGGAAATGGACCAAAGAGTTGCTGTATTGGATATGCCCTTGTTTTTCGTCCAGGGCAATCATGACGTGAATTTTGACCCTTCCGAGATGGTGTGGTTCGACCGGGTGGGCGCCGATCGGGGTTATGGCCATTTCGTTTACAAGGACGTGCTGTTCCTGATGATAAGCACCGAGGACGGACCCAAGCAGGATGTCGACAGCGACCTGCGTGCCCAATACGAAGCGATCAAGGCCGGTGAGTTGAGAGATCCCAAGGTGATCCAGCAGGTCGTCATGGAACTCGAACACTGGGCGGGGGAAATCAATATCAGCGATGCCCAGGTTGAGCACTTCAAGAAGGCGCTGGCGGACAATCCTGATGTTCGTTGGACGATTGGCTTCATGCATTCGCCGCCTTGGGTGCAGTCTGATCCCGGCAACTTCGCAAAGATCGAGGCTCTGTTGGCAAACCAACCCTACACCATGTTTGCCGGCCACACCCACACGTATGACTACACCCACCGAAACGGGCGCGACTATATCACCATGGGGATGACGGGCGCTGGCGTTCAGCAAAAGGAATCCGTCGGCAACATGGATCACGTGGCCTGGGTCACGATGACTGACGAAGGTCCCATCATCAGCCAAATTCTGCTGAATGGAGTCCTCGACAAACGGGGCGCGGTTCCAACCCAGCAGGATTTCCTTCTGTTCCGTCCGCGACAGATCACCCAGACAGGCCAGAGCCTCGGCATCAAGTCGGTGCCCAACCTGCGCGACCTGGGTGGCTATAAGACCGTTGACGGACAGACGGTAGCCAGCGGACTGCTGTACCGCTCCAACCAACTGCACGGTGTTAACCCCGGGGACATGAAAATGGTCGCTGATCTCAATCTGCGATATGTGTACGATCTGCGAACATACGACGAGATGCAGTCCCGGCCGGAAGAGTTACCGCCCACTGTCAGCCACGTATGGCTGGATGTGTTGGCCGACTCGCCACAGGCGGGCCCCGCAATGCTGGAAAAACTGCTGGAAGATCCGAAGTTGGCAAACAAGGAACTTGGCGACGGCAAGGCGGCAGAGGGATTCAGGAATTCTTATCGGGAGTTTGTGACACTGCCGAGCGCGCGGCAGGAATACCGCAAACTTTTTCTCTCGCTCGGCAATCCGGACATGATTCCCGCACTCTTTCACTGCACCACGGGCAAGGATCGCACCGGATGGGCCGCGGCCTCTTTCCTGACACTGCTTGGTGTGCCCGAAGACGTGGTCATGGAGGACTACCTGCGAAGCAACGATTACATCCTCCCGATGTACCGTAAGGTCATTGAAGGAGCCGTTGCCACGGGCGTTGAGGAAGAGATTCCGTTGTCCATCCTGGGCGTGAAGCAAGAGTATCTCGAAGCGGCATTTGATGAAATGGAAAGCAAATACGGGTCCATCGAGAAGTATTTCTCCGACGGTCTGGGAATCGATGAGGAACAACAGGAGGCGATCAGGGCGCTGTATCTGCGGTGAAAAAGTTCAGCGATCGAGAATGGTTCATGGCTGGATCCGCGTTCCGTATGCAACACCCTTGGAGCAAGCCAGAAATCTGTCTTTAACCTACTGAAATGTGAATGAAATGAAACTATTGACCAGGCTATTTTTTGCAGGAACAGCTGCCGTACTCCTGTTGGCATTGGCATCGTGCAAAGCCGAACAGAATGACACGGCTATGGACACGAGCGTGGATGAGGCGGTGGAAGTAGATATGGAAAACCTGGTTCGCCGCTCCTACCAGTATGTCGCCATGTACAACGTGACCAACAAGATGGCGCTGAAGCAGGGCGGCTGGAACTCCGTGGAAGCCGATACCGAGTTGAAGGACCACACGATGAAGGATATCGCGCGGCCCAACAACGACACGCTCTATATTACCGCGATAATCGATCTGCGGAAGGACCCGGTGATCCTGGAGATGCCGGCCTTCGACTCGGAGTACGTCTCGCTGATGGTTACCGGCTATGACCACTACGTGAACGTGCCGATGACGACCCGGCTCGAAGACTTCGAGAAGCCGGAAAAGATGCTGTTCTACTCTGAGCGCACCGGCGGCTACAAAGGCGAGCCGGTGGAGGGGGTCGACCGGATCTTCGAGACCACCGGCGACTTCATCTCCGCAGTCCTGCGCATCATGCCCCATGCCAGGGATCAGGAGCGATTCGAGCGCATCACCGGGCAGATGGAGCAGGTCAAAGTCATCACCCTCTCGGAGTTCCGCGGGGAACCAGCCAAGCCGATCGACGACATCGAGTTTCCGCCAGTCGGCCAGAGGGATGCGGATATCTTCGAGAACAACCTGTTCGAAGTGATGCAGTTCGTCTTTAATCACACCAGCTTCGACCCGAACGACGAGCTAGACCGCGAATTGTTTGCCGCCTATGAGCCGCTGGGGATCGTGCCGGGCCAGCCCTATGATGCCGCCAAGGTGGCGCAGATCGACGGGAAAAGGATCCGCGAGGTCTCTGAACGCATCTTCAGCGAAGAAATGGCCAAGACCGCCAACAAAGAGTTCTACGAGAAGGAGCTCTTCGGCAAGTTCCTGCCCAAGGGGGAGATACCCTTGGAGCTGTTGCTTTTCCAGTCGGTCCTTGGCCCGATCGGACTGCCGGCTGTCGAGGCGGTCTATCCCGCGGTGACGACTACAGACGGCAAGCAAATGAACGCCATGAACGACTACGTGATCCGCATGTCGGCGGACGAACTGCCGCCCACCGAGGTGTTCTGGTCCCTCACGCTCTACGACCTCGAAAACGGCTTTTTCATCCCCAATGACCGCAAGAAGTACAGCGTCGGTGAGAACGCCGGCATGCAGCTCGACGAGAATGGAGGGATCGAAGTCTACGTCGCCGCCGAGAAGCCCGAAGGCGTCTCCGATGAGAACTGGCTGCCGATCAACCGCAAGGACGAGGACATGGACATCGTCCTGCGTGTTTACGAAGCTGACCTGGACAAGATGAAGACCTGGAAGGTGCCCAAAGCGGAAAAATTGGCGCACAAGTAAGAATTTGGATATGCCGCTACGGGAGGTCCTGGTTCTCATGGGCCATTCGGACGGCAAAGACGCGCGTGAATGCGTGAGAGTGAAAAAGGTGAGTGTTATGAAGCTATTGATTGAGTACTCCAGCCAGGCTGTCTGTTCTTTTTGCCTCGCGTCCTCGTTGTTTGTCTGCGGCGCAAACCCTGCCCTGGCCCAGCAACAAGGACAAGACCCGGATTCATTTTCCTGGTCGGTAACGCCCTATCTCTGGGCTTCCGAGACAAAGTTGGATTTGACGCTGGGAAACGGATTGTCCGTTGGCGACACGGTGAGCTTCAGTGACCTGCTGGACACATTGGATACTGCCGTCATGGTCCATGTAGAGGGTGGCAAGGGTAACTGGAGCATGTTCGGCGATCTGACATACCTCGATATGTCCGATTCGAATGAACGCGAATTGATCACCATCGACTCAGATTCTGAACAGACTTTTCTGGATATCGGGGCTGCGTACTGGCCCGGCGGCGTCGGCTCAAACCTGAGCGTGCTCGGCGGCCTGCGTTACAGCGGTTTTGACGATCGCTACACCTTCCGTGCCGGTGGTGAAACGCTCGGCACACGTCGCAATAAAAATGATTATTACGATGCCCTGATCGGCGTACGCTACCGCTTCGACCTCAGCGAGCGATGGTCACTCCTGACACGGGCCGATTACAGCTTTGGTGACTCCGAGGGTATTTATGTCGTGAACGCCAATTTCAGCGTAACTGTAGGCAAGCGCCGCCAGAACCGCATCCTGTTTGGTTACCAGTACAAGCAGGCCAAATTCAAGGATGGTGATTTAAGGTCAGACTTCACCTACTACGGACCGATGGCCGGGTTTAATCTCCGCTGGTGACAGCGGTGAAAAGGTGCCCTTGGCGGCGCTTGGTGCGAGTGATTGATCATCAGATAGTGAGACGTATGGACATAAAATTCTTGCTGACGATGTTACTGGCGTTCATTTTATAAGGAGACCGCCATGCGAAAAGTGATGACATTGAGTTTGCTTTTGTACTTGCTTCCATTGCCATCGGCTGCGCAGGAAGTGGTTGTGCTGCCAGGTTACGAGGGAGCCATCGAATGGCTCGAGTCGATCGAATGGTGGGGTAAGGATTTGCATGGCGAGCAATTGAAAGTGCCGCGCACCCTGCTGATCGCTATCTCGCCCAGGTGGCGGCAAGAGGCGCCAGAGATGGAAGTAGCGCTGAAGAAAGAGTTCTTCTACAGAAGCCTGCTGCCCCTGGTGGTGCACGCAAACAGCATGGTGCTGAACCGCCGCGAGCGCCTGGCCGGCATGGACGATCTGCTGACTCGCGGAAAATCGCCAGAGGCCGGTGAGTTGGATTGGTTACGGCAGCTCGCCGTGGTCCTGAGAATTCGCCCACAGGAAGAGATGGATGGCATGGCCGCCACGGAGGAATGGCGTCAAGTGGTAGCCGAGGCCTTGTATCGCCTCGATGTCATTCCTGCCGGCCTGGCCCTGGGCCAGGCCGCGATCGAGAGCGGTTACGGCACATCGCGTTTTGCAGCAGAGGGGAATGCGCTGTTTGGACAATGGGCCTTTGGTGGAGAGGGCATTGTCCCGTCACAGCAGCGGAAGGAAAAAGGGGATCACCGGATTGCTGCGTTTGAGTGGCCTTTCGACAGCGTGCGCGGCTATTTTCTGAACCTCAGTTCGCATCCTGCATACGAGGATTTCCGGCGCATTCGGGCGGAGTTGAAGGCGGCGGGCAAACCGCTGACTTCCCTGGCGCTGGCGGATGGCTTGCTGCGCTACTCCGAAAGAGGCCAGGAATACGTTGATGAACTCAAGAGCATGATTCAAACCAACCAATTTGACTTGGCCGATGCTGCCACGCAGCGCGACGAACCGATTGGTTTCGCATTCGCTGTAGCAGATGAAGAGGCAGCGCAACAAGCTCGTGCCCGAATCGATGAACAGCGAAAATCCGGCGAACTCGCCGAAACCCTGGCGCGCATGCGTCTTGAATAACTAACGATCGTAATGTTGCGATCCTAACGGGAGAGATGAATATGAAAGCAAGGATTATATGGTTGACAGGCGTATTGTTCCTGCTTCTCGGAACGACTGCCAATGCAGCCGCCACATTGGAAGAATGCAAAGCCACCCTGGCGAAAATGAAAGATCTCGGTAATGTGCCGCAAATGATGGCCGAGTCCTATGGTTACGCGGTCCTGCCTACCATCGGCAAAGGTGCAGTGGGAATCGGCGGCGCCGGTGGTACCGGATGCGTGTTTGCCGGTGGCGAACATACCGGCAACGTCTCAATGGGACAGGTTACCGTCGGTTTTCAACTGGGTGGGCAATCGTACAGCCAGATTATTCTGTTCAAGAATGTCGACGTGTACAATGATTTTACCAAGGGCCAGTTCGAGTTTGGGGCTGACGCCACGGCAGTGGCGCTGACGTACGGTGCGCAAGCCGGAGCGACTACCAAGGGCGCTTCTGCCAGTGCAGGCGACACCAAGGCAGCCGGTTCCTGGAAACGTGGAATGGCCGTTTACACCCTGGCCAAGGGTGGTTTAATGTATGAAGCATCCATCGGCGGACAGAAATTCAAATTCAAGCCGCTAGACTAAAATAGAGCTACAGGCCGCCTATGCGTCTGACACATCTTATTCTGGTGACATTGACGCTAGGTGCCTGTGCAACCGTTCCCGATGATATCGGGCCTTTACCGGAAGAAATCGCGGCCGACCCTGCGCCCAGCGGTATTTTGGCCAGTATCGCTGAAACCATCGCCCGTTCGGAGGGTGACGGCCGGTCCGGGTTTCATCTGCTGGACAAAAACGCCGATGCATTGAGTTGGCGGCTGGCACTAATCGATTCGGCGGAGTTATCGCTGGATCTCATGTACTACCTCTGGTACGCCGATGACAGTGGGCGCTTGCTGATGGAGCGCGTCTACAGAGCAGCGGACCGCGGCGTCAGGGTTCGCTTGCTGGTCGATGACCTCCTGCTGATTGGTGGCGACAAGGGGCTGGTGGCCATTGACCGGCATCCCAACATCCAGCTGCGGCTGTTCAACCCCAAGCGGCAAAGGCAGGCAGGTATGACTGCCGATTTCGTGGGGCGTTTTGAGCAGATGAATTCGCGGATGCACGATAAACTTGTCGTAGCGGACAACCGTGCGGCGATCCTGGGCGGTAGAAACATCGGCGACTACTACTTCGGTTTGAGTCACAGTTACAACTTTCACGACCTGGATGTGATCGGCTTCGGGCCGGTGGCACCGCAATCATCGGAATTATTCGATAATTTCTGGAACAGCAACTGGGTGGTTCAAGCCTCAGAGTTACCGGCCACGGTTGACGCAAGGGAAATAGCGGACCGACGTGAACAACTCTTCGAAAAATTGCGGTCGTCGGAATCCCTGGAGCTGTTCCAGATTGAGCCAAAGGACTGGACAGCTGAGTTCGAAAACCTGGCCTCCAACCTGCATTTCGGCAGCAGCGAAATCATATGGGACCACATAGAGGATGGAAGCCTGGTTCAGAGTATGCCTGATTCACTGGGCGTCATTCTCCGTTCGGCCGAGCGTGACATAGACCTTATCAATGCATATATCATTCCCGGGCAGGGCTTCATCGATGGCATGAAGCAATTGACCGAAAATGGTGTCCGGATACGTATCCTGACGAACTCGCTGGCCTCACACGATGTGCCTGCTGTAAACAGTCACTACAAGAAATGGCGTAAGCCGATCATTGAGTCTGGAGCGGAACTTTATGAATTTCGTGCAGATCCGGCCATTAAACCCCTGGTGGATACCGCGCCGGTGGTGTCAGAATTTTCCGGATTACACACCAAATCCTTTGTCGTCGATGGGCATAAGGTCTTTATTGGGTCTATGAACTTTGATCCCCGTTCGGTCCACATCAACACCGAGATGGGGATCATCATTGACAGCCCGGGTTTGGGAAATGAGCTGGTACGCCTGGCTGAGCGCGACATGGCGCCGGAAAACGCCTGGCAGGTAAAATTGGACAAACAAGGACAACTGGTCTGGGTGAACAGCGACGAAACCGTCACACGACAGCCCGCGAGAGATGCCTGGCAACGATTTATGGACGGCTTTTTCAGGGTGCTGCCAAAAGAGCAGTTTTAGACGGAGTGGGCCAAGCCTGACTGTCAGGGCCTTTCTTTATTCCGCTGCGAACAGTTAGGGTTCCGTTTCGGCTTTGAATGATGTGCGTTATGAAATTCTTAAAGACCATTATGGCCCTGGCCGTTTGCCTCTTCTGGGGGGGCGAAACCGGCGCACAGGAGTTGACTCCGCGCCTGTACTGGCCGGCGCCCCAGGGCACCAAGGTCCTGGTCGCGGGATATTCCCACGCTTCCGGGGACGTTTTTTTTGACCGGTCCATCCCGCTGTACGGAGTAGATTCCAACATCAACGTGGGTATCCTGGCCTACCTGCATACGCTCGGTTTGTGGGGCCGCACCAGCAATTTCCTGGTGGAAGTGCCTTACACCTGGGGGAACACCAAGGGGGTCGTAGAAGAAACTCGGGCGCGACGTGACTTCAGCAACTTCGGCGACATCAAATTCACCCTGACGGTCAATCTGCTGGGCGCACCTTCCATGACGCCCCAGGATTTTCTTGAATTCAGAGCCAGCCCGCAGCCGATTGTCGGTGCCAGCCTCAAGGTCGTCGCTCCCACGGGTCATTACGAATCAGACCGCTTAATCAATGTCGGAGCCAATCGCTGGGCAACGCGGGCACAGCTGGGTTCTGTCATTCCTCTCAGCCCCGGCTGGCTCCTGGAACTCGAAGCCGGCGTGTGGTTTTTTGGTGACGACGATGAGTTTTTGCCGGGCGCGCGGGAACAGGACCCCATTTACTCAGCGCAGGTCAATTTTATCAAGCGATTCAGGCCCGGATTCTGGGCTTCCCTGGACTTCACTTATTTTGCAGGAGGCCGTCAAACCATCGGCGGGGAACGGCTTGGCGATACACAGCATAATGCCAAGATCGGTGGGACGGTCGTGATTCCATTCGCCGGCCGGCACGCTGTGAAGATTGGATACGCCAACGGTGCTGTTACGAAATATGGCTCTGACTTCGACCAGTTCCTGTTTACCTATCAGTATCTTCTCAAGTAGTTGTGGATCGCTGAATCATTGAAATGCTTGCCGCCGCGTCCCTGCTCCGGTAGCGGTGAGATACCGGTCGCCTTGTATGCGTTTTGACTGTCGACCAGGTCACGTGCTCTGATTCTGTTTAGCGGGCGTCGGCGCAAAACCGGTTTGAAGCTAACCAGCTTATTGACTCTTTTGATTGCATCGTATCGACGCTTTTCACCTTTGTTGGTAAGCATGGCCTTATCGAACTCGAATTCATTGGATACGAGGCCAAGGCTGGGTCAAATGGCAGGTTCTGTAAGTCCAGAAACCCTTTTGAAATATGCCCGTGAAATCCCCCACCGTTTGGCAAGGGCGGCTTTATTTTTGGTGATCTTGAAGTCCTCCCGAACAGGTGATTTGGGCGTAGAAATCGACCTGGGGCCGGATAGGCCTGGGATGACTCTCCAGACTTTGAGCCAGACGGCTGGCAGAACTATCGTGTAGAGGGTGAGCAGGTACTTAACCCGGTGGATATTGAAACCCTTCAACCAGGTTACTACCGGCAGGTAGAATCACCTGCTTCAACAGCCTGAGAGCGAGTCTGGGCGCGTTTCTTTATACAGCCCTGCCCACTTTTTTTTCAGACATAAACCCTGACACAAACTCTGACATGAAATCACTCTAGTGCAATGGTAATGCTATTCCTGATGCGGAAAATCGCTGAAAGCATTGGTATTAGTGGTGCCCGGAGCCGGAATCGAACCGGCACGGTATTTCTACCGAGGGATTTTAAGTCCCTTGCGTCTACCAATTTCGCCATCCGGGCCGCGAGGGGAAAAAATGGAGGCTAGGGTCGGAATCGAACCGGCGTCCACGGCTTTGCAGGCCGCTGCATAACCACTCTGCCACCTAGCCTCCGGTAACAGGTTTACTGCTAAGGCGCGCTATTCTACTACCGTCTGTGGCGCTTTGCTACGCCAAAATGCATCAAAAACGGAAACTGCTACAACGCCGTACAGGGTCGCCCAGACCATCATCAGGAGCCGGTCAAAAAACTTGACCCCAGCGGCGGCTCCACCGGTGCTGTCCATTAATGCAGGGGCAATAATGACCAGCATGGTCAGAAACGCATAGGACCACATGCCGGCATTGGCATGCATTCCTTTGCCATTGAATATGTGCCGCCCCATGATCAGGCCGGCCAATGCCACCAGTAACACGTAGATGATCAGTGATGGCCAGATTCCCATGAGGTTCCACATGATCACCGCGCCGCACCCGCCAATGATCGTGGACATCAGGAGGGATTTGGCCACCGCCTTGGTATTGTCGTTTTCGACCTGCTGGCCCATGGATGCAACCTTGATCAGTATCACCAGGTAGGACGAACTGCCTGAATAAAGGAGGAAAAGCAGGATGACCGGAAGGACGATTACAGTTGAACGCCAGGCACTGCGAATGGCGACTTCACGCGTGGGCCCTTCGGGCTTTGGGCGAGCCTTCGCGGGTCCCTCAACAGGCCTGTCCGGGAACAGTGCGTGTGCCAGCCAAAGCAAAGCGATTGCAATGACCGCGTTGAATGTCAGGACCTTGTTGACAGCAATCAGGTTGTCCACTGAATCGGAACCGACCGCCACGACAATCGCCAGTCCCAGCGTCAAAAAGGCCCCCATCACCGGTGATCCGCCATTGGCGCTGTAATAAAAGCTCCAAAAACATGCGGCAATCAATAACAGCGTCCCTACCGCTGGCTGAAACGTCAAAAACGGGAGGATCAGCCAGGTAGTCAACCAGATGGGCAGCACCAGCGCGATGATAAACTTCAATCCACCTCTGAGGCTCGGTGCGGGAATGGGCAATGCCAGCAGAAAGGATAATAGCACCGGCGCTATGAATGACAGGCTCCAGCTGAAGACCTGCGATATCCCCAGCGCCAGGGCTGTGCCGAAGGCCAGCCGGATGATTCTCCTGGCAGCGACGGGATCCACGTCAGTAGGCGTAACTCAGGTAAGCGCTCAACCGGATATACAGCTTGCCCAGGAAATTCAACACAGGGTTATCTCCGGTGTAAACAATCACCGTGGCTTGAGAGCCCACCCGTAAATCTGACGCGGACAGGTCCCGGGCTTCGAAGTCAATCGTCACCGGAA
>Ga0316197_10000596_pt1 | contig 25022 bp, 19 predicted proteins | sample OudBiesiAoxic_MG_FD_204939 | JGI IMG/M metagenome (GOLD analysis project Ga0316197, IMG submission 204939) | Coastal sediment microbial communities from Oude Bieten Haven, Netherlands - site A oxic | ecosystem: Environmental > Aquatic > Marine > Coastal > Sediment | place: Netherlands... | reverse complement strand
CACGCGATCACCGCCCTTGACGAAGAACGAGATCACGTAGACGATCAGGCCGATCAGGAATACCGCACCGGCCAGTTCACGCATCCAGTAGAACATCGCGATCTTTTCCTGAACGACCATGAACGGTTGGGGATCCTCGCTATAACGCTGCAGCCAGACCTGCAACACGCCGGCACCGGTCAGGAACAGGGTAATGAACACCATGGACACGGTCATCAGCCAGAACGACCACATCTCCACCACCTGCGAGCGCGGATCGCCGGCCTCCTGTCCGCGCAGGATCGGCATGGCATAGGAGATGATGGTCAGCACGATCATCACATAGGCGCCGTAGAATGCCATATGACCATGGGCTGACGTAATCTGAGTGCCGTGTGTATAGAAGTTCACCGGTGCCAGGGTATGCAGGAATCCCCACACGCCTGCGCCGAGGAAGGCCATTACCGCCGTACCCAGCGCCCACAGTACCGCTGCCTTGTTGGGATGCTCGCGACGCCGCCTGTTCACCATGTTGAAGGCAAACACGGTCATCATGAAGAACGGAATCGGTTCCATGGCGGAGAAAATCGACCCCCACCACTGCCAGTAGTCCGGTGTGCCGATCCAGTAGTAGTGGTGGCCGGTGCCGATGATACCGGTTATAAGGACCATGGCGATAATGACGTAGAGCCATTTCTCAATGACCTCGCGGTCCACACCGGTAACCCTGATCAGTACAAAGGCCAGGATTGATCCCAGGATCAGCTCCCAGACACCTTCCACCCACAGGTGCACGACCCACCACCAGTAGTACTTGTCGTCGACAACATTGGTCGGGTTATAGAAGGCAAACAGGAAGAACACCGCCAGGCCCAGCAGACCTGTCAGCAACACCAGATTGACCACCGTCTTGCGGCCGGCAAGAATGGTCATGCCGATGTTATACAGAAAGCCCAGCGCGACAACCACTATACCCACTTTCGTGATAGTGGGCTGCTCGAGAAACTCCCGGCCCATGGTGGGCAACAGATCATTCATGGTGAGATCGGCCAGCTGGGCATAGGGAACCAGCAGGTAACCCAGCACGGTCAAAGCACCTGCGACCAGGAAGATCCAGAACAACGCCCAGGCGAGAAACGGACTCTGCAGCTCGCGCTCAGCCTCCTCCGGCACCAGGAAATAGGCAGCCCCCATGAAGCCGAACAGCAGCCATACGATCAGCAGATTGGTGTGCACCATGCGTGCGACGTTAAACGGAATTTCCGGAAACAGGAAATCGCCCCAGACATACTGCATGCCAAGCACCAGACCGAACAGGATCTGACCGACAAACAGGCCGATGGCGGCGATGAAATAGGGCTTTGCAACAGATTGCGATTGATATTTCATGATAATCCCCTCAACCCTGTATATTCGGCGGCCAGTCTCTGGCCGTTTTAATTCCATTGGTGTACTTCAGGAACGCCGCCACCGCTTCCAGTTCCTCGTCGCTCAGATTGAACTGCGGCATACTGCGTCGACCCGGGATACCCTCAACCGGACGGCCTTTGATAAAGCCGACGATAGCTTCAGTGGATTCACCAAAACGTTTGTAAACGTTACCCAGTTCGGGTGCAAAATAGGCACCCTCACCCAGCAGCGAGTGACAACCGATGCAGTTGTTCTCTTCCCACACCTTCTTGCCCAGCGTCACCTGTTCGTTGATCGCTTCGTGGTTATCAAGCTTTGACACTTCGCGGGAAGTGTCAAAAGTCAATGCGAGAAACAGCAGGAGGAAGAACACACTTCCCCCGTAATAGATGTTTCTCGCCATGCTTTTTGTGAAGACTTCACTCATGGCACGCGCACCCCATTAATTTCACCCGAATTGGCGGCCAATTAGACACTTGGATTGGAAAGACTGTCATTGACCTAGGTCAAGTCGGCACCCAAAGATTCCGCCGTTGCCCGAGTTCCCGAGCTGGATGCCAAACGGCAGGTAATCTCCCGGAAACCGCGAACTCCGGAAAGCAACGAAACAGGAAGAGGAAATAAAACTTCCCCTTCCCGGTTGTTTCTGTGCAGACCGGATCAGTAGATGTCGTGCACGGTATTATAGACGTTGAATTTACCGGTCGGCGTGACCAGGCGCTTGTCTTTTATCACCTGCTTCAGCTTGCGGGTCTTGTCATCGACGATCACGATCGCGGATTCCTCATCCTTGCCGCTCCAGACCGAGAACCAGACCTCGTCACCCGCCTTGTTGTACTCGGGCTGAACCACGCGTTTCGGTCCTTCGCCCTCAATACCAGCCCACTCGGCAATCGGCAACACTTTAAAGCCCTTGTCGAGATTGTTCACATCATACACAGCAACGCTCTGACTGATCTTGGCGTCGGGATTCAACGGTGAATCCACCCACAGATTTTTGGATTTCGGGTGGGATTTCACGAACAAGGAGCCGCCGCCCTGGCCCTTCAGGGTACGCACCACCTTCCAGGCATGGTCCTTGTGTTTTGCCGGATCCGTGGCAATCGCGGTCACATTCTCATTACCCAGTGCACTGGTCACCCAGACCGGCCCGTACTTCGGATCGTTCAGGTTGGCGCCACGACCCGGGTGCGGGATCTCGGTGACATCGAGCATCGCCGTCAGCGTGTCTTCCTTCGAGTCGATGACCGCAATCTTGTTCGACTTGTTGGCTGCCGTCAGGAAATAACGGTGGGTGGAGTCCCAGCCGCCATCATGCAGAAAACGCGCCGCACCGATGGTGGTCACCTTGAGGTTATCAACATCCTCATAGTTGACCATCAGCACCTTACCTGTTTCCTTCACGTTGACGATAAATTCGGGATGCTCATGCGAGGCCACGATGGCTGCAACACGCGGTTCCGGGTGATATTCCTGGGTATCGACCGTGTAGCCGCGGGTGGAAACGATTTTCAGAGGTTCCAGGGTGTCGCCATTCATGATCACGTACTGCGGCGGCCAGTAGGCGCCGGCAATGGCGTACTTGTCTTCATAGCCCTTGTACTTGGACGTCTCCACGGAGCGTGCCTCGAGCCCGATCTTGAGCTCGGCCACGTTATCGGGCTTCTTCATCCACAGGTCTATGAGGTTGATCCTGGCGTCCCGCCCAATCACAAACAGGTAACGGCCGGACGTTGAATAGCGCGAGATATGCACCGCGTAACCGGTGTCGACGACATTGATGATTTTTTTGGTATCACCATCAATCAGTGCAATCTGACCGGCATCACGCAAGGTCACGGAGAAGATATTCTCGAGATTGTAGTCGTTCATCTTCTTCTTGGGACGTTTTTCCGGCGGGACCAGTAGCTTCCAGGTCTCCTTCATCTCCTGCATACCGAACTCGGGTGGAATCGGCGGCTCGTGCTGAAGGTACGTGGCCATGAGAACCACTTCATCGGTGCTGAGATCACCCGATGTACCCCAGTTCGGCATGCCGGCTGGAGAACCGTAGTCAATAAACACTTTCAGGTAGTCTGTGCCCTTGCCAAGCGTAATGTCCGGTGTCAATGGCTTGCCGGTCGCACCCTTGCGCAGCACACCGTGGCAACCGGCACAACGCTCGAAGTAGATCTTTTTTGCCTTGGCAAATTCCGCCTCCGTCAGGCTCGGGGCACCGGGTGTCACCACATCTTTTGACTCGAGGTGCTCCGGAACAGGTGCGCCCTTGTAGCGCATTTCTCCCGGTGTCGTGCCCGGGTGTTCGGAATCATCCTTGGCATTTGCACCAAACGCGATAAACAAAAGCACGCCAATAGCTGCGATACGGGAAATTGCTGATAGTTTCATCTTCCTCTACCCCTATTTTCAGGTTGATTTACCGAATGCATCCTACATAGATCAATATTGTGAGCCTTGATCTATATCAATTGGCCAGTAAAACAGTGTAAGCAAACATCAGCTTTCTGGAGGCTTTGTGCTTGCAGGCTTCGCCGCTCTGATACGGTCCAGCGCCGCCTTGCTTTTCTCCCTTCTGATGCGTTTTTCTGACAGTGGCGGGCAATTATGATTGTCCCAGTACGTTACCTGGCAATCCAGACAATAGTGACACTCATTGGGATTGATCTCGCCGGTCGGCCGGATGGCCTGTACCTCACACTGCTTGGCACAAATCTGGCAAGGTCGGCCGCACTCCTTGCGCCGCCGAAGCCAGTCAAAGATTCGTAGTGGTGCCGGAATCGCCAGGGCCGCCCCGAGTGGACAGAGGTATTTGCAGAAAAACTTGCGGTTGAATACCCCGATCACCAGCAGTGCTAGGGCGTAAACCAGGAAAACACCTTCCCTGTTGAAGTGCAGCACAATCGCCGTTTTGAACGGCTCCACCTCAGCGGCCCTGGCCGCATAGCCAATGGATTGCAGGGACAGGCCGAACAGGGCGACAAAGATGATGTATTTCAACGCCATCAAGCGTTCGTGAACGACATCCGGAAAGTGATACTCCGGGATTTTCAGGCGCTGGGCGATTTTATGAATCAGTTCCTGCAGGGCGCCAAACGGACACAGCCAGCCGCAATACACACCGCGCCCCCACAACAGGAGTGTCAGCGCCACAAACCCCCACAGCATGAATATCAGGGGATCGACCAGAAATGCTTCCCAGCTGAACTGGTGCAGAATGGCGTTGATAAAGGTCAGCACATGAATAATTGAAAGCTGGGCCAGGCTGTACCAGCCGATAAAAAACAGCGTAAAAACCAGGTAGCCGATACGAATATACTTCAGCAGCTTCGGCCGGCGGGTCAACCAGTCCTGGAACAGCAGGATGAACACCAGCAGGCCGAGAGCGGCGGACAACACGGCGATCTGCCACACGCGCTCCTGCCAGACAGACACCCAGAAGGGCTCACTCGTCTCACCCAGCCACCAGGCCGGGGCTTGCTGGCTTGCTGATACTTCAGCCGGCATCGTGGTTTGTGTCGTCACTCCCGGCTCTTCGGGCGGCAACGGTAACGCGCGCGACTCAGCGACCTTCTTGACGGCCTTCATTACCGTTGCGTTCATGACCATCGCGGTAATGGTGGCGCCGGTAATCCCGTCGATGGTAACATAGCCTTCACGCTCCGCGCCCCCCAGTTTTACTCGCTCAAGTACCGATATACCCTGGTACTGATCAACATAGTGCTTCAGATCCGCCTCAGAGACCCCGGCGGCCAGAATGGGTTCGGAATGTTTGGTGATCTCAAGGCCGCTAATCCGACCATCAAGACCAATGCCGACAAGTAAAGTAATCGGCTTCCCCGAGTAAGCTGGAATCGGGGCAATGTCCGTGGTGCGCAGTACATAGCCCAGCAGCCGTTTACCCTCATAGACTGGCGCGGCGAGCGGCTCGCCCTCAAATTCGCCGACCCTGTCCGCCAGCGGGAAATACCTCTTTGCCAGGTCGTAAACAGGATCGGCGCAGGCCGTATTGATGACCCCGACCATTAGCATCGCCCACGCAAGGAACCATGCTGGCGCGCGTAGAATACGCCGGTAAAAATTATCGAATGGATAATTCATCATAGATAGATGGGGAATCATGCACGAAAAATCAGCAGCGACCCGCGGCAAGTTAACGCCCGGCCGATCAAACTCCAACCGGGCACTGCTGTCCTTGATTTAGATCAAGTGGTATGCCGACCCAAATCGCCCGGACAGTCGTCAACCGCGTGAACAGAAGACATATACGCCGTAGTAATAGCGACAACGTCGGCGCAGCCAGATTTGGAGTTATTCGGGATGGGGCTTCTCAGAGTCTGTTAACACTATGATACAATCATTCGACTAACAATCACCGGACTACGGACTCGACTGGCCGGGACCGACTGGTAGCTGGAGCTGTGCCGCATGAACAAAGCCATGGATATGTGTGCCCTTTCACTGTTCATCCTGACGCTGGCTGTCGCGGTGTTAGTGGCATTTATGGCTGGCCCCGCCAGCCCGCTGACCTGGTCCCTGGTGGGGGTACTGGTGCTGATACCGGTTGTCCGCAGGAAATTCATGGATCGGAGGCGTGTCGATTGGAAAGACGAGTACAGCGTCGGTATCGAATCCATCGATAGGCAGCACAAAAAACTGATCAATCTGATAAACATGTTGCAGACCAGCGTGGATTATTCCACCGGTGAGGAATTCGAACAGGAATGCCTGGCTGCGGTGGTGGATTACACCAAGACCCACTTCGTCTACGAAGAAGGCCTCATGAGCAAATACGGTTATCCGGATTTCGAGGCACACAAGGCACAACATCAGAAGATGATAGACAAGGTCAATGATCTTCTGGCTGCATATCAAGAGCATCCCGAAAGCGCCATGAAAGACGCCCTGGACTTCCTCAAACAGTGGCTGATCAGACACATTAACGGCACTGACAAACAGTACAGCGAATTTTTAATCAGCAAGGGCGCCCATTAGCCCGGCATGAAAACCTGCCTGATTGGTGATGGCTGCGGCCAGCCGCATCGGTAATCCGCTGCTTGCCGAAGCGCCACCTGTATGCTCAACTTGCGTGCCGTACGGTACGGATTTCCAAGTCCAGCGGCTCCGGCTTATCGCCCGCATAATCCGCTTCGCAGATGCCCAGTTCGTCATCATTGAGATAACAGGCTGGATCCTCCCACCAGGGGTCAGCGGTCAGCTGGAATGCTCGTACCCGGGTATTGCCGCCACAGACATCCTGATAATGGCACACCCGACAACGGCCTTTCAGCGGTCTCGGGGAAGCCTTCATCCCCGCCATCAACGGGTCACTGGTATCCACCCAGATTTCCGAGAACCGTCTTTCCTTGACATTTCCGAGGTTGTAGTTCCACCAGAAGGTATCGGGGTGTACGTTACCCAGGTTATCGATATTGGCGATATTCACACCGGATGAATTACCCCCCCATTGAGCCAGGCGTTTGCGCATGTAATCATAGTGCTCCGGTATATTGCGCTGCACCCATTGCAGCAGGTAGACCCCGTCAGCGTCGTTATTACCGGTGACAAACTCACGCCTGCGGCCCGCCTGGATGTCAGCCCAACAGGTATCAAACAAAAGATCCATGGCCCAACGGCTGGTCTGGTGTACCACATCAGAGTGGCGGTTACGGTTACCGCGTCCGCCATAATTCAGGTGTGAAACATATAACTTGTCGACCCGCTCCTCGTCCATGACATCCAGCAGTTGCGGCAGTTCAGCGGCGTTATCCTGAGTCGGGGTAAAACGCATGCCGACTTTGATACCGGCATCGCGGCATAAGCGAATGGCGTGCATGGAGGCGTCAAACGCACCCTGCTTCTGGCGGAAGCGGTCGTGCGTCTCGCGAATGCCGTCAATGCTGATACCCACATAGTCATAAGCCACCGCGGCAATCCGATCGATATTCTTTGCGTCGATCATGGTGCCATTGGTGGAAAGACCGACGTAAAATCCCATGTCCTTCGCCCGCTGTGAGATAGCGAAGATATCCGACCGCAACAGCGGTTCCCCCCCGGACAGAATCAGTACCGGCACGCCAAATGCACGGAGATCATCCATGACCCCGAACACCTGCCGGGTATCCAGTTCACCGGGGAAATCGATATCGGCCGAGATCGAGTAACAATGTTTGCAGGTCAGGTTGCAGCGGCGAATCAGGTTCCAGATCACCACCGGACCGGCCGGTTTCCGTGCCCGCGTATCCGCAAGCGGAGCCTTCAGTTCCTGCATGTATTGTGAGATACGAAACATACTAAGCTCCGATCCGCAACCCGGTTTTCTTCAGTATACGCGTACTGAACAGAACATCGTGTTGGCGAACCTTGTCGCCGAGCAACTGCGCGATTTGATTGACCTTGTCACGCACTTCTGCCTGGCTGTGGCCGTGGACCATGGCAAACAGGTTGTATGGCCAGTCGGGCATGCACCGCGGCCGTTGGTAACAGTGGCTGACAATATCCAGCTCACCCACCTGTTTTCCGATGGCTCGTATATCTTCGTCGGGCACATCCCAGACCGACATACCGTTGGCTGAATACCCCAGTCGGTAATGGTTCGGCACCACACCGATGCGGCGGATACGCCCGTCTGACAGCATGACCCGGAAACGTTCCATCACAATCTCCGCGTCCACACCCAGCTCGGCTGCCAGCCAGTGGTAGGGCCGCAGGTCCAGAGGCAGACCGGCCTGGGTTGCCATCACGATACGCCTGTCCAGCTCTACCGGATTGATCACGTCGGCAGCCATCATCCAGGCCCTGTTAACGCTGCTGTTTTCATCGTGTTAACAGACCCCTATACCTGGAAATGCAAACCCACGAAGAACTCTTCCTGCTTGGGAAGGTTGAATATCGGTATACCGGTAAGCTGTTCGATCTTCTGTACTGTCACATCCAGTTGATCCGGCGTTTCCGTTGCCAGTACAAACCACATATTCATTTCGTGATCGCGCTGGTAATTGTGCGCGACTTGCGGAAAGGCATTGACCTGGCCGGCGACTTCGTCAAAGCGTGCCGACGGCACCTTCATGGCACACAGACTGACTGCCCCGCCCATGTTTTCCGCGTGATACATGGGCCCGAACCGGGTCAACAGGCCATCGTCCAGCATGCAGTGCAGGCGTGTGATCAATTCGCTTTCCGTTGTACCAAGGCGTTCGCCGGCTTCCCGATATGGTCGCTCACTGACAGGAAAGCCACCCTGCAGCTGGTTGATAATGCTGCGGTCCAGCTCATCCACTAGTGGATACCGCGATAACGTGCGCCACGCTGTTTGAAACGTTTCCCGCTGAACAGAACCGTGTGCGGTATGGCATCCAGGCCCAGACCTTCAACCATACGGTCGATACAGACCAGCACTTCATTGCGATCACAGCCATGCACCATGCAGAACAGGTTGTACGGCCAGTCCGGAAGGCGCCGTGGCCGTTGATAACAGAGCGTGACGCAGTCCTGTTTCCCCAGTTGCCGGCCCAACTGATCGACCCGATCATCGGGCACATCCCAGACCACCATGGCATTGGCCCTGTAGCCGAGTTCATGGTGACGCACCACCACACCGAGCCGCTTGATAATGCCGGCATCGATCATACCACGCAGCTTATCGATGACGGACTGTTCCGAACAACCCAGACGCTCTGCAATCTCCCGGTAGGGCCGTGTAACCAGCGGCAAGCCACCCTGGATGACTTCAATCAGGTCTTCGGCACCGCCAAACAGCAGCTCGCGGCTGGCGTGCATACCGGGATCGGTATCGTGTGCTGGTATCTGACTGAGCGCGGCGCCACGATCCAGGTTCATACGAAAACCGAGATCAATATGGTAATCCTTGACCAGCGGCAGCGATAGTACCTGATAGCCGGTCTGCAGTTGAATCTGCCGGAGTGTTTTTGCCAGCGCCGAGGTGTTTTCATCGGTCACTACAAACCACAGATTATAATGATGCTCACGTTCGTAGTTGTGATTGACCTGCGGGAATTCGCTGATGATGGCAGCAACCGCTTCCAGTTTATCTGCCGGAACCGCCATGGCAGCCAGCGTGCTGGCGCCCACGGTATTGGGCCTGAATACCGGCCCTACCCGGCTCACCGCACCCTTGTCCTGCAGTTCCTTCAGCGTTTTCAGCACTGTCTCGGGACTGGTATTGAGGCGCTGTGCGATCTGTGAAAACGGTGCAGGTTCCAGCGGAAAGTTGCGTTGAAAATCGTTTAACAGTCTTTGAATCAGTAATTCCATTATCACAAGCCGATTTTGTGCGCACGATCGGTAAAGAAAATCCCGCTGGGTTTGCTTGCCGGCAGTTCCGCCAGCTTGTTCAGGCTCTGCGTATCATAAACCTCGATACGATTATCATCGCGTACCGACAGCCAGACATGCTCCCCGCGCGGCGTAAATTCCATATGAAGCACTGCCTTACCGGGCTTCAGCGTTTTAACGATCTTGCGTGACGCCACATCGATCACCTGTACCCGGTCGTTATTCGGGAATGCATAGTTCACCCACACCTGCCGGCCATCCGGCCGCGCCATGACAAACACCGGCTGACCATGGACCTCGATCTCGGCCTCCTGTTGCCAGGTCTTTGCATTCACGACCAGCACCTTATGCTGGCCGACAGCCGGTAAGAAAGCCTCGTCGCCCGCCATCGCCCAGCCTTCCAGGTGCGGCATTTTGTAGACCGGCAACTTTTCATCGTGCTCGGCATAACCCTTAAGAATCTTGCGCACACCTTGTTCCGGGTGCCACAGATCCAGCAGCACCAGGCTGTCCTCGCCAAACAAACCGGCGATGTAATAGCGGCCATCTGACGTAATGAGCGCGTCGTAGGGCGCTTTACCGACATCTTCGAAACGCTTGATTGCCGGCCGCTGTGGATCCGTCATATCCGCAATCCAGATCTGATCACCTTCATACAGACTGAAGACGAAACGGTTGCCGGGTGCATCGACCAGGCCGACTGTCTTGGAAACTTTCCCCGGCGCATACTCCGCGGAAATATCGGCAACGAGGTCCAGCGTATCGGCATCGAAGACACGCACCCCGCCGGGTTCATAATTGGAGACGGCCACCAGCTTTCCATCCTGGGAGATGGCGCCGCCAATACTGTTACCGGATTGCATCACCCGTTTAACGATGCTGCCGGTCAGTATGTCGACCTTGGTCAGCCCTCCATCGCGGCCAAACACGTAGGCAAAACGTTGGTCACGCGAAAAAACCACCGAAGCGTGTGACAGATCGCCCAGACCGTCGATTTCAGCCAGACGGGTATTGTTACTGTGCTCAACCACCAGCAACTGGCCGCTGGCACGCTCCACAACCACGCCGAGATCGCCCGTGCCACGCAGTTCCGCTGCCGGCGCAGGTCCGCTCAGGACAGCGAGCACGATGAGAAGTAAAAACTGCCTCACGGTTTTACCCCCGGGCTTTTCAGATAGTCCACAATCCAGTCAATTTCCGCTCTGCTCAGTAAGGGTTTCCAGGGTGGCATGGGCGTGCCGGCTCGCCCCTCACTGATGGTAATAAACAGAAACTCATGGTCCTTGCCCGCGAGCGCCCTCGGCGTCAGGGCCGGTCCCAGCCCGCCGGTTAAACGCATACCATGGCAGGAACCGCAATCCTGGTGTACAAGGTTGCGTAACTGACTTTGACGTTGCGCCGTCACAGCGTCCGCAATGGCAGAGGCTGTGAGCGCACACAGTGTCATGAACAGGAGTGCCTTAGACATGTTCGGCAGTTTGAGTTCGCGCTCATTTCATGTCCTTGATCTAGGTCAAGTATGAAATATCAGCTTCGCCAAGGGTCTACTGACGCAAAAACCTCCGCTACAGCTTCAAGAAGCACTAGTGACTGGTGCCTTTCGAATAGCGGGTCTTGTTGTAAATGTTATATTTCCCGGATGGTTTGTTCATAGGCAAACGCTTTACCTCTTCCAGCGTCGCCGCATCGTAAACCACCACGGCACCCTCCTGATCCCAGATACTCACCAGGGCATACCTGCCGTCACGCGTGAATTCAACATGAGCGGCGGTCTTGCCCGCTGCAGGCCGCAGGGTCTTGACAATCTCCAGCGTACGCTTGTCGATCACGTGCACGGCATCCTTGTCGGGTCCAAAGAAGACATCCACCCAGGCGTAGGGGGTATTCTCGTGGCTGCGCATGAAAAAACCGGGCCCCAGCGTATCGATACGTTTCATCGTTTTCCAACTATCCATGTCGATGACGGTGACGCTGCCTTCTTTCAGGTTGGGTGTCGCCAGCACCGGCCGGCCCCGGTACTCCCAGGTAATACCTGATCCAAGGTGTGGCATACCCGGAAGATTCAGACCCGCCACCACCCTGCCCACGTCCATGTTCACCACCTGCCCCCCGCCTTCGCGTGAAGCACCGATCAATGATACATAGTCCGGGTCAAAGAAAAAATCATCCAGGTAGTCATCGACGTGGATACGCCGTACAGGGAAGGGTTCGGGCCTGATACTCTCCCCGGAATCCTTGCGATAATCATGCACCCAGCTGCCGAACCCTGCGGGTGGATTGTTGGCATACGAAATCTCCCAGACCTCCGGGATATCCTTCATTGCGGCTATGAAACTGTTGCGTGGCGGCGCTGTATAGACCGCACTGACGCGCGAGCTCTTGCCCGAGCTGTCCTTCACCTCGTAAAGCTTGATGGGGCTGAGATCACGTCCATCGAGCAGCAGCAGCGTATGCGGCAGATAGTTCGCCACCATCACATAACGCCCGTCGGCCGATACCGCCAGGTTACGGGTGTTGATACCGGCGCGAACTTCAGCCACCAGCTTCAGGTTGTAGATATCGTACTTGCTGATCCAGCCGTCGCGTGAAGCGAAATACACGAAGCGGCCCGACGGCGAAAACTTGGGACCACCGTGCAGGGCGAAGCGCGTCGCGAAACGGTGTATGGGCTCCATACGGTCGCCATCGAGCAGCGTGACATGATGATCGCCAAGCTCCACGACCAGGAACAGGTTCAGCAGATCATCAACTTCGAACACCGCTTGGTCCGGCAGCTCTCCGTCGCGGTTGTGGACGATGTGACTGGCACTGATTTCAGTAAGACCCCAGACCGGAGTTTCTTTCAGCGGCGTATAGATATGATCGGCCAGTGCCAGGATATCGTCCGTGGACAGCCTGTCGGCAAAGGCGGGCATCTGGGTCGCCACACGCCCGTGCCTGATGACCTCAACCGCGGCCTTCCGATGCAGTCGCTTCAGGTTACCCGCCAACAATGCCGGCCCCATACCACCGAGACGGTTTTCGCCGTGGCATTCGGCACAGTTCTCCTTGTACAGCTTCAGTACGCCGGTCGTTTCTGTACCGGCCAGGCTGGCAGCGCTTTGCATGAATGTGCAGAACGCACCGAGTAACAGGATACAGCCACGAAAGCACGTTGCGCCGTTCACCACTCTGGGGTGCTTTGCATAGTGCATTTGCCCTCTACTCCTTAAGCTTCGGGTCAAGAGATGGGAGGCCTGTTTCACTCATCCGGCCACCGGGTCCAGGTAAATTCAGCCGCGGCATTGGAGTCACGCTGTACTCGAAGCATGGTTGCATTATCAAGCCCGTGCTTATTGTATCCTTGATTTAAGTCAAGTATCAGCCGCCCGGGAATCCGTTTTGGGCCGCGGAAATAAATAATTGTCCAGAAATGCGCCGGATTCTGGCTCAGATTGTAACCCTTGCCTCAACACAGCAGCTGGGCTAAAAGACAAGCAAGAAGGGATAATTATTTGTTTCTGCGGCCCTTAGCTCCCATCAATATTGTAGAGCGGGCCTGTAGAGCGTATCTTGCCATCCAAACGCCGGCATTCCTTACATTTTATTCAGGGCACAGGAGGCCTGCCGCACATCGATTAAACCCGGCTGTGGCGCTCGCATGACTGCCGTTTTGCTTGCCGGCCGGGAATTAAAACCGCCAAAGCCTAAACGGTGCCGCGAACCGAGCTACTGACTCAGTCCGGCATAGCGATCGAATCCCATGACAAAAATAAAACCAAAAGGCGCCGTTGCCGCCGGGCACGCGGCAACCGCTGAAGCCGCCGCTTTCGCTCTGCGCGAGGGAGGTAACGCGTTTGACGCTGTGATCGCAGCGCACTGGACCGCCTGCGTGGCGGAACCGGTACTGACTTCGCTCGGTGGCGGCGGTTTCCTGCTGGCACAACCCGCGGCGGGGCAAGCCGGCGTGTATGATTTTTTTACCCACACACCAAGACACAAACTGCCCGTCGCCGAGATCGATTTTCACCCTATCCAGGCTGATTTCGGCACAACCCTGCAGGAGTTTCATATCGGCTATGGTGCAGTGGCCACACCGGGCACGGTGCGTGGGATGTTTACCATCCACCGCGACCTCGGCACCTTACCCATGCCCGTTTTACTGGAACCCGCCATTGAACTGGCCGGTAAGGGGCTGCGCGTCAACCAGCTGCAGGCCTATATCCTGGATGTCGTGCGCCCCGTCTACCTTGCCACACCGCAGGCGGCACAGCGCTTCGCCAGCCAGTCGACCCCGGACAGCCTGGTCGGCGAAGGCGAGATACTTCACCTGCCGGAACTGGCGGAAACGCTGCTGGGCCTGGCTGCGGAAGGTGAACGCCTGTTCTATGAAGGTGACATCGCCACCGCTATCGACGCGGCCTGCCGCAGTGAGGGCGGACAGCTGAGATATGATGACCTTGAGCAATACCAGGTCAGGCGGCGCCCGCCCCTGCACATTCAGTACCGGAATGCCGGATTTTACACCAACCCGCCGCCTTCCTCCGGCGGTTTACTGATTGGATTTACGCTGAAGCTGCTCGACCGGTACGCGCCGGTCGGTCTATCCATAGACAGCGTCGAGGGTATTTGCCGACTCGCCGGATTGATGCAGTCTACCAACGAGGCGCGCCTGGACGGTATTCGCGGTAACGGCCTGGACGAGTGCATGCTGGATTCTGCCCTGCTTGAACAGTATCTGCACCAGGTCAGGGGTCGCGCACGAGCCTTCAGGGGCACCACGCACATCAGCGTCATCGACCGGCAAGGAAACCTTGCCTCACTGACCGCCAGCAACGGTGAGGGCTGCGGTCACATGCTGGGGGACACCGGCATTATGTTGAATAACATGCTCGGCGAAGAAGACCTCAACCCACACGGCTTCCATGCCTGGCAGGAAAACCGGCGCCTGACCTCGATGATGGCGCCCAGCATGCTGCAACTGAATGACGGCTGCGTTATCGCACTGGGCTCGGGTGGTTCAAACCGTATTCGCTCCGCCATTCTGCAGGTGTTGTTGCGTCTTGTGGACGAACGGCTTCCACTCCGGCAAGCCATCGACCGGCCCAGAATTCATTTTGAGAACAAGCTGCTGAATATCGAGGGTGGTTTTGAAGATGCATTATACAGACAACTGGAAAAGGAGTTTGACCAGACCCGCTGCTGGCCGGACAGAAACCTGTTCTTCGGTGGCGTACACGCGGTTTCAAAAGGCCCGGGCGGATTCGAATGTTACGGTGACCAGAGGCGTGGTGGCGTCGCCCTCAGCGTCTCCTGAATACCGTCTTATTAAACCGGCAAAAAAATACCCGACGTAGGAGCGCCGTCCTTCGGCGCGATATCGCGGCCAGGCGGCCGCTCCTACGCTGTAGGTTTAATTGCCAGGTTAATAGTTACTGTCAATGACGCCGGACTTGCACCAGTTACCGCCTTCCACCCAGGACGGCATATCTGCGATCGGCATGGGGCGCCCGATATAGAATCCTTGACCACAATCACAACCCATGTCGATGAGCATATCCAGCGTCTGCTGGTTTTCGATGCCTTCAGCGACAACACTCATCTCGAGGTTATGCGCAAGATCAATAATTGACTGAACGATCTTGCGATCCTGCTGATCCTCTGCCATGTGCAGAACAAAACTCTTGTCGATCTTAAGCTCCCCGACCGGGAGGTTCCTGAGATAGGCCAGTGACGAATAGCCGGTGCCGAAATCGTCAATCGACAGCATGATCCCCATTTCATGCAGGGCAGACAGCGTATGCAGTGCAGCATGTGGATCAGACATCATGGCACTTTCTGTGACTTCAAATACCAGAGAAGCAGGTTCCGCACCCCAGATATTCATGGCTCGACCAACCAGTTCCACAACTTCCTTCGATTGCAGCAATTTTGCAGACAGATTTATTGCAATCGATCCCGGCGACCCGGAACCACAGAACTCTGACCACTCCCGCAAGGCAACATTAATGGACCAGTACGTCAGTGTATCTATCAGGTCACTGCTCTCGGCCACGGCAATAAAATGATCGGGTCTTATCCATCCGTGTTCTGCATGGTTCCAGCGTGTCAGGGCTTCACATCCACTCAGCGTACCCTGCTGCAAATCGACCTGGGGCTGGTAGTGAAGCGTTAAACCGGCATTATCGAGCGCATGGCGCAAATTGTTCTGGAGATCCGCCCAGCGTTGTTCCTTCAGTCGGACGGATGTATCGAATATGGAATAGCTCATACGTTGCCCGCCGGCATGATGCAGTGCCGCGTCGGCCGCCTTCAGCAAATCATCCCGGTCCTCTGCATGATCGGGGAACAGTGCGCCCCCCGCCACTGCGGTCATCGACAGTACATCGCCCCCCATTTCGAGGCTTGCACTGATCGCTTCGAGAATTTTTATTATTGCCAACTCAACAATCTGCGGCGTTTTTACGCCCGTCAACAGAACCGCAAATTCATCGGCACCAACATGAAACAACATGTCATCAGGGCGAAGTACGCGGCCGATACGCTCTGCCACCTGTATCAAAACGGCATCACCCAACTGATGACCATACTGTATATTGATCTCCCTGAAGTTCTGCAGGTTAAATACCAGCAGCGCAAAACGGCTGTTATTGGTACGACAAGCCGATATAGTCTGATTTAGCTGCTCTAAAAGCTGGAGTCGGCCAGGACTTTGTGCAGGCTTGTGGTGCATAGTCACGATGAAAGCCCGGTGGCCGCTACGCTACAGATAAAAGTCGCTGGCGTTGATGCCATAGGTGCCCGGTGCCAGTGGGTGACGGATTTCGATCAGCTGACCGGCATCATCAAGCGGATCTTCAATCAGATCCAGGGTGGGATTGAACCCATAGGCGATTTTATCCTTGTCCAGCACCAGCATGACCTTTGGGCGCAAGCGGCGTACGCGGTTCTGCGCCAGAACAATCGCCACCTCACCGGTGTTTAATTCCACCAGAGTACCCGTTGGATAAATACCGATACACTGAATAAACTGCTCTACCATGTCGATCTGGAAATCCTTGTCGCGCCATTCATAGATGAGCTGGACGGCATCGTAGGCAGAGACCGCAGAGCAATAGGCTCGTTCGCTGGTGATTGCGTCATAACAATCGACCAATGCGGCAATACGACCGTTTACAGGGATCTGCTGACCAGGTATGCCGCGAGGATAACCCGTACCATTGTGGCGTTCGTGGTGGTGCAAGACGATAGATAATATCTCCTTGTTGGCACCTTCCATCGCACCCACCATCTTCACGCCAAACTCGACGTGACGCCGAATCAGGCGATACTCCTTGTCCGTCAAACGGCCGGGCTTTGTCAACAGTCCGTCCGGCAACTGTAATTTGCCGATATCAAACAACAGCGTTCCCACCGCCAGATTCTCCAGTTCGGGTTTTGAAAACCCGAGGTGGCGACCAAACGCCACGGCGAGGCCGCAGGCATCGACACAATGCGCGTAGGCATAGTTATCCTTGTCTTTGAGCCGAGCCAGCCAGAACAGGGCATCCGGGTTACGGACAATACTGGCAATCATACTGTTGACCGCTTTACGGACTGACTGCAGTTTAATGGTATGACCGGCTTTAAGTTGATCAAGAATATTGGTGACGACATCCAGTGTATGTTTACGGCTCTCCCTGCAGGCTCCGATCTCTTCCTCAACCGAAGTAACGACGGGGTAGCGCTCATGCCCAGTTGCCTTTTTGAACACTTCCACAAATTTATCGCTGGGGCCTTTGTGAACCACCGTTTTCAAAGGCTGCGGCGCGGACTCGCCGCGTTCGGGGTCAACGAATACGTATTCACAATGCTGGTGCAGTTCTTCGATGTCACGGCTGCTACTGATATGGAATCCCTGGAACAGATAGCGTGTCTCCAGCCACGGCCGGTCGAGCCGCGAGACATACATCCCGATTTTCACATCAGAAACACTGACCTTTTGTTCTATCTGAGTCACAACGCCATACAGCCGAATTCCTGAGAGATACTTGCCACCTGTCTGATTATCGGCCAAAAACCTGCTTGATTTACCAGCGATATCCACACCGTTACCATAGTACCCCATGGTTAATGCATTATTTTAAGATTAATTTTAAGATAATCATCTAAGAAACTAATAAAACGTGATATTTTATATTACACTAGGCGCAACAAGGAAATCAGCCCGGAGCCTTCCCATGAACCTGGAAAAAGTCATTTTTGCTTTTTTTTCAATTCTGGCACTAACCCTGAATTACGGGTTTTTCATCGGCGATCTGGGCGACCCCACCCACCATAACGTCTATGAACTGTTTGCCGCACTGATCGTCAGCCTGATAGCGACCATTATGAAATTTGGCGACCGCGCGCATATCGGCGCATTGCTGCTGGCAACCAGCCTGGTGGCCGATCTGCAGCTGATCGCTGCGGCAGTAGTGTGGGGTTACGTGGTGTATGTTGCGGAATCCCCCCTGGAACCATCCGTCATGTCGAGCATCGTATCGCTGTCCGGCGGCGCCTTACTGGCCAACCTGACATCGGTCATTCTGCTGGTTGTGGAATCGGTGACGTTCAGACGCTGATTCCGGGACACGGCTGACAATCATGCATAACGTCATCTCCCTGGTGTTGCGGCGCATGCGTCTGCCGTTGATCATCCTGATATCCACTTACGCGATTTCGGTGCTTGGTATGACCCTGATCCCCGGTATCGATGACCAGGGCAACCCCTGGCGCATGGATTTTTTCCACGCCATCTATTTTGTCAGCTTTCTCGGTTCAACCATCGGCTTTGGCGAAATCCCCTACCCATTCACCGGTGCGCAGCGCATGTGGACCACATTTACCATTTACGCGGCTGTGGTGTCCTGGCTGTATGCCATCGGTACTATTTTAACCGTGATCCAGGACCAGGGGTTCCGCCGGGTACTGGCGTTCCAATCGTTTACCCGCAAGATACGTCGCCTGCAAAAACCTTTCTACATCCTCTGTGGCTACGGGGACGCCAGTCGTTTACTGGTGCGCGAACTCAGCGAACGCCGCATACACTGTGTGGTCGTCGAAAAGGATCGGGAGAAAATCGAGGAACTGGCGGTTGCAGATCTGCCGGATTACGTACCCGGCCTGAGTGAAGACGCCACGAATTCCGACATCCTGATTGCAGCCGGCCTGAATCGGCCGAACTGCCGGGGTGTGATCGCCTTGACCGGTGATGACCACAGCAATCTGACGATTGCGATCACCAGCAAGCTGCTGGCGCCGGACGTTCAGGTTATCTGCCAGTCGGACTCCAAAGACTCGGCCGCGAACATGGATTCATTTGGCACGGATCATATTATCGACCCGTTTGAAATTTTTGCATCTCGATTCGCGATGATGTTTCATTCGCCCAGCATGTATCTGGTCTACGAATGGATGACCGCTGTATACGGCGCCCCTTTGTCCGACTTCCAGCGCCCTCCTACCGGCACCTGGGTATTGTGTGGTTTTGGCCGATTCGGTAAAGCGGTACGTGAATATGTGGCCATCGAAGGTGTGAAAACACGCTTGATCGAGGCCGATACCGAAGCAACCGGAGCCCCTCTCGATACCGTAGAAGGGCGGGGTACCGAAGCGAATACACTGCTTGAAGCGAATATCCAGGAAGCGGTAGGCGTTATTGCCGGCACCGATAACGACTCCAATAACCTGTCGATCCTGATCACCGCACACTACCTTAATCCCGGGCTGTTCACTGTCGCCCGGCAGAACCAGCAGAAAAAGGACTCCATCTTCAAAGCCGCCGAGCTTGACCTGATCATGCAGCCGGGCACGATTGTGGCCCAGTACATTCTGGGCCTGATCCTGGCCCCCCTGCTGGGCGACTTCTTCCGCCTGACACGCAATCAGAACGAGGAATGGGCCAACGTGCTGGTGAGCCGGATCGCCGGCGTTGTTGCCGAAGTCACCCCGGAGACCTGGGAACTGGAAATATCAGCACTGCAGGCGCCTGCCGTATGCGACTGCCTGATTCGCCGACACAAAGTATTGCTGAAAGATATCTGTTCAAGCGCGAAGGACAGATCAGAGCTGCTGCCCTGTGTGCCACTGCTGATCAAGCGCGACGGCGCAGACATGTTACTCCCCGATATGGAAGAGTGCCTGCAAAGCGGCGACCAGATACTGTTCTGTGGCCGTCAGGAATCCACCTATCAGATACGCTATATTGTCAATGATCAGCAGGCTCTGTACTACATACAAACCGGTGTTGACCGCCCCAGCGGCACTGTCTGGCGCTGGCTGACAAACGAGCAGTAAGTCCTGCAAAGGCAGGTCGCCAACCCTGTATCGGACTTAAACTCAGGATTGACCCGGCACTTGTTCTTCCCGCTCCAGCAAGCGCAACTGCTCGGGACTCAGCTTGCCGGCGGCTTCAGACAATCCGCTTCTGGCTTCTTCATCGCCGCTGGCAACGGCGCGGTTATACCAGCGGTAGGCCTCCACCGGGTCCTCATCAACACCTCGTCCGTTTGCATAAGCCCAGCCCAGGCCCTGCTGTGCCTCGGCCATCCCCTGCACTGCCGCTTTTTGCCACCAGAAAACAGCCTGCTGGTCATTCTGATCCGTACCTATGCCCTTATGGTAATGCCAGCCAAGAAAGTGCTGAGCTACCGCCATACCCTGCTGCGCCAACTGCGATACGATTTCAAACGACTGCTGAAACTCTCCCTGGCTGATGGCAGCCACGGCTTTCTGCAATTCGGGGTGGTCCTGATCCATTGGTATAGATAAATTCTCGTTACTTCCGTGAAGTATACCGGCAACAGCCAATAGGGATTCATTACGAAGCGTGCGATAATTCACTACCCATGCCAGAGCCGAACCCCGACATCAAATCCAAACACTGGCCGGTCCCGCTGATCCGGTTTCTGGCCCGACTGCCCCTGCCATTTCTGTATGTGTTAGCAGACATGCTGTTTGTTCTGTTCTTCCATCTGATTCGGTTCCAGCGTGAACTGGTGGTGGAAAATCTGGGCCGCGCCTTTCCCGAACAATCGTCACAAGTCACCCGCCGGCTGGCTGCACAAAGCTACCGTCATGCGATCCACATCCTGTTTGAGACCATCAAGTCCGTGTCATTCAATGATCATGAGCTGGCGCAACGGATTGAAATCGAAAACACAGAGCTCATCGACGCACTGCTACGTCGACACAGGACGATACTTGCCGCCGCGTCACACCACTGCAACTGGGAGTGGCTGCAATTGGCCTGTTCCGCCCGGCTCGAGGTACCGCTTGCGGCCTTATACAAACCGCTTAACCACCGCGGCATCGATACTCTGTTGCTGCAGATGCGCAGCCGGTATGGCAGCAAATTGATCGAAGCAAAGAGCGCCTTACCTGAACTGGTAAATTTCGCCCGGCAACCGGGCATTATTGCAGTGGTCGCTGACCAGGGGCCCAGACCGGACGAGGAAAAATACTGGAGCCGTTTGCTGGGCCGTGACACCGCATTCTTTCCGGGGCTGGAAAAGCTGGCGCGGCTACTGAAAGCACCCGTGGTTTTTGTTCGCATGAAACGTGTTCGACGCGGCCATTACCGGATCCGCTTTGAAGTATTGACTGAACCGCCGTACCGCCAGCAAAGCGGCGCCATCATGGAACCCTATATCCAGGCCCTCGAAAACCAGATTATCGAAGCGCCACAGGACTGGTTCTGGGCCTACAAACGCTGGAAATACAAGAAACCCTTCTACCAACGGCATTGATGCGCCGCTGGCTGGCATAAACTTTATCAAGCGGGAATAATAGCTGCCTGTCTTTATCCCTGTCTTATCGCCATGCTGTTTTACGACTGGTTCGTCACCACCTCCTCCACTTTCGCCCTGATTGCCCTGGCGGAAATCGGTGATAAAAGCCAGTTGGTCTGCATGACTCTGGCTGCCCGGCACCGGCCCTGGCCTGTGCTGTCAGGTGCGGTGATAGCGTTTGCCTTCCTCAATCTCCTGGCAGTGTTTTTCGGTGCCGGCGTCGCCGCCTGGATTCCTGAACACATCACCGCCGCCATAGTCTCGGTGCTGTTCGCTGTGTTTGGTATTCACGCCCTGCGTGCAGATGGCGATGACAGCGAAGACGTAAAGGAGAGAGGTCGCCACGGCATTTTGTTGACTACCCTGACACTTATCCTGGCGGCGGAATTCGGCGACAAGACCCAGATTGCGGTGGCGGGATTGGCAAGCACACTGCCCGCCTTAGCGGTGTGGGCAGGTGCAACCCTGGCACTGGCCACGGTATCCGGACTGGGTGTATGGGCCGGCAGCACTCTGCTCAAGCGGTTACCGACACACTGGATGCACCGCGCCGGAGGGGTGATCTTCCTGCTGTTTTCGCTGCTGGCTGCCTGGCGCGCAGCATCCTTCTGGGTTTGATGATCCGCATGTTTTCCCGTCGAGTTTGCTGCCGGACTTGAATGCTGTAAAAGAGTACTCTGATTATATGAGCAAAATCGTAACCAATATGGACCAGGCGACGATTGTGCACGGCTGGCGTGCGACAAGCAGGCTGGCCCCTGTTCCGTGTAGGCAATACCGGGCGAAGGGAAATTCAGCCCTGTTTCAGGTGTCAGTAAAGCTCCATTGTCCAGTTGACCAAACGGCAGGAGTGCCAACTTGAAGGGGTAAGTTCCCGCAACCAGATAAATAAGCACCAACAACAGGGCGGAAAGCAGGTACACCCGCCGTTTCTTGTGCAATGAACTCATAGGGTCTGCCGGGTTGCCAACAACACAATTGCTATTATCATCTGTTCTCCAGAAGCCGGGCCGCTCCTGATCCCGTGAGTTTATAATTCGGCGTGAACGTGAACACGGCTCATCTTGACCGATCTGCGGCTACCCTGGCCCTCCACTCCCTCATATGCGTCAATTCATACATCACCGGCACCAGAATCAGACTCACCAGCATCGAAAAGGAAAGCCCGGCCACTATGGTGACTGCCAGAGGTCGCAACATCTCGGCACCTTCTCCGATACCGATAGCCAGGGGAAGCATCCCCACCGCGGTGGTCAGCGTGGTCATCAGGATAGGGCGCAATCTGAGGCGCGCGGCTTCAAGTATCGCTGCGCGGATATTGCTGGTCCGTTCCCGCACTATCTCGATATATTCCACCAGTACAATGGCATTGTTTACCACAATGCCCGCCAACATGATCATGCCCAGCCATATGGGCATGGACAGCGGTGATTCTGTTAACTGGATTCCAATCGACACACCAATCACAGCGAACGGAACGCTCAGCATAATAATGATCGGATTGCGCAGCGACTCGTACTGAATCGCCATCACCACAAATACCAGAAAGAGTGCCAGTGATAACAGCGTACCGCCCAGGGCCCTGCCCTTCTGCAAGGTTTGTCTGGCGCCGCCATCGTACAGGGTATAACCATCCGGCAACACCAGATCCCGGAGTTTCACCTCAATGGCGGCCAGCTGCCCTCCCAGCGTCGCACTCGCATCGATGGAAGCGCTGACCTCGATATAACGCTGTTGATTGTCACGCAGTATTTCGGCCGGAGTTTCGATGAGATTGATGCGTGCCACGTCGCCCAGATAGACAGCCTTGCGATCATTGCTGGCCGGAAACAATAGTACCGATTCCAGATCCTGTGGATCCGAGACTGTCACCGGGGGCAGCCGCAGGCGTATATCGTAGCTGCGGTCATGGTCGATGAAGTCTGTGACCACCACACCTTCAAGTGCAATACGCATGGCTTTACCGACATCCTCGACATCCAGGCCCAGAATACTCGCCCGCTCACGATCGATATCTATAGTGATCTCATGATGCACTTCTTCAGCGGAATGGAGCACGTTACGCAGTCCCCCAATCTGCTTCAGACGCAGGACGATATCATCAGCAAGTTCTTCAAGACCATCAAGATCCGGCCCCTGTATGCGAATGCTGATATCGTCATCACCGCGGCTGGTACGTATGCCGCGGATTCCCCGCGTGCGCATGCGCACCCGTACGCCTGCCAGTTGTTTTTCGGCGATTGTCCGTTCCATGCCTTGAATCCATGCTTCACTGCTGATACTCCGCTGCGACAGCGGTACCAGTTGCACGTTCAAGGTACTGCGACTCGGCGACTCCCGTTCGGTACGGCCGAAAATGAAACCGCCTACTGTCGAAAACACATGATCGACTTCCGGCTGCAGCTCGAGTAACTGCTCGATGAGCTGTACGGTATCATCCATTTCATCCAGGGTTGTACCAGGGTCGGTGGTAATGACGATGGAAACACGTCCGTCATCCATATCGGGCAGGAATATCTCCTCATTGTCGAAAAATACCTGCACGGAGAAAGCCAGCATGACAAGGAAAACCGCTATCAACAGATACGGCGAATCCAGAATTCGGTTAACCAGCGCCGCGTAAGCTTGTTGCAGCCGGTTGACACCCTTGTCCACCCTTGCGCGCAGCGACGAGCTTTCCACGCTATTCACCTTGGCAGCCAGTGATGGTACCAGGGTCAGGGCGATCACCATGGAAGACAGAATTGCAGCCGATATGGTAAAAATCAGTTCCCTGAACAACAACCCGGTCAGCCCGCCTATGAACAGGAAAGGCAAGACTGCGGCCAGGTTAGTGCTGGTGGAAGCGACAATAGCACTGTTGACCTCTTCGGCCGCGCGCCTGCCCGCCTCCAGACGACCCTCTCCCTGACACTGATGGCGATAGATGTTTTCCAGCATGACAATGGTGTTGTCGACGATAAGGCCAACCCCCAGCGCCAGTCCACCCAGCGTCATGATATTAAGGGTGAGCCCACCCATCCCCATAATGACGAAAGTCACCATAATAGCGATCGGAATAGCGCTGCCGATGATGAGCGTACGGCGCAGGTTGCCCAGAAAGATATACACCACCAGCATCGCCAGCAATGCACCGGCTATCGCGGCCATACTGGAATTATTCAGTGCCTGGCGAATGTAAATCGATTGATCCGCCACGCTGTCGACATAAATATCCTCCGGGATCAGGCCCTGCGCCTGCAACCAGTCCAGGCGTTGCCGGACAACATCGACGACGCTAACCGTGTTCGCCGAAGGTTGTTTCTGTATCGACAGTTTGATACCGGGAACGCTGTCCAGACGCACCCGCAGGCGCTCATCTTCATGAGTATCGATGACCTGGGCCACTTCCTGCAGGTGTATGATATCACCACCGTTCACCTGCAGGGGCAGCTCGGCAATCTGTTGCACGCTGGTGAAGCGGCCGCTGATGCGGCCCGAGATTTCCTGGCGGGTCATCTTCAAACGCCCGGCAGGGTCTTCGCGATTGCCTCGCTGCAAAGCATCGACTAT
>Ga0316197_10000595_pt1 | contig 25054 bp, 19 predicted proteins | sample OudBiesiAoxic_MG_FD_204939 | JGI IMG/M metagenome (GOLD analysis project Ga0316197, IMG submission 204939) | Coastal sediment microbial communities from Oude Bieten Haven, Netherlands - site A oxic | ecosystem: Environmental > Aquatic > Marine > Coastal > Sediment | place: Netherlands... | reverse complement strand
TCGTCGAAGTTCACGAAGGCGTACGAGGAGTTCTTCGGCCGGGCGATCGACGACCTCGCCATCGAGACGGTGAGTTGGTCGGTGCGGGTCTCGTCGGTGATGCCGCCCCGAGCGCGAGTCGAGTTGGCGACCGCTCCGGGTGCCGCCCCGCCGCACGACTCGCAGCGCCAGGCGTACGACGTCGCGTCCGGTCGGAAGGCCTCGACCGCGCTGTTCAGTCGTTCGTCGCTCGAGCCGACGCAAACGATCGAAGGCCCGGCGATCATCGCCGAGGAGCAGACGACGACCGTGATCGCCTCCCATCACCGCTGCACGATCCAACCGGATGGCACGCTGCTGGTCACCCGACGCTCGGAGGTGTCCTCGTGAGCGAATCGATCGATCAACCACGGAGCCAGGCGGATGCAGCGGCTCGCACCCTGCACAACCAGGTGATGTGGAACCGGCTGATCTCGGTGGTCGAGGAGCAGGCGCTCGCCCTCGTGCGGACCGCATTCAGCACGTCGGTCCGAGAGGCCGGTGACCTCTCGGCGGGTGTGTTCGACACGGACGGTCGGATGATTGCCCAGGCGGTCACTGGCACGCCGGGTCACGTCAACACGATGGCGGCGGCCGTGCCCCACTTCATCAACGACATCGGCCCCGAGCGGATCCTGTCCGGCGACGTGTACATCACCAACGATCCGTGGAAGGGCACGGGTCACTTGCACGACATCACCGTGTGCACGCCTGTCTTCCGGCCGATCGCCGGCGACGACGGAGCGGCCGTCGAGACGCTGATCGGGTTCTTCGCCTCGACCGCGCATGTCGTCGACGTGGGCGGCCGCGGCTACGGGCCGGATGCAAAGGAGGTCTACGAGGAGGGCATCAACATCCCGATCATGAAGTGGGTCGATCGAGGTGTGCTCAACCAGGACCTCGTCAACATCGTCCGCGTCAACGTCCGCGAGTCCGACCAGGTCATCGGTGACATCCACGGACTCGCCGCATCGAACGAAACCGGTCGCCGGCGGCTGCTCGACATGCTCGACGAATTCGCTCTCGACGACCTCAGCGACCTTGCGTCGTTCGTGTTCGAGCGGACCGACGCGGCGACCCAGCAGGCCATCGCGAAGGTCGAGTCGGGAATCTACCGCAACGAGATGGTCGTCGACGGCTACGGCGAACCGGTCACGCTGGCTGTGGCGATCACCGTCGCCGACGACGGGATGCACGCCGATTTTGCCGGAACCTCGCCGGTGTGCCCGCTCGGCATCAACGTGCCACTCGGATACGCCCACGCCTACTTCACCTACGGGATGCTCGTTGCGCTGGCGCCTGAACTCCCCAACAACTTCGCCTCGCTGTCGACATTCACCGTCAGTGCGCCCGACGGCGTGATCCTCAACGCCAAACACCCCGACCCGGTGTCGGTACGTCACGTGCTCGGCCACTTCGTCACCGACCTGTGTCTCGGCGCGATCGCTCAGGGCATCCCCGATCGGGTGCCTGCCGAGGGGGCGGGCGCCCTCTGGAACTTCCAGGCGAGCGCACGTTCTGCTGATGCGAGCGATCCGCGGCCACCGGTCGAGATCCTGATGTTCAACAGCGGGGGAACCGGAGCCCGACCGCGCCTCGACGGGCTCACGTCGACGGCGTTCCCGTCGGGGGTGCGGACGATGTCGGTCGAGGCAACCGAACAGGTCGGGCCGATCGTCATCTGGCGCAAGGAGATCCGAGCGGACAGCGGCGGGACCGGCGCGCAGCGCGGCGGACTCGGCCAAGTCATCGAACTCGGCCCGACCTCGGGCTATCAGTTCGACTTCTCGGCGATGTTCGATCGGATCGATCACCCGGCCCGAGGCCGCGCCGGCGGTGGCGACGGCGCGGCCGGCAAGGTGTACCTCGACGACGGCACCCCCTTTGCCGGCAAGGGTCGACAGGTCGTACCCGCTGACCGTCGCCTCGTGCTCGAACTGCCCGGTGGCGGCGGCTACGGCAACCCGGCCGATCGGGATCCGGCTGCGGCCCTGAACGATCGGGTGCAGGGATACGTGACGTGACCGGCGGGACCTCGTGACCGACCTCGCCGAGCGGTACGACGTCGTCTGCGTCGGCGGGGCGATGATGGGGAGTTCGACCGCCTACTTCCTCACCGAGAGTCCCGACTTCGACGGTTCGGTGCTCGTCGTCGAACCCGACTGGACCTACGCCAGCGCGCAGACCACCCGGGCGCAGAACAGCATCCGGGAGCAGTTCACGAACGAGCTCAACATCCGGATCAGTCGATTCGGGGTCGATTTCATCGCCGCTTTCCACGAGAACGTCCAGATCGACGGGGAGTCGCCGGCGATCAACTTCCGGGGGACCGGCTATCTCTTCATCGCCGACACCGAGGAGCTCTATGCGACGCTCGAACGCGAGTCGCAGTCGCAACGCGCCGCGGGAGCCGAGGTCGAGATGCTCCGACCGGACGACGTCGCCGCCCGGTTCCCCTACATGGACCCCGATCAACTCGTCGGTGCACGACTCGGCGGAATGCGCGAAGGATCGTTCGACGGATGGGCGCTGTTCCAGGGCTTGCGGCAGCGGGCGATCCACAACGGGGCGACCTACATCAAGGATCGGGTCGTCGGCCTCGATCTGGAACATGGGCGAGTGGTTCGGGTTCGGCTCGAATCGGGCCGGTCGGTGGCCTGCGGGTACGCCGTCAACACTGCAGGCTGTCGGGCGAAGCAGGTGGCAGCGATGGCGGGGGTCGAGCTCCCCATCGAACCCCGAGCCCGGACGAGCTTCGTGTTCGACTGCCGAACACCCATCGAACACACGGTGCCCCTGACGGTGACGCCGGTTGGTGTGCATTTTCGTCGGGAGCAGCAGCACTTCATGTGCGGAGCGGTACCGGCCACCGACGTGGCGGTCGACTACGACGATCTCGAGATCCGACAGGCCGAGTTCGAGGAGCAGATCTGGCCGACCGTCGCGAAGTACGTCCCGCAGTTCGACCAGGTCGGGCTCGTCACGTCGTGGGGTGGCCAGTACGACTTCAACACCCTCGATCACAATCTGATCATCGGCGCCAGCAGCCTCGTCGAGAACCTGTTCTTCGCGAACGGCTTCTCAGGCCACGGACTGCAGCAGGGGCCGGCGGTCGGCCGCGGGATCAGCGAGTTGATCACGTACGGGGCGTTTCGCACTCTCGACCTGAGCCCACTCGGCTACGAGCGGATCGAGCGTCACGAGCCGATCCACGAACACACCGTGATCTGAGTCGCTTCGCTGTTCGCCGGTGAGCGAATCAACGCCGACACGGAGGTTCGCTCACCGCGGGATCGGGGCAGCGGGAGGCCAGGTGCGGTCAGGTGGCGAGGTGGGCGAATCGCGGCCCGGCGCGGAGCATCCGGCTCGGCAGTTCGGTGCCGAGCCGGTGCTCGACCATCGCCGCCACCGCCATCAGTTCGTCGAGGTCGACACCGGTGGTCAGGCCGAGGGCGTGGAACAGGTGGACGAGGTCCTCGGTGCAGACGTTGCCGGTCGCGCCCGGGGAGAACGGGCAGCCGCCGAGCCCGCCGACGCTCGCGTCGAAACGGCGGACTCCCACGTCGAGTCCGGCGGTCGCGTTGGCGAGGGCCAATCCCCGGGTGTCGTGCAGATGGAGGCCGAGCTCGACCTCGTCGCCGACCCGGGCTCGCACGGCGGCGACCACGGCGGCGATGTCGTTCGGGGCGGCGCTTCCGATCGTGTCGGCCAGCACGATTTCGAAGGCGCCCACGGCTGCGATCTGTTCGGCGACATCGGCGACCGATCGGATGGCAACCGGACCTTCGAACGCACACCCGAACGCAGCCGACAGGTCGACGCTCACGGGTCGGTTGCCCGCGCGGGCGACTTCGATGATCGCTGCGAGCTCGCCGATCGCATCTGCGGTCGACATCCGCACGTTGCGGTGGCTGAACGTGTCGCTCGCCGAGATCACGCCGACGAGCACATCGACGTTCGCGTCGACCGCTGCACGCGCCCCGCGTTCGTTCACGACGAGTGCCTCGCGTGACACCCCGGCGGCGGGCATGGCGTCGAACACCTGGCGCGAGTCAGCCATGCGCGGGACGGCTTTGGGACTCACGAACGATCCGGCCTCGACGCGCTGAATCCCGGCTGCCACCAAGCCGTTCGTCATGGTGATCTTCGTGTCGAGCGACACGTCCTGGTCGATCGCCTGCAGCCCATCGCGTGGTCCGACGTCGCGCAGCAACACGCGGTCGCCGCCGACCGGAGCGGTCACGTCGAAGCCCACCTCGTCCACAGCTCGATCGTACGCTGCGCGCGTGTGGTGGCCTGGCCAGGGCCACGGACGGCCGGCCCGAGCCGTCATGTCACGTCGTCGAGTGCGGGCCTAGCATGATGAGCGATGAGCAACTACACCCCGCCGACCGACGACATCCGCTTCGTGATGACCCACGTGGCCGACATCGATGGCGTTCTCGCCACCGAGCGCTTCGGACACGTCGACATGGAGAGCATCGTCGCCGTCGTCGACGAGGTCGGCCGGTTCATGGCCGAAGAAGTCGCCCCGACCAACGTCGACGGAGACAGGATCGGCTCGCAGTGGCAACCCGACGGCACGGTGGTGACGCCAGAGTCCTTCACGCCCGCCTACGAGAAATGGGTCGCGTCCGGGTTCGGTGCCATGCCGTTCGAGGCCGAGTTCGGCGGTGCCGACTTCCCGTGGATCACCGCGATCGCCGTGCAGGAGATGTTCACCTCGTCGAACATGGCCTTGTCGCTGTGCCCGTTGCTCACCCAGGGAGCGATCGATGCGATCCTCGCTCACGGCTCCGACGAGCAGAAGGCGACGTATCTGCCGAAGATGATGACCGGCGAGTGGACCGGCACGATGAACCTCACCGAGCCGCAGGCCGGCTCCGACGTCGGAGCGGTGACCACCAAGGCCGAACCGAACGGTGACGGTTCGTGGAGCATCACCGGTCAGAAGATCTACATCACCTACGGCGAACACGACCTCGCCGAACAGATCCTCCACCTCGTGCTCGCCCGCACGCCCGGATCTCCTCCCGGCACGAAGGGCATCTCGATGTTCCTCGTCCCGAAGTTCGTGCTCGACGATGACGGCTCGCTCGGCGACCGCAACCCGGCGACGTGCGTGTCGATCGAGCACAAGCTCGGTATCCACGGGTCGCCGACCTGCGTGATGGCATTCGAGGGTGCAACGGGCTGGCTCGTCGGCAACGAGCACGACGGCATGCGCAACATGTTCACGATGATGAACAACGCTCGACTGTCGGTCGGGCTCCAAGGCCTCAGTCTCTCCGAGCGGGCGTTCCAGCAGTCGTTGCAGTACGCACAGGATCGCACCCAGGGCACCGCGATCGGTGCCGAGAAGGGCACGAGCAGCCCCATCATCGAGCACCCGGACGTGCGCCGGATGTTGATGACGCAGCGCGCCTGGATCGATGCGATGCGGGCGCTCGTCTACACGAACGCCGCGGCGCTCGACCGTACCGACGCCGCTGGAGACGCGGACGAAATGCAGGAGTGGCGGGAGTTGGCCGATCTCCTGATCCCACTGTCCAAGAGCCTCTGCACCGATGTCGTCAACGAGACCACCTCGCTCGCGGTGCAGATCCACGGCGGGATGGGCTATGTGGAGGAGACCGGGATCGCTCAGCACTACCGCGACGCTCGGATCGCCGCGATCTACGAGGGAACGAACGGCATCCAGGCCGCCGATCTCGTCGGTCGCAAGCTCGCGATGCGCGGCGGCGGCGTCATCGCCGACCTCCTCGATGAGTTCGAGCTCCGAGCGAAGGAACTGGCCGAGATCGACGGTCTGGTGCTCTTCGCCCAGCGGCTCGACGAAGCCATCGCCACGACGCGCGTGGCAACCGCGCACCTCATCGAGACCGGACCGTCCGACATCCGTTCTCTGCTCGGCGCGTCGGGTCCGTATCTGCGGCTGCTCGGCACCACGGTGTGTGCCGGTCTGTTGGCCAAGAGCGCGGTGGCGGCATCGACAGCTGCGGTCGAGAGCGGGGACTTCGATGCCGACTTCTTGGCAGCAAAGGTGACGAGTGCCAAGTTCTTCGGAGAGCAGATCCTTCCGACGACAGCTGGGCTGCTGGCGGCGGTGACCTCGCCGGCTGACGATCTCTACGCACTCGGCGCCGACCAACTGCTCTGATCGTGTGAGCCGTCGCGCTGCGATCGCCTGGATGTTCGCCGCAGTCCTGGTCGGAGTGGGGTTCGCCGCGGCGCGTCAAGCCCTCTCCGATGATCGCGACCGCAGCGAGTCGACGGAGGCCTCGGAGCGAATCGTGATGTTCGGCGACAGCCTCACCGCGCAGGGCGACTGGAGCGGGTTGTTTCCGGAGCGTGAGATCGTCGGGGCAGGATTCTCGGGCTACACGACCGAGCAACTCACTCGGCTCGCGGGCGATGCCGTGCGGGCGAAACCTGCTGCCGTGTTCGTCCTGTCCGGCACCAACGACGTGTTCCAGGGCCGCGCTCCATCGTGGACCGTCGATCGGCTGAATGAACTCGTGACCGCGATCGAGACCGAGTCGCCGGGGACGCGAGTCGTGCTCCAGACGGTGCCGCCGAGCGCCGAGATGAGCGCAGAAGTGATCGCCACCAATGTGGCAATCCGTCGATTCGGCGCCGCACGTGGGCTCGACGTCCTCGATCTGCATCCCGAGTTCGACGACGGGTCAGGCGGGCTGCGCGAGGACGAAACATACGACGGCGTGCACCTGACGGCTGCCGGGTACGCGCGTTGGGCCGCGTTGTTGAGCCCCTGGTTCGATCGTGTGGACGACGCCAGGCTGCTGTCCACCTCGCAATGATCTGATCTGGTCGCCGTCAGGGGCGACGATCGGAGGCGGCTGCGACGCGTTCGGCGTCGCTCACTCCGCTGCGTCGAGGAAGCGTCTGAGGCCGGCTTCAGCGACGGCTGCGAGCTTCGGGAACATCGAGTCCAGCTGGCTGGGCGTGAGTGGCGGATCGTCGCCGAGCAGTTCGAGGGTGCCGTGGTAGGCCAGCTCGCAACCGTTCGCTGTTGCTTCCAGCTCGAGGGTGTCGGCGGCCCGGAACTCGTCGTTCTCGCCGACCATCACGAAGCGGCGTGGTGCGTCGGCCTCGGTGATCTCGTAGACCACCGAGGTCGGTGACCCGTCGAAGCCGGTGACGGTCACATCGAAGCGATCGCCGACCGGAGCAGGCGTTGCCGGACCCGTTTCGCCGGCCGCTTCGATCCGGACCGAGCTCGCGACTCCCTCGTCCCACTCGGGGACCCGCTCGAGGTCGACGAGTCTGGCGAAGGCGTCCTGCACCGTCAGCGACGAGGTGATCGTGAAGCTGTGGCTGGCCATGCGTCGATCATGTCACGGGCTCCGGGTCGCGTTCGGAACCGGGAGGGCGGAGCTCTTCGAACGTGTCGATCTTGCGCAGGGACGGGAACACGAACGCGAAGCTCGCCGCGATGGCCACGGTGATGAACCCGCCGCCGGCGATGGCCCAGGGAAGCCCGAACGCTCGGGCAGCGACGCCGCTCTCGAACGCGCCGAGCTCGTTCGACGCCCCGATGAAGACTCCTTCGACGGCGTTGACCCGACCGAGCTGCTCATCCGGCGTGACGAGCGGAACGATCGCGCCGCGGATGAACATCGACACCATGTCGGCTGCCGCGACGACGACCAGTGAGACGAAGGCGACCGCGTAGCTGTGGGTCAGGCCGAAGACGATGTGTCCGGCACCGAAGATGGCGACGACGACCAGCAGCGTCGGACCGACGCGACGGGTCAACGGCCGCCGAGCGAGCCACAGGGCCATCGCGGCTGCGCCGATGCCTGGCGCCGCGCGGAGCCACCCGTATCCGATGTCGCCGACACCGAGGCGTTCCTCCGCGACGGCAGGGATGAGGGCGATCGCACCCCCGAACAACACGGCGAACAGGTCGAGCGAGATCGTGGCGAGCACGACCGGTGTCCGACGCACGAAGTGCAGCCCTTCGACCGCACTCGCCCACGTCGGGCGGTTGGTCATCCGCTCGGGCGTCCGGTGGTAGTGGATGATGACCATGGGGACGATCGCGGAGAACTGCAAGAGCGCGGCGATGCCATACGCCCACGCCGCCCCGACGCTGTAGACGAAGCCGCCCAGGATCGGGCCGATGATCGCCGATGCGGTGAAGGTGGCCGTCCAGAGTGCGATCACGGAGGGGAACAGACGCTGGGGAGCCACGAACGGGGCGATCGACCGGCGGGCAGGCGCCAGCATCGCATCGGCGGTGCCGAGCACGAACGCGATGACGAACAGGTGCCAGACGGTCTCCGAGCCCCGGACGCTGAACACGATCAACGCCAGCGCGCAGAGTCCACGGCCGCCGAGGAAGAGGCCGGAAACGCGGCGGCGGTCGAAACGGTCCGCCACCCAGCCGCTGACGAGAACGAGCAACAGCGCCGGGACGAACTGGGCGAGGCCGATGAATGCGATGTCGAGCGGGTTGCCGGTGAGGTCGAAGACCTGCTTGAACAGCACCGTCAACAGGACGTTCTGGCCGATTGCGGCGGCGGCGGTCGACAGGAGGAGGAGGCGCACTGCGGAGAGCTGCATCACCTCGTTCGTCGTCGTGGGGGTACTCACCGTGCGAGCAGCTCGTGCGCGACATCGGCGGCGATCGCCCGGAACCGATCGACTGCCGGCGGCAACGTGCGGCCGCGCTTGCGGATCAGTTGGATTGCTCGGGGCGGGAGCGGTGGCTCGAGATGGTGGATGCCGATGTCGTGATCGTCGTGGTCGACGGCGAGCGAGGGCATGACCGCCCACCCCATTCCGGTCCGCACCATCGTCTGCACCGCTGCATTGTTGCGGAACCGGAATGCATAGTCGGCAACGATTCCGGCCTGCTGGAGCCGTTCGTCGACCATCCGTTGCACCGTCTCGACACCGGGCTGGCCCACGAGCGGTTTGCCACGCAGGTCGTCGGCTCGCACGGTCGGGCCTGGTACGGCGCCGAGAGGAGCGAGGACCACGAACGGGTCGTGCGCGAGGACCTCGATCGTCAGGCGGGGGTCGTCGGCGACGTCGACGGTGAACGCGAGGTCGGTCTCGTCGGTGAGGACATTGTCGACCAATTCGTCGAGGTCGTCGGTCTCGAAGAGTTGTACGTCGACGTCGGGCGTATCGGCGCGCATCCGAGCCAACATGTTCGGGAGGAGTTCGGCCGACGCCGACTGGAACGTGCCGACGACGAGCCGCCCGGCGAGTCCCCGCTGAAGCAGCTCGAGCTGTTCGTCCATTCGGTCGATGCGGGCGAGTACGCCGCGGGCGAGTTCGAGCACCATGCGTCCCGCGGTCGTCAGCTCGGCTGGGCGCGGTCCCCGCTGGCGGTCGAACAGTGCGACATCTGCAGCCCGCTCCAGTTGACGGATCTGTTGGCTGACCGCCGACTGCGTGAAGCCGAGTCGGTCGGCCGCTGCGGCGAATGTTCCGGTTTCGACGACCGCGACGAGCGCTGCCATCTGGCGAGGGTCGGCGTTGCGCAGCGTCATCGTTGATCACGATATCTGATGACCATCACCACATACCTGCGCTTGTGGTGATGACTCTCCGGCCGTACGCTTTTCTCATGGCTCCGATCACCGCTCTCGAACTCGCCGAACACGTCGTCACCGGCGGATTCGTCGCTCAGCAGGACGCGCTCACCGCGCTGTACCGCACCGCCCGTCAGAACGAGGTCAGTGACGTGCTCGTCGCCGTCGCGTCCGACGACACCGAGCCGCGCGCCGTGCGTGAACGGGCCCTCGGGCGCATCGTCGTGCAGCTCGCACGCACCGCCGCCTGATCCGAGTCCCGATCGTTTCGGCGGGGCGCCCGCGGCGTACCGTCGGAACGATGACACCTCTCGAGACGGTCAATGAGTTCATGCGACGCTTCTGCTCGAAGGATCTCGACAGCGCGTGCGAATTGGTGACCGATGACGTCGAGTACGACAACGTCCCGATGGGTAAGAACTTCGGGCCGGACGGCATCAAGGCGTTTGCTGGAGGGATGATCGGTGGTTTCGACACCGTCGAGTTCATCGTTCATCGTGAGTCGGCGACCGGCAATGTCGTTCTCAACGAGCGCACCGATCGGTTCGTTCGCGGCGACCAGACCTTCGATCTCCCGGTTGTGGGCGTGTTCGAACTCGCGGCCGACGGTCAGATCGCGCTGTGGCGGGACTACTTCGACATGGGTCCGGTCAACGAGATGATGGCCGCGCTCGCCGGCTGAATCGCTGCGACGGTCGTCGCGCTCGGTCGGCCAGCACCTCGGCGGATGCGTCCCGGTCATCGGACATCGCGAGGTGATCGAGCAGCTCGACGACGAGATGGGCCGGCTGGGACCGTGCGGACCACACCGCAAGCAGCCGTCGTTCGACCCGGATCCCCTCGACGTCGACCTCGACCAATGAGCCCGCTGCCAGATCGCCGGCGACGGCGAGCCGACTGATGACTGTCGGGGCCGAGCCGTTGATCACCGCGATCCGCACCGCCGACAACGACCCGAGGTCGAGCGCTGACGTCGGCGGATCGAACCCGAGCCGGGCCAGCTCGTCCTGCAGTGCATCGCGGGTCCCGGATCCCCGCTCGCGCACGACCAGCGGCGTGGCGACGAAGGTCGCAAGGTCGACCGAGCCGCGTGCGGCCCACGGATGACGTGGCGACACCACGGCGATCAACTCGTCGGTGCCGACGACCTGCTGGTGCATGGTCGACGGCGTGTTCGTCGATTCCACGAACCCGAGATCGACGGAACCCGACTCGAGTCGCTCGAGGACCGCCCGGCTGTTCGTGACCTCCAGCGTTACCGAATCGTCCGGTCGTTCGGCGAGGAACCGATCCAGCCAGGGCGGTAGGAGGTACTCGGCGATCGTGTAGCTCGCGGCAATCCGCATCAGCCCCGCTTGGCGAGCGCGAAGTGACTCGACGCCGGTGTGCAGCGTTGTCGCGGCGTCCAACACGGTGTTCGCCCAGCCGGCGACGAGTTGACCGTCGGGCGTGAGCCGCGATCCGGTGGGTGAGCGGTCGAGCACCGTGATGCCCAGCTGGCGCTCGAGCGTGCGGATGCGGCTGCTCGCCGACGGTTGCGTGATGCCGTGCGCCTCGGCTGCCCTGGAAAGACTGCCGAGTGCGACGACCGAGCGGAGCAGATCGAGCGCAGCAAGCTCGGGGAAACCCGGTGGCAACGGCATGACCATAGGGTATCCGTCACAGTGAATGCCTCTATGGCATGTCATAGGTTCGATCTATATCCATAGAGGTCTTGAGGCCCTACCGGCCACTTCGTTGGTGGACGACAATGAGCGCATGACGTTCGACGGTCAACGAACTCGGCCGATGCGATGACCCGCCTCGGCTTCCTGCTCGACAGCGACTCGTGCATCGGGTGCCACGCGTGCACCATCGCCTGCAAGAGCGAACACGATGTACCCCTCGGCGTGAACCGCACGTGGGTCAAGTACATCGAGACCGGCTCGTTCCCGAACGCCAGCCGGCACTTCTCGGTGATGCGGTGCAACCAGTGCGAAGACGCACCCTGCATGACGATCTGCCCGACGAGCGCACTGTTCCGGGCCGACAACGGCGTCGTGGATTTTCAGGACGACAACTGCATCGGCTGCAAGTCGTGCATGAACGCCTGCCCGTACGACGCGCTGTACATCAACCCCGAAACGAACACGGCGCAGAAGTGCAACTTCTGCAATCACCGGGTGGAGATGGATCTCGCGCCGTCGTGCGTCGTGGTGTGTCCGACCGAAGCGATCAAGGTCGTCGACTTCGACAATCCTGACGATCCGGTCGGCAAGCTCATCGGCCGCGAGGACGTCGCTGTGCGGACGCCCGAACAGAACACGAAGCCGAAGGTCTATTACCGGGGCGCCGACCAGGCGTCGCTCGACCCGACCCGCACCAAGATCAACGCTGACGGCATGATCTGGGCCGACACGACAGCCAATCACCGGCAGCTCCCGGTGCTCGACGAGCACGGTGATGGCGACCCCGGCGTCGTCGCGCGCACCGCGTACACCACGTTCCACAAGACCACGTGGGACCGGATGGTGTCGGGCTACCTCGTCACCAAGGCGATCGCTGGCGGCGTGATGCTGATGGCCGCGCTGATGATCCTGCTCGGCCACGCCGATGAGCAGGCTGCGGTCGGCGTGGTCCCGCCGATGGTTGCCGGTGTCTTCCTCGCGATCACCGGTGCGCTACTGATCGGCGACCTCAAGCAGCCTGGCCGCTTCTACTACCTGCTCACCAAGTCGAACTTCTCGTCGTGGCTGGTGAAGGGTGCCTACGTCCTGGGCGCGTTCGGTGCGGTGTGTGGGCTCTGGTGGGTCCTCGGGCTCGCCGATGCGGGCGACGCATTGAAGATCGTTGCGATTCCGGCAGCGGTGCTCGGCGCTGCGACGGCCGGCTACACGGCGTTCCTGTTCGCCCAGTGCGAAGGCCGTGACCTGTGGCAGACCCCGCTGCTGTTGCCGTTGCTGCTGGCACGAGCCGTCGTTGCGGGTGCGGCGGCGTATGCGCTGCTCGACGTGTTCATGGACATCCCGTCGCAGCGCGCCGTGTGGTGGACGCTGCTCGGAGGTGTGGTGGCGGTCGGGTTCCTGACGTGGGTCGAGTTGACGTCGCACGGGAGCCGACATGTCGAACTGGCGATCGCCTCGATGACCACGGGCGACCAGGCCGGTTGGTTCAACTGGGGCCTGTCGCTCGGCGTGCTCGCGCCCGCCGGTCTGACCATCGTCGCCCTGTCGGTCGACGACACCTCCATCCTCGTCCCCGCGTTGGCCGGAGTGCTCGCACTCATCGGGATGTGGTTGTCCGAAACCGCCTTCGTTCGCGCCGGCCAATCCGTCCCCCTCTCATGACCCGTCAACCACTCGCCATCAGGGGTCAGACACCCGTTGCACGTTCGCGTTGCACCTTTCGCAGAATCCGGAGGACGACATGACCGATCTGAACAAGTACCCACCGCAGTCGAAGTGGCACGACTGGACCGAACTCGATGCCAAGGCGTGGCCGGAGAAGCAGGAGCGCAACTACACGCTCGTTCCGACCACCTGCTTCAACTGCGAGGCCGCGTGTGGCCTGCTCGCGTACTTCGACAACGAGACTGGTGACATCGCCAAGATCGAGGGCAACCCGGAGCATCCCGCAAGCCGCGGACGCAATTGCGCCAAGGGTCCGGCCACCATCAATCAGGTCTACGACCAGGAGCGTGTGCTGTACCCGCTCAAGCAGATGGGCGAGCGCGGCTCGGGCCAGTGGGAACGGATCAGCTGGGACCAGGCGCTCAGCGAGATCGGTGAGCGGATCCGCACGGCCTTCATGGAGGACCGTCACAACGAGGTGATGTACCACGTCGGTCGCCCCGGCGAGGACGGCTATGCCGACCGAGTGTTGAAGGCGTGGGGCACCGACGGCCACAACAGCCACACCAACATCTGCTCGTCGAATGCCCGTATCGGCTACCAGAGCTGGATGGGCCACGACCGCCCGTCGAGCGACTTCGCGAACGCCGAGGTGATCTTCCTGATCTCGTCGCACCTCGAAGCCGGCCACTATTTCAACCCGCACGCGCAGCGGATCATCGAGGCGCAGGGCAAGGGCGCAACGGTCATCTGCGTCGATCCGCGGCTCTCCAACACCGGTTCGAAGGCCGATCACTGGCTCCCGACGTGGCCGGGTACCGAAGCGTTTCTCTGCCTCTCGATCGCTCACCTGTTGCTCGAGAACGGCACGTGGGAGCGCGACTTCGTGCGACGTTGGGTCAATTGGGAGACGTTCCTCGCGGAGCTGTACCCCGAGATGCCGCAGACATTCGACTCGGTCGAAGCAGCGCTGAAGGACCACTACAGCGAGTACACGCCGGAGGAGGCCGAGCGCATCACCGGCGTGTCGGCCGAGCAGATCCGCGAGATCGCCACGATCATCGGGAGGCATCCGACCAAGTTCGCGAGCCACAACTGGCGTGCCGCCGGTGCTGGCAACTATGGAGGTTGGCAGGTCGCTCGGTCGCTGTTCTTCCTCAACGTGCTGACCGGTTCGGTCGCCACCGAGGGCGGCACATCAGGCAATGGCTGGAACAAGTTCGCCGCACACCAGACGAAGGGTGCGCCCCCGCTCGAGCGGTGGAACGAGCTGAACTGGCCGAAGGAGTTCCCGCTCGCATATCACGAGATGTCGATCCTGCTCCCGCATTTCCTCAACGAGGGTCGGGGCAAGCTCGACACCTACTTCTCACGCGTGTACAACCCGATCTGGACCAACCCCGACGGCTTCACGTGGCTCGAAGCCCTGAAGGACCGCGACAAGGTGAACTGTCACGTCGCGCTCACTCCCACGTGGTCGGAGACCTCATGGTTCGCCGACTACGTGCTGCCGATGGGCGTTGCGGCGGAGCGCCACGACCTCGCGTCGTTCGAGACCCACGCCGGTCGCTGGATCGGGTTCCGCCAGTCGGTGTTCCGCCGCTACGCCGAGATCAAGAACGGTGAACCGGTCGGTCCCGACGCTCGAAGCCACGAATACAACCCGGGCGAAGTCTGGGAGGAGAACGAGTTCTGGATCGACCTGTCCTGGAAGATCGACCCCGATGGTTCGCTCGGGATCCGCCAGTGGTTCGAATCGGACGAGCGGCCGGGCAACCCGATCAGCGTCGACGAGTACTACGGCCACATCTTCGCCGAAGAGGTGCCAGGGCTGGCCGAGGCCGCAGAGGAGGCCGGCCAGAACCCGCTCGAGTACATGCGTGACCGCGGGTCGTTCGCGGTCCCGACCGATCCGTACACGCCCTACGAGAAGGTCGTGTCAGCCGACGCGGTTGCCGACTGCACCAAGGACGAGCACGGCGTGTACCGCAAGCCGGGCACGATCGGCACGTTCGACGGCTCCGAGGAGTCGTTCGCCAACACCGAACTCGCAAAGCTCGGCGACGGTTCGCCGGCCGTCGAGATCGACGGCGAGATCAAAGAAGGTTTCCCGACCCCGTCGAAGAAGCTGGAGCTGTTCTCCTCCACACTCAAGAACTGGGGCTGGCCCGAGTACTCGACCCCGAAGTGGATCCCGAGTCACGTGCACTGGGAGGACATGGACATCGCCGGCAACGAGCGGATCCTGCTGCCCACCTTCCGCATCCCGACGCTCATCCACACCCGGTCCTCCAACTCGAAGTGGCTCAACGAGATCAGCCACCGCCATCCGCTGTGGATCCATCCCGAAGACGCAGAGAAGTTGCAGATCGAGGAAAGCGGACTCGTGCGCATCACCACGCGCATCGGCCACTTCGTGATCCAGGCATGGCGTACCGAAGGGATCCGACCGGGAGTCGTCGCAGCGTCGCACCACATGGGCCGCTGGCGCCTCGACGAGACCGAAGGCCGCAGCTGGGCTGCGGGTAAGGCGAACATCACCAACGACGGTTCGGTGTGGAAGCTCAAGCGCGAGCACGGCAATGAGCCGTACGAGTCGACCGACCCCGACACCGGCCGGATCTGGTGGCACGACACCGGCGTGCACCAGAACGCGACGTTCTGCGTGCAGCCCGACCCGATCTCGGGAATGCAGTGCTGGCATCAGCGAGTACGGGTCACCCCGGCCGAGGCCGGCGACGAATACGGCGATGTCGTGGTCGACACCGCCAAGTCGCGCGAGGCCTACCTCGACTGGATGGACAAGACCCGCCCGGCAGGCACCACCAACGACTCGGGTCTACGCCGTCCGCTCTGGTACGCCCGCCCGCTCAAACCCACTCTCGACGCCTATCGCCTCTGAACGGTCACCCGGCCACGGTCGGCACGGAGGCGGTGACGATGCGGGTCGGTCCAGACGAGACCGGCCACCCGAGTGCGCAGAGCGCGCGGAAACACGCACGGGGCGTATCGCCGCGGTCGGAGGCAGGCCGCTGGCAGTCATCCCCGAACCGGCACACCCGCGGTGGCGATCATCGAGGAGGGAGCGGCGACGGCATCAACGCGCAGTTGTGCGGTGATGCGCATCTCTCCAACTTAGGGGTGTACGGCGCGCCGGATCGGTCGATGGTCTTCGACATCAACGACTTCGACGAGACACTCGGTGGTCCGTAGGAGCGGGACCTGAAGCGCCTCGCCGCGAGTTTCGTGCTCGCGTGCAGGGAGAACGGTTGGGATGCCGAGGTGCAGCGTTCCGTCGCGTCAGCGTCCGCACACGAGTACCGCGATGCGATGCGGTCACTTGCGGAGATGGACAACCTCGAGGGTCTGGTACCGACGCCTCGACGCGGCCCAACTCGCCAAGATCAGAAGATCCACGAAGGCCGGTCGCACGGCGTTCGAGAAGGCGCTCGCCCAGTACGGAGGACTGTCGTGGTGGCGCGATCCAGGACGTCGCGCCGTGGAGGGCCAGCGTCTGATGCTCGGGCGGCCGTCGATCGGGAACAACCATTTCTCCTTCCGACAGCTGTGGGACATGAAGGGTTCGTTCGACGCCGCAGCGGCCGACAGGGCGTCCATGCGCCAGTACGCAGGGTCTGTGGATGGACCCTCGCCCGCGGTCACGCTCGATCGGGAGACCGAATCGCGATTGCCCGGTACCCGGGTAAGAGTGACGCGTTTGATCAGGCGATCGGCGACTTCGGGATGTGGTACGCCGATCAGGCCGAGCGCGACGACCTCGAGGGGAAGCCGGCGTGGGAAGGCCGGACCTTCGAGTGCGAGTGTCTTGCGTGTGAACGCAGCTAGGCCCCGGACATCGGCATGATCGTCGACGTCGACGCGTTCAGTTGGTGGATCGCAGCCGCAGACGTCCGGCGGTAGTCCTCGATGACCTGCTCCACCTCGGTTGGGGCCAGGTCACCGAGCATGCCGAACGCTGCTCCGACGCGTTTGTCGACCACTCCCAATATCGAAGCAGGGCCGAGCCCGCGGCTGTGCAGCACGAGCGCCGACCGTGTTGCGAGGAGCTCTCTCTCGTAGGCCCGGAGTGCTTCACGACTGGGACCGTGCTCGACGAATGCCGCACCGAGCACCCGGGCGTCGACGATCGCCTGGCTTGCCCCGTTCGAACCGACGGGGTACATCGCGTGTGCGGCATCACCGATCAGAGCGACCGAGCCGTGCACCCAGTGGCCGACCGGATCGCGGTCGACCATCGGATACTCGAACACCGCGTCAGACCGGCGGATGAGCGCAGGGATGTCGAGCCACTCGAACTGCCATCCCTCGAAGAAGCCGATGAAGTCGTCGACGGGCACGCGGGCGTTCCAGTCACCGCGCCGCCAACCCCGGTTTGCATCGAATGCCAACTCGGCGATCCAGTTCTGGACCTGCAGCCCTGTGGTCGTGTCGGGATCCGAGATCGGGAACGTCACGAAGCGTTGCGCTGTATCGCCGATGACGACGAACGATGCGCCTGTCCGGATTGGCGGACTCAACGAGGTACCGCGCCAGAGGACCGAACCGCCCCACCTCGGACCGCCGTCGCCCGGGAACATCTGTGCGCGGACCTTGGAATGCAACCCGTCGGCACCGAGCAGGACAGCTCCGTCAACGCGTTCGGTCGTACCGTCGGCAGTGGTGAGGTCGACGTGAATGCTGTCCAGCGCGTGTTCGTAGTGGGTGACGCTGTGGTCCGTTGCGATCGCCTTCGGTCCGAGGCGATCGAGGACGGCCCGATACAGCATCATCTCCAACTCGCCGCGGTGTACCGCGTACTGCGGCCAGCGGGAGCCAGCGGCGAGCCCACGCGGTTCGCACCACACCTCGACACCGTCGCGCCCGACGAGTGCGAGCTCTCGAGTTTCGACGCCGATCGAAGCAAGCTCCGTTTCGAGCCCGAGGTCGAACAGTTCGCGGACGGCGTCGGGCTGCAGGTTGATGCCCAGTCCGAGTGGGCGCAGCTCATGCGCGGCCTCGAAGACCTTGACGGACACGCCGAGCTGATGGCAGGTGAGCGCGATCGTCAACCCGGCGATACCACCACCAGCGACGAGCACGTCCACGATCGCAACTGTACTCCCGTGACAGATGCCGTCGATCCGCCGAATGTTCATCGGTGCCAGGCACCGACGAACATTGTGATGGTCAGATCGTGACGCGCTCCAGCGCCGATCTCAGACGGTCAAGCGAGGCGGCCCGATGTCTGAGCTTTCGCGACCGACGCACGAACGACCGGAATGTCGTCGTCGGCGAGGGGTTGCATCCACTGCTTGCGATTCAACGCCGCCTCGATGTAGGGGGCCAATTCCTCGTCCTTGCGGCGTTGCCGGTCTGCTTCTTCGGCCCTGAACTCGGGGAGGACTTCATCAGCGAACATCTGCAGCGAGGAGCAGATGTCCTCGTGTCGGTTGCGGCCGCACTGCTGGATGAAGATCAGCTGATCGACCCCGACATCGGCGAGGTCTCGGACGTAACGGCGGGCGTCGGACGGTGTCCCGATGCAACTCGAGTACGCATCGCCCGCTGCTTCGGCGGCGGCGATCCGCTCGGCCTCGATCGACGGGTCACGTCGCTGCTGGAACTCGCCCCACAGGTTGGTGCGGCCGGGCACCTGATCCTTCGTGACGAGCGAACTCATCGCGTACCCGAAAAACTCGAATCCCTCCTGGCCGTTGCGGATCGCCGTCGCCCGATCCCCGTGCATCGAGAACCCGGTGACGAGCGCGAGGTTCGCATTCACGGTGTGGCCGATCGGCACACACTCGTCGCTCTTGATGATGTCGTAGTAGATGTCGGCCCACGCCTTGGCCTCGTCGGGGTCGATGAACGTGAACGCCAGGGCACCGAGTCCGTTGCGCGCTGCCACCTTGATCGTGTCCCGGTTCGTGCACGCGATCCACATCGGCGGGTGCGGCTTCTGGCGTGGCTTGGGGAGCACGTTGCGGCACGGCATCGAGAAGTGCTCGGACTCGTAGCCCGGGTACGGGTCAAGCACCATCATGTTCGCGATCTGCTCAGCCGATTCGAGCGACATCGCCCGCTTCTGTTTGGCCGGAATGCCGAACCCGTGGAGTTCGAGGCGGGTGGCCCCTTCACCGATGCCGAAGTCGACTCGACCGTTCGAGATCAGGTCGAGCGTCGCCAACCCCTCGGCCGTGCGTGCCGGATGGTTGTAGTTCGGGATCACCTGGCGGATGCCATGGCCGAGGCGGATGTTCGACGTCCTCGCTGCCGCGGCGGCGAGGAACACCTCGGGAGCCGACGAGTGCGAATACTCGTCGAGGAAGTGGTGTTCGACCTCCCACGCGTGGTCGAAGCCGAGGCGGTCAGCCAACTCGACCTGATCGAGTGCCTCGTTGAGCAGCCGGTACTCATCGTCCTCGCTCCACGGCTTGGGGAGCTGGTGTTCGTAGAAGATCCCGAACTTCATCGCACCAGCAGACCACAACGGGGATGGCTGGTCGCAGCCGGACCGCAGTCGGTGGGCGTTGTGGGAGGGTCCGCGTACCGGACGAGCGGCGCGCCGTCAGTTCCGGATCGGCGTGGTTGCCAGCGCGAGCGGCACGACCTGGCCGCTCCCGGAGCGCCGAAGCACCCGGCCGACCTCGGTCAACGTCCAGCCGGAATCGATCAGGTCATCGACGAGGAGCACCGTGCCCGTCGGCACTTCGCCGGCGACAGCAAAGGCATCTTCGACGTTCGACCGCTGATGGGCGCTGTTGGCCTGCGCCTCCTGTAACGGCCGATCGGCAACCCGGGCGACCGACGCCAGATATTTCACCCCGAGCTGCTCGGCGAGTCGCCGCGCGACGTCGGGGACCAGATCGCCCGAGCGGTTCGACGGGACGGCGGTCACCCATTCGATCGGTGTCGGCGGTGCCCAGGCCTCCATGAGCGCCACCAACGCGTCAACGACGTCGTCACCGAAACGCCGCTCGGCGAACTTGCCGCGCTCGATCGCCCGCCCCCAGCCGTCGTCGCCCCACACCGCGAGTGCCTGGCCGACCTCACTGCGCTCGTCGGCCGGGATGCCCTGCTTCTTCGGAGGGAACACGATCGGTCGATTGCGGAGGAAGTCAGCCGCACGAGTCAGGTCCACAGGATCGGGATCGAACGGGGCGAACACGCCTGAATCGGTCAGGACATCGATCGCCGACTCACCGTCGATGACCCGTCCGGTCCGTCGGCAGTTGTCGCAGATCCCGCACGGCTCCTCGGCAGGGTCATCGAGCAGGGCGGTCAGGAACTGCATGCGACAGCCCGACGTCTCGGCGTAGTCCCCCATCAACTGCTGCTCGAACCTCCGAGCCTGGGTGACGTTCTCGACGCGCTCGGTCGGGTACTCCCACGGCTGGTCGGTTCGTTCGTACGACTGGCCTTTGGTCCGGCGAACGGTGCCCTCGACGTCGAGCTGCTTGAGGATCGACTCGATGTCACCCCACGTGAGGTTCACCTCGGCAGCGATGTTGCGGATGCCGACCGGCCCCTCCGCGGCATCGAGGATTGCGAGGACCTCGTCGACCTTCTCCGGCGCGGGGAACGCCCGGTCGATGAAGTGGTTCTGGATCCGGAGGTCTTCCTGGCCGACGAGCAGGATCGCAGCCGACTCGTCGAGGGCCCGGCCGGCGCGACCTACCTGCTGGTAGTAGGCGATCGGCGATCCCGGCATCTGGAAGTGGATGACGAAGCCGAGGTCGGGTTTGTCGTAGCCCATGCCGAGTGCGCTGGTTGCGACGAGCGCCTTCAGCTCATTGGCCTGAAGGCGTCGCTCGAGCTCCTCACGTTCGTCTGACTCCGTTGCCCCCGAATAGGCGGCCACGTCGAAGCCGCGGGACTGCAGAAAGTCCGACACGGCCAATGTGTCGCGGATCGTCAGGCAGTAGATGATGCCCGAGCCGGGAATCGACCCGAGCCGGTCGGCGAGCCACACGAGTCGTTCGGGCTGCGCCGGAAGGTCGACGACGCCGAGACCGAGACCCGAACGGCCCAGCGCACCGCGGAACGTGGTCAGTTCGGCGCCGAGCTGCTCGGCGACATCGTCGACGACGCGGAGGTTCGCAGTGGCGGTGCATCCGAGGATCGGGACGCGGACGCCCGCCGAGCGCCCGAACTCGTCGAGCATCCGGCCGATACGGCGATAGTCGGGACGGAAATCGTGCCCCCAATCGGAGATGCAGTGGACCTCGTCGATCACCATCATCCCGGGCCGCTCCTCGAGCATCGGCATCACCTTCGCGGCGAACTCCGGGTTGGCGAGGCGTTCGGGCGACACGAGGATCAGATCGAGCGAGTCGGTGTTGAGCGCATCGGCCAACTCGTCAACCGTGGTCTTCGCCGACGAGTTCACGGTCATACAACGCAGCCCGAGTCGTGTGGCAGCCTCGATCTGGTTGCGCATCAACGCGAGCAGCGGTGAGATCAAGAGCGTTGGACCGAGACCCTGTTGGCGCAGCAGGTGCGTCGCCAGGAAATACACGGCGCTCTTGCCCCACCCGGTGCGCTGCACGACCAGCACGCGGTGGTGATCGACCAGCGCCTCGACCGCGTCGCGCTGGTACTCGCGAAACGTCGCGTCGTCGCGCCCGGTGAGCGTACGAAGTGCGCCGAGAAGCTGGTCGTCGGCCATGGTGTCAGCGCTCATGTGAACGAGTGTGCCACCGGGGTACCTCAGAGTCGCGTGGAGGGAGTCGCGGTGAGGAAGTCGCGGTGAAGCTGATTGCTCGGGATGGCTCCGCTGGATGACGCTGCGCCCGAGCGATACCGTCGCCGTCATGTACGCATGGAACGAAGAGCAGTTGATGATCCGCGATGCAGTACGGGACTTCATCGAGCGCGAGATCGCCCCGCGGCGAGAAGAGCTCGAGTTCGGTGACACGCCGCCATATGACCTCCTTCGCAAATTGTTCTCGACCTTCGGTATGGATCAAATGGCCAAGGACCGGTTCGCGAAGACGATCGCGTTCGATAAGTCCGTCGAGGCGGCGATTGCCGCCGGCGAGACCCCGCCCGAGAAGGCCGCATCAGGGGATGGGCACGACCCATCGACGACGATGATTCCGATCATCGAGCTGTGTCGCTACTCGCCCGGGATGGTCACGGCGATGGGCGTCTCGATGGGGCTCGCCTCGGCAGCGATCATGAGCAAGGGCACGATTGCCCAGAAGGAGCGCTGGGCGCTCGACCTGCTCACGCTGGACAAGGTCGGCGCCTGGGCGATCACCGAGCCGAATTCAGGGTCCGATGCGTTCGGGTCGATGAGAGCAACCGCTCGTCGTGACGGCGACGAGTACGTCCTCAACGGGTCCAAGACGTTCATCACGAACGGCCCCTACGCAGAGACGATCATCTTCATCTGCAAGCTCGACGAGGGCAATCCCCCCGAGGATCGAAAGATCCTGTCGTTCGTGCTCGACACGGGCATGAACGGCCTGGAGCAGTCGAAACCGCTGCGCAAGATGGGGATGCATTCATCGCCGACCGGCGAGTTGTTCCTCGACGACGTCCGCGTCGGAATCGACCGCTTGATCGGCGAAACCGAAGACCTGCCGTCGGGCGGTCGCGAAGGCGCCAAGGCGACGTTCGCGATCGAGCGGTCGGGTGTTGCGGCGATGGCGCTCGGGATGATCGACAAGGCGCTCGAACTGAGCATCGAGTATGCGAAGGAGCGGGTCCAGTTCGGACAGCGGATCGGCGACTTCCAGCTGATCCAGGACAAGTTGGCGCGGATGGAAGTGGCCCGGCTCAACGTCGAGAACATGGTGTTCCGATACATCGAGACATCACGCGATGGTGTGGAGCTGTCACTCGCCGAGGCGTCCGCGATGAAACTGTATTCCGCTCGCGCAGCGACCGAAGTGGCGCTCGAAGCCGTCCAGATCTTCGGCGGCAACGGCTACATGAGCGAGTTCCAGGTCGAGCAGATCGCCCGCGATGCGAAGGTCCTCCAGATCTACGCCGGCACCGACGAACTCCAGATCACCCACATCGCGAAGGACCTGCTTCGTCGCTGAGCGTGCCTCACGCGCCGGAGTCGTCGACGATGTCGACGAGGCGCAGCACGGCGCGGCCCTGTTCGATCGATGCCTCAGCATCGACGACTGCTTCGATGCGCCACTCGTTCGTCTCGTCGGGGTCGAGCAGCACCTGGGCGACACGGCCGATCCGTGGTTCGTACACGAACCGATCGGGGCTGCGCGCCTCGGGCCCGAGGTCGATCGACGCGAAACGGTCCCAGTACGGCGACATCACCGCGACGACGTCGTCGATCGATCCGAATCGCTCGGGATCGGCCGGCTCGACGACGAGCGCGTCGTAGCCCGTGCGGCGAGCGAGGCGCTGGGTCCATTCGAAGATCTGGTTGCGGACCATGACCCGGAAGGCGCGCTCGTCGTCCATGATCGTCGCGGCCGTCGTCGGGCGGATCGGCACTGCCGAATCGGTGTCGGAGTCCGGAGCGATCAGCCGTTCCCATTCGTCGATCAGGCTCGAGTCGACCTGTCGCACCAGTGCCCCCAACCACGCGGTGAGGTCGTCGATCTCGTCGGTCCGGTACTCGTCGGCGACATTCTGGATGAGGCCCTTGTAGACGTCGGACAGATACCGCAGCACCACACCTTCTGACCGCTTGAGCTTGTAGTGCGACACGTACTCACCGAACGTCATCGACCGCTCGTACAGGTCGCGCACGACCGATTTCGGCTTGACCGTGTCGCCGCCGACCCACGGGTGATGCGTGCGGAATCGGTTGAAGCTCGAGTAGATCCAGTCCTTGTTCGGCTTCGGCGCCTCCACCTGCGCGAGCCGTTCCATCCGCTCCTCGTACTCGACGCCGGACGATTTCATGTCGGCCATCAGGTTGTTCTTGGCCTGGTCGAGTTGGGCCGCGATCACGACGCCGGGGTTCTCGGCCACGGCTTCGATGACGGTCAACACGTCGAGTGCGTGGCTGACCTCGTTCGACCGAACCGGCGCCTGGACCGGCTCGTCGTCCTCCTCCTCGTCTCGCGTGACGGGATGGGTCTGACCCGTCACGTCACGCGTCACGCGATGGGTCTGACCCGTCACGTCACGGTCGAGGTCGGAGATCGCTTGGACGGCCCACAGCGACAGCGGCTGGTGGAGAGCGAACTCGTCCTGCAGGTCGATCGTGACACGAACGAGTCGACCCTCGTCGTCGGGTTCGTCGAGGAACTCGAGGATGCCCGCATCGACCAGTGAGCGGTAGATCGAAATCGTCCGGCGGATGTGGCCACGCTGCCGCTTGCGGGTCTCGTGATTGTCGGTGAGGATCCGCCGGATCGCCGAACAGCCGTCCTCGCGTCCCTCGCCCCGCTCGATCACCGGACGGTCGAGCATCGACATCACCAGCTGGTGGTTGACGTGGAAGTGCGACCGCAGCTCCTCGGGCTGGCCGTTGACGAGCTTGTCGAACACGTTCTGGTCCCAGGCCGCGTAGTTGCGGTCGGGCGCCTTCTTCTTCACGATCTTCTTGCGGCCGCCAGCGTCGGCCTTCTCCTGCAAACGGAGATTCTCCACGACGTGCTCGGGCGCCTGCACCCACACGTCGCCCGAGTCGTCGAAGCCTTTGCGACCCGCTCGCCCGGCGATCTGAGCGAACTCACGGTTCGAGAGGATCCGCACCGACGTGCCGTCGTACTTGCACAGCTGGGTGAACAACACCGACCGGATCGGGACGTTCACCCCCACGCCGAGGGTGTCGGTGCCGCAGATGATCTTCAGCAACCCGTCTTGCGCGAGCTTCTCGACGAGCAGCCGGTACTTCGGGAGCAGCCCGGCGTGGTGGACGCCGACACCGGCGGTCACGAACCGCTTGAGGTCCTTGCCGATGGGGGAGTCGAACCGGAAGTCGCCGATCGCGTCGCGAACGCGGCTCTTCTCGTCCTTCGTCAACGGGTCGAGCGCGAGGTACCCCTGCGCGGCGTCGGTCGCATCCTTCTGCGTGAAGTGGACGATGTAAACAATACGGGTGGGATCTTGAAGCAGATCCGTCACCGACTGATGCAACGTGCTCGTGCGGTACTCGAAGTTCAACGGCACCGGACGCTGCACCGACTTCACCACCGAGCAGTCCCTTCC